>Ga0065711_1036140_pt1 | contig 21394 bp, 25 predicted proteins | sample Hoacrofraction12_FD_59098 | JGI IMG/M metagenome (GOLD analysis project Ga0065711, IMG submission 59098) | Hoatzin crop microbial communities from Cojedes, Venezuela - Epithelial fraction 12 v2 (version 2) | ecosystem: Host-associated > Birds > Digestive system > Esophagus > Crop | place... | reverse complement strand
GGGGAGTGGTGAGCGAGCAGTTGCCTAGTGCTTAGTTGCCAGCTGCTGGGTTAAATCATAACAGTGACCGTCACGGCAGCACCAAGTCAGAATAAACTCAGATACAGAAACAGCATCTGACATCTGATAAAAGCTGCTACATTAATCAAAGGCAATACTGAACCTCTATTTTCTTTCGGGTTGGGAGCCTCTCAGGCTGTGTGGCATTCAAGCCACTCTTGCCACCAAGAAGATGTATTAAGAGATACCACCTTCTGCTTCTTGTACAGGGAAATCTTTTGGGTAGCTTCTCAGTATTACTGTGGATTTGTTGCTCACACCTTGCCAATACCTCCCACAGATCCACACCTCCTCTCCACAGTGCCTCTGTGAGACTTAAATTTTGTCAACAGTTGCTGCTGACAGTCCCACTGAAGCAGTATGGTCAGCTGTAGATGACAGAGTTAGGTTTATGGAAGGCTGTTTTTTTAAATATCACTGAATTGTCTGTTTCTCTCTTTTGATGAGGATACCATGGGCCTATCTGCTCTGGCTCCTTGCAGACACTGAGGAGCTATGAATACAAATGCCAGATGTGAAGCACTGTCTTATGACAGAAGCTATTTACCATAGCAAGGAGCATAACAGTTCTTGCCTGAAGCAAGGTGCAAGTCTACAAAGTTGCAAATCCGAGTAACCTGAGCAGTAGTACTCTTTGGTAAAACAGTTGCATTGCTGTCCAGCTATCTCAAGTACTTTTATCGGGGACTGCATGTAGCCATGTGGTTATTTGCTATTATGCACCCAACAAAATGTTTACGCTGCTTACCCTGACCAGGGAGATGTTCAGATTCACAGACCTGACTGACAATACTCCTCTCAATGGTTTTCAGTGCATCAAGGTTTTCCACTGTGAACACTCTCCTTGCATCACCAGATATCAAAAACAGCTCAAAGGAATTTATAATCTCTATGCCAACTGCAAAGACATGGATCCCATTGCTTCTCAAAGCCATTGTTGCATCCTCCATTCTGTTCTGTGATACTCTTTGGCTCTTGCAGCCTCCGCTGGCAGGCTGAAAAAAGCTCTGAAGAAGCCTCAGCCCTTTGCCAGTGAATGTAGAGGACTGCAATTGCTTGATTCTGTTGATCTGTTCCTTTATCATGGTGTGAGCATAGAACTCATTAAAAGAAAACTCTTTCTGGGGCTCTTGGTTGTACTGGATTACTCCAGCATGTACTTTCTACCTAGAAATAATAAAGCTGTCCACAACTTCCTTCATGAAGGTCTTCATGACAGAAGAGTTACTTTTTGATATGCTTTCTGATCTGTCCATCAGGTATACCAGATCTGCCACTTGACTGCTGCAAACTTAGGGAAAAAGCAGAGGGGAAAACAAATAAACTGGAAGAAACAACCTCACCTAGTGAGAACATAACCTTGGCAGTGTTTAATCTTTTCCTTGTTCTCTGCAGTGTAAACCTTTAGTCACAGAAACTGTTCACAGCAGGCCATGCAAGGCCAACCCATCATCTACCCTACTTCAACCCAGAGACCTTCCATGGATAGATGAAATCCATCCTTTTCCACTATTAACTTGCAGAAGAAATCACAGATCTTTACATCTAAAAGACCAGCTGGGAGAGTCATAACAAGACAGAGCTTGCAACCACAGACAAACCCTCAGCTGAGGAAGGTCAGACGTTAGCTACCAGTAAATCAGATTAACTACCCCACTCACCACTCTCATACTCTTGCTACCTGAGGGGCTACTGTGAGGAAAAAACCACTTGAACTGCATGACTGCTGTGGAGAAAGGCAGCATGCTGGTATCCCTGGAGAGAACTCTTGCCTGTCATTTTCACTGCAGAAGCAGAGTTCCCTAACATTCTTATTGGCAGCACATCATAGCTCTGTGCAAAGGGTAATCTTTCCTGACCTACAGAGTAATCTCTTCAAGTTCTTTTCTGCTTGCTTTGTTTACTCCAACAGCAGTCAAGTTGACTCCACCTCCCTTCAAAGCTTTTACGACCATGGGAAGGCTGGCTCTATCCAGTGGTACAGCTGGTTCACCAGTACAAAGAAGGATCCTGGTGACAGCAAGGAAAGATGCACGCCCATCCTAGTTCACACCAGATCTCTGCCTGGCAAAGCTCAAAGCTCTTGCTGCAAAGGGCTGGCCTGGCAGAGGCTTCAAGCTGAATACTGCTTCTCGACTCTGAGGCTCAGAGGAGTTAGGATTCAGAGAGAAATGCATCGCCCACTTGGAGCTACAGACCAAAACACCAAACTGAACTTTATCCACCTCAGCCATTAAGTCACTAGCTACCATTAGCTGCTGCTGCACATTTTTGAACTGCAGGTCTGTAACACCATGCACTACAAAGGGGGCTATTGGACCCCTAACCCTGGCCTCTGCCTCTGACCCTCGACACCTGACCATGACCTCCAATGCCTGAGCCTGACCCCCAAGCCTGGTTCTAAGCAGGGAAGCTTGATAATACTTGGGTCATTCACCACCAGAACTTTATAAACCTCACTAAAACCTTTCTGAATGTTAATATCCTTTTGCATCGATTTGCTCTGGCAGATGGTGCACACACCAACAGCAAGCCTGACAGCACTGAAATGACAATTATCTATGTACGTCTTACCTTTTTTCAAACGTCACAACTGTAATGAGACTACAAACATTTTTCTCACAATCTCATTACAAAGCTGTTTCTTTATTTCCATCCAATATTTGACACCTGCAGAAAAAGGTTAAGGGTGGTGACATGTTTCCTTGGGGAATAAATTGCAATTTTATCAAGGTAGCTACTCTGTAATATTCTGGATGCCCATGGCATAGACAGTAACACTTTGTGTCTTAGTTTAGATGTCGGTTCACTGTAATCATCCAAGGACTTGCCAGTGATGACCACAGCAATTTGCTGCACTCTTTGTTTTTTCCTGCTGCCTGCTTCTTGAGTAAAAACTTTGTTCCTCAGGAACTCAATGGCTGCTCCAGTGTACGTTTGCCCCCCTTGATATGGTAAGTTCTTCAAGTAATTCAGGATTTCTGATATATCCTTGAATGTGTCCAGGGTGAACTCTAGCCTTGGCTTATTACTGTACAACACTAGCCCAACTCTTACATTACTTGTACCAATAACCAGTGCATTAAAAATTTTTAACAGAAAGGCCCTTATCAGCTAGAAGTTTTTTGACGCAGTTTTGCTGGATTCATCCACATGAAACAATATCTGCAAGAGTCGCACTGGAACACACTAAAAGTAAAGTAAATATAAGGAAGATAAGATTAATGTAGGTCACACCATGGGATAATTGGTGGGACAATCAGAACTAGGATCATCTCAAGGTAATATGCAAGATGCTGCTACAAGAAAACGTGAAATCTAAATCCCTATTAGTGCTGAATAGCATAGACTTATATATTGATATTCACAGTAAAAGAAATCCCTGAAATAAACACCATACTTCAACTGGCCCCTTGCCCACACTACAGGAAAGTCTGCAAGAAAATGCTTTTCTCACTCTCCTGCAGAGAGTACTCCTGTACTTGCTACGAAGTGATTCTCTAACACAAACTGGAGGCTCTGCCCAGTTTTGGTGCCTCCTCCTTTGTAATGTAATTTCTGTACCTTCTGTGAGGTATCATTCTTGCTAGACTAAGGGTTCCAACAAGAATCCAGTCTATGGCACACCACTGTACTGAATCATACCAACATGGAGTTTGTCTTGCCCAATATCAAAGCCATTGACCACTGTGTACAAGAAGTCTTGCATGATCTTGAAGTTCTTTATCCCTACACTCCATGATCCATCTACCAGGAAGATGATGTCTGCCATAGCAGCTCTCCTACAGACTGAAGAAATATTTTGTAACTTTCTTGTTTTCCTATAGGATGTGTAACCTAATAGAAGAGTAATTTCCCATCCTGATTGCTTTTCAGAATCTAAGACCCACTGGCCTTTTGCACAAAAATCCTTCCATCTATCCTGGTAAATTCTCAGCATCCACTAGTTTCTTTGTTTCCCCTGTTCCTCATACAAAGGGTCAGAGGCTACATCCTTCTGCAACACCATTCTTAGGCAAAGGAGAGATGCTGAAATTCACACCACACAACTTCCATACACAGCCTGCTCAGAACTCACATGTAGTAAATGCATATGTTAATTGCTGTACACACTTCTGTATGCAAACCACAATCATAAGGATGCATTGACCTGCTGTCAAGTGAGCCCAAAGGAAAAGTTACTCATGCACTTTGAGCTCCATTCTGCAAGCATACATTACTAATAAATATTAATCATCTGAGGAGAAAAAAATAAATTCACATCAACTTAAACATGATTAACCACATTTACTTGTAGTAAATACTAAACCAATGTATTTCCACACCTTTCAGGAGCATATGAGACTAGTAGGGATGGATGAAACAGTTATTATTTCCTCAAACGGTCATGCAGAAAACGTTCTGCAACTGGACAGAACACTTTTTCAAGCAGATCTCCCAGAAGACCTGACTACTTCTGGTAGTGAAAATGCTAAATCCTGTGACTTCTCTTGCTTTTGGCCGTCTTACAATTCTAAGAGTTTTTCATTGCTTTTGAAAATATGGAACCTCAGCATGCATGAACAAAAACAAATTTTAATGGGCTAATGCATTTAATTTTGCATTTTTTTAGGACAACTCTCCTATCCTAGTTTAAATATATGTTCCATAAAGATATACCATGTTATACCTAGTTATACAAAGAATAAATTGTCATTGATTCTTCATCTCTCTCTGGCATTGAGTATAAATGGAAAAAATTAATTTTGCTATCAACCTGAATAAGAGTAATTTCTTTAGTGTATTACCAGTCTGCTGTGCATCTGTAAAGTAGAAGGTGGAAACAAAAAGTAGAACAAGAAGTGGTTTCCAGTCATCCATTTTGAAAACCTCCCTAGAAAAAAAAAAAGACAGACGGTAAGAAATACAGAACATAATTTCCTCAGAAAGAGATTTTTAATTGTGGAGAAAATCAGTAAATATATTTATTAACAACATGGAGGGTTTCTAGTTGTATGCAGTTTAAAGTAGGACTTCAAATTCATATATTCTTCCCTCCACTTTTAACATACAGGCCTTAAACACAGAGCTGGTAGACTTTGACAATGAATTTCAGCACATAACCAAAATGAACTGTTCACTGCTCTGCTCTCACGTAATCATGCTTTGTTCTGATTCACACAGCTATATTTACCAAGATCCAAAATCCAACTACAAGCAATCTATTCACAATGTAAGATTAATGGGAGTATTGCCTCTAAGATTTCCTTCTAGCCTTGAAATTCCCCACCCGCGCATCTATTTAAAAGTAAAATTTGGTAGTGCTATCTATATACGATAGGCATAGATAAGAACAAGCATTCATTTACAAATGAAACACGCCAGCTGGCCAGTAATGAAGACACTTGCTGTATAAAAGTACCACAACCCAATGCTATGGGAAACAGTAATGAAAATCTTTCAGCAAGAAAGTACAAAATTAAGTCACGCTGAGCTTAAGCACACAAAACAAGGGAGAACAAAACAGTTTAGAAAAACTTTCAATTCTTAAACACATGTACACTAAATAGCTTAAAGAATAAAAAGAAATAACAAACCAGACCCCAGAGGCCAAGTATGCAAATGAATATGAAAACATTTCATACGTTGTTTTTCTTCGGAGCTGCTGAAGTTCTCTTTCTTTTCTGACTAGTTCCAGCTGCTTTCCTCCTAGTTCCACCCTCACATTCTGTCCTAGGTCAAAACAGAGCTGTACAGCACAAAACTGATGTCAGCAGGTGGAAGAAAATATTTTTGGTAAAACGTATAAACATAAAGGTCAAATGCTTCTGCATGGTGACATGAGTAGCAGAGAACATTTGGTTGGCTAGGTATGTCCATCAGGGAGGATGAGAAAACCAGGTATAGCACTCATTTACTCTATGACCTTCGGTTATTCAAATATTTAAAACAGACGAGTAAAAGATGCCACTGCTACATTTCAGCCAGCCAAAGCCACTCCTCCCACCAGCCCTTTGTCAACTGAGAGTATATCTCTTCCTACTCTAGGGGAAAGAATAACTTGACAGAGATGCTGTGCATGTTGTACTTCTTTCCCATGGATGTGCACGTCAGAGGTAAAGCTGTTCAACACTGTATGTAGTCTCTTCCTCAGGCCTCCAAAACACACCTGCTGGCAGCAAGGATTTTGTGGAAATTAGACGGAGGAGGACGACTGAGGAATGAGTCATTGAGGAGGGTGAGGTAAAATTCAGTACCCTGACTTGACTCAGGTACTATGCTCAAATGCTCAGTGGCTGAAAGACAAACTACTGGGGCTACCCTAAGAATCTCATACTTCATACACAACCTATGTTAGAGGTGTTTTGGCCTGGAAGATGCACGGCTACTGACTTTTATGTGCTACCATCTGTTTATTACCAAAATTATATACAAAGCACTGTTGAGCTACCAGTAACACAGAATAAGCCAAATACTGCTCTGTCTCTATCTTTTGAACCTGATGGTTGATCTTGGCAGATGCTCAGATCAGAAAAAAGAGATAGCTTGAGCCACCTATACTCCAGGCTTGGGTTTGACACAGAATGCAACCTCAGCACATCCAGGATCCTGACTTGGCTTACCCCCACTCTTGTTGTTCCTCCATCAAAGGTTTCAGGGCTTCTGGAACTTTGATGTGAACAATGAACCTAGAATTTCATTTTGGAGCTGATTTGCACACAAATTTCCCCAGCATCTATGTCTCTGCCATTGCTAAACACCTAATAATTATGTTGGCAGGAATACTGCCTAAACTTCTAAGTAACAGAGAAGGAAATGTACGCTAAGACACACAGAAGCAATCAAACAGCAGGCAAAAAAACAGCCCAGTTCATCCTTCAACAACCAGAGGGCTTCCTACGCATGCCTCTTGGAATCTAGGAGCATCCTTCTCAGAATCAACCAGTCTCAGACACAGGTAAGTTCTTCTTGTGGAAGGATATGGAACTGAATCAGTATAGAAGGAGAGGATATCCAAGCGATGGCTACTGCATAATAGGTTAATCCACACATTAGTCTTTTCAGTATCTTCGAAGTATGTGTTGGCGGCAGGGTATCTACCTACACATGCAGATTGCTCCTCTTTATTTCTGTCACTTTTGTTTGATAAACCTCCCTTTGTCACGAGTCACCAAAAAAGTCCTAGCGATCAGAATAAAGGTCCATCTTGCCCAGTCCCTTATCTTTGACAATGGCCATTAGCTTAAGGAAAGAACATACAAGGAAATTTTAGGAATGTAGATCTCCCTTCCACACAGACTGGTTTAAAGGTTTCCATGTTGCATTTGGGTGAAGACCATACTTCCATAAATTCTTCCAATCTCTTTCGAAGCCAGTTATATGTTTATACCAAAATCACAAGCCAATTAGATTGTTTATCATATTGTCAACATCATTTATATTCTATTGAAAAAGCAAACCAAGTATCTGTGAAAATACAAATTGATGATCAAATGCTGCTGTTAACAATTCATTACACTGTTTTTTATAAACTATAACTTGGATCTGCAGAGACAATTTAATGGAAAGGCTACAGCTGGTCTAACATCATAGCACAAGGTTCAGTTCCAAGTTCTTAGGGTAACAGTATATACTATTACCCTAGGTCTTGTAAATAACAAAAAGAAATGAATAGAAATCATCTGCTTGAGTCAATTTTCTACCCTCAGGCAATAGTGAAACTTTATTTCCAAGTATCACCACACCAAACCCCATCGTAGCTCTTGAAGGGTTCTTTGGAAACTTCTCCTGTGGGGAGAATAAAAGCCACATTTCCTATATTTCAATACATTTATCAGATATGAGCACATTTTGCTATTATTGGTACCGCAGTAACACAGAGATTCCACATGTAACCGAGGTCCCTACGCAACAAAAAGGGTTCCATGTACTGTGTGGTCCCTAAAAAGAACAGAAGGCAATTCTGGGGTTTGTGCATTGTGGAAACTTTCTTCGTGCCTCTGCACATTGCGATTTTCTTTAATAAGCACTTTAAACACAAGGGAAACTGTGGCATGTCGTATATGAAATCATATCAAATAAAAGTGTTTTGCAATCATCTTATATACTATCCTTACAATAAAATTTTGTCTTGGATTTAATTAATTCTTCTGTATATATTCCTGATCGTTACTGAATCTCTTAAGACTGCTCCTTGATCACTTTGACAGAGATTTGATTACCAGTTATCTATTTTCACTACTACACCTCATGACATCAACCTTTTTTAGACATTAATAAGGAAAAAGCTTATAATTAGAGACAATGAAATATTAAATTAATTCAATGGTATCCAAAATGAAAACAATCATGATCACTAACTTTCATTACTGTATTACGCAGTACCTACTTTGATGGCACAGTTACTGCACCAGAGAAGCAGTAAGCATCTTGAACTATCTGATTTTAATAAATTGCAAACAGATCTATAGAAACAGCTAGAAATGTATATATTCAAAGGCAGGTAAGTAAAATGCTGTCAGTATTTCCAAAGCCTCTAGTTAGTGTTTAGCTCTAAAAATTTCCACCACTATGAGTCTGTGGAAAACTCAAAGGCACCAATATCACCATGCTTCCAGGGTGTATATGACTGTCCACAGTCAGATGAGCAAAATACAGTTGCTGTTTCAGTAAGGGGCTAGACTTTCCCCAGTAACGTAAACATCCAAATTTCATATCAAAAGCTCTTACTGCTACACCATACCCAATAATCAGTGGCTGTTGAGCTATGCAACTACTTCCATACCTCTTAACAGCTGTAGTCTCTGTTTGCCACCTTCAGCTTCTTCCAACATCACGACTTAAGAATGTCCCCTGCTCAGAGGGTCAGACACCCTACACCTGCAAAATCTCTCCCACTCTTCCTAAACACTGAGTGCAGATGGGAACCTATTTCTCACTTGCTCTTTATTTTTCCCTTCAGTAGCCCCTATTGACATCAGTCAGCTTCTTTAAATACACAGGGGCACTGCAATTTAAAAACCTGTGGGGACTGATTTCCCTACTTGCAGCATTTATTTTGCCTTACCTTCACCTAGGAAATTCCAGTCATGCACTACAAGCTGCATAAATAGAGGTACTTTACGCCTTCTACGTGTATTCTTCATTATTTGCTATTGCAAAATGAAAGAAGTAATTGACTGGAAAACTCATGTCATACAGCTCATGGGCACTATGGATCAAAGCCTAAACAACTCACTCAGAAACACGCAGTGTCACAGAGTACTACCAATTCTGCATATTAAACTACCAAATATGTTCATTCCAAAACATATTTGAACATAAAACAGTATATACAAGGTCCTAAGCATAAGCTACTTAAATACACATATCTGTAGTTGTTTATATAAATACGTATAGGCATAATCTACATAAGATGCTAAGACAGCAATTCTCATAAACCTAAGACTTCTTTCCACTTTAATGCTATATTAGGAAACAACAGTATGAAAATTATTAAAAGCCCTTAGAAAACGGTATAAAAGGATACATATTTTAAAGCCTATTTTACCGCAAGCATTTTTCCTTATTTGTTCTCAGAGACCCACCATATGTAAACAAATAAAGCTCAAAGGAAGAAAAAAAAAAATCAACGGTGCTCCTGAATTCTTCAAATGCTTCACAAAGATCGCTTGCAACTGTATTTTGTTTTTTCTTTTTTAATTAACTAACGTCCCAATTTTATCTTCAGTTGCTTCAATGTTTACCCAGGTAAAAGAAAGTCATTCTGTAGATGTTTGCTGCAGAGCAAAATGCAGTGTCAAATGTTTCTATTTGTATATACTCGGAGAAGGAACACAGTCTTTCCTGTGACAACTTTAAAACCCATCTCTACCAGTGCAAATGAATGGCATCATACAGCTTTCTCCTACCTACCAAAGTACTGCAGTTAGATTTCTTCAACTTTTACATGCTGATTTCACTCCTTCTGAAGTCTTTGGAAAAAGCCCGAGTCCTGGAGTGCAGCAGACAGCTTCAGCTCACATGCCCCAGTTAGTTATCCCTTTCCTCCACCACCCCCTTTTCTCTCACTGAGGCAAATTTAAAGGCTGGATTCCATCTGTGCAACTTCCTGGTTTCACCAAACAGTAAACACAGGAGAAATCCATCCCACTCTTCCACCTCAACATTCTCCTCATATGTCCACATATTGAACTTTCACCACCGAGACATACTAATACCAGAAGACTGATAAAAGTTGCAGTAAAAATAATGCGAAATATTTTCTGTCAGCTCTTATGTAAAGAAATCTTTCTATCAGTTGTCTCCTCTCTAGAAGCACATTTTTTCCTACAAGTACGTTATCTTTTTTTTAGCACTGAAATGTTTCAGGAATAAAGTTGCAGCTTTACTTGCTGTAAATTTCTCAGAGAAGAGTTTCCCAGCGACTCCAGGTACAATCACATTGCCAGACACTGATCCAAGCAAGGAGACCCTGTGTGACTTACCTGACTTACGAAGTCAATGTGATCAACATGAGGTTCAAGATGTTCCAAAGAGTGGTTTTGTTCTGAAGGACAAGAAGCCACAGCTGGAGAGGATGTGGCCGTAAGGATAGGAACACCCCAACATACAGACACACATACACACAAGCACACAGTCAGCCCATTAGGTGTCTACACCCAGTCTTAAATGGAAAAATTGACTGACATTAAAAGTCAATTTCATTTACTGTTAGAATTGGTGTCTGCCAGCTAGTGGGATGGAGGTTTACTTGCTGACTTGATTCCAAAGAAGGGAGAGATGTAATCATTTTCCATTTCAGTACTTGGTGCACCTTTTATAAGCATATTGCCTATTTTTCTTTTCTGAGTAAAGCTTAATAATGAGCATGTTATTATTCCTTCAGCCTTAAACATTCATTATCATTTATACTTATATCTTCCTGGTGGCATAAACAGCACAAATGGCAATGAATATCCATTAACAAAATTTTAAAAATGGACCCTGGTATCCTAGCAGCTTCAAACCATAAAATTAAAAATCAAATTATAGTTTCTCTCTTCAGTCAAGAGGCTCCCCCATCCCCCAAAACTAAAGCATCTATCAGAGAGCCCAGCTAATTATGATGTCTCCATATCCAAAGCGACCATAACCATGTAGTCCATCCTGAAGTCAAATGTGTTGAATGGATTAAGTACATATTTATATTCCCTCATAATCAGGACCTGAGGTCTCAGCACCCTTTAAAAACCTGCTCTACCTACCCAGCCTCCCCCAGCTGAGCACAACCAGCCTGCACTTCCCACAACACACTGTAGTCTTTCCTCTTCAAGGAACAGATAAAACCGGTGGACAAAAGGAGCTGCCCTTGATGCCTGCCAGGTATCAGAACTAAAAATTCCCTAAGATTCAGAAAACCTGAAAGTGCTCTGATGCCTGCCCCTCACCCCTACACAATACTTTGCTTCTGGGAAATCTTCAGTGAAAAGTCCAATTTTTTTCCCCACGAAAGCAAATCTTTTATCACAGAATAAAATAAAACAAATAGATGAAAACTCAATTAGTTGAAAATAAGGTCTAACCAGAATACTTGTCCCATCCACCTAAAACCACAGCTGGCTATTCTGAGAGCCTGATAAGCTTTCACTTCTTCACTTCACACACTCTGTAAATAGATATTTACTAATCACACCCTAATTTAATTGCTATACTCCGTTTAAGTTAATTAAAGTTTGTCTTTAAGTGTATGAATTCAATACGACTATCCCACATTGTCATTAGAATATAAACATTATTGAACACAGGACCATGGCTTTAGACTTTTCTCCTGGTTTAGTTTCCTCAAGAAAGAAGTCAGGCAGAATGCTCCATTTTGCCTTTCATCCCAGATGGGGGACAGAATCTGAAAATCAAACCCTGTAAATGGAGCTGTGAAGCTGAAGAGTCTCTAGCCTTGTTAAATCAGTTCTTATCCAGTGACAACTTATTCCAATCCATAACAAGCTCACTTTCAGACTCCTAACCATTTTGTTCTTTGGCCTCAGTAAAAAAAGGGTGGAAGTGGTCCCCATATGCTAAGTTTGGATTGTAATCAATAATGTGTGTTTATACATTTATCAAGGTGGGTTTGTGTCCTACTAAGGTTTTTGTGAAAAGTGAGTAAAAGGTCAAAAGAGCTCCTTGATATGAGGAGTACTTTTCCCAAATCAGAAAGTCCTTATGGAGCAGGAGATACATTTGTTATTATTCTCCCTTTCCTATCAGTTCTGGCTTTAGACCCACTTTACATAAGACATGTCGTATCATGTCAGTAGCAAAGAAGTATGATGGCAGTACCAAAGATCAAGTTTGTTTGCTTGTAGAAAAGAATACGAAGGTGACCATAAAAAGCATTAAAGCAGGAAACCAAAACCATTTGACAGGTCTTCTAAAATGGGCCAGCTAAACCTGGAGGATGATACAAGTAATTTGTCACATCCTTTCTAGTTCCTTTGACTGGAGAGTAGACAAATATGAACAGCATAGAGGCTAAAAATATCAACTTTATCCACCTGTGCTTCACTGACTCATTTAGTAAAGGATATTGAGCACAAACATTTCATTCATGAAAGCAGCTTCTCAAAGCCAAAAGTGCTCAAGAAAACTAGCAGATGTGACTCTCCTGTTCCAAGGAATACTGAGTGGGAACGCATCCTACACACAGAAGTAAGTACTCAAATCCAGTCTCATCTGGAACAGATTATTTTTATAAAAAGCCTTGCTTTAGAACAGCAATAGTGTAAGTCACCTCATGCTGAACCACCACAAAGCGATGAATTCAAAATGGAGGGCAATAGTTCACACGTAATGTCACAGAAGTTTTTGGAACCACCAGTACATTATCCGCTAACATATGCTAGACGTACCTTTGAAACAGGACTCTAACAATCTGAGCTTACTGGTGGCGGCAAGATGCAGGTTCTTGTTTAATAAAAGCTTTATGTAAGAAAATTGTGACCTTGCAATAGTCATAAGATGTAAAACTTCTGCTAACATCACTTGACTAAAAGAATCTAATTGTCCTCTTATTTGTAATGCTGAAAACTATACACAGTTTTACCAGAATCTGCCACTTTTGAGAGCAGGAAAATATGAAGCTAGAAAGAATCAAGACTTTAGCTTGTGAATATCTTCATAAGATCTGCCCTGAAAACAACTGCAAAACAGTCATTTGGTAGCTAGAGATTTGAGGTACATCTCCTCCTTATTGCCAGTTCTAGGCACTGCTTATAACTATTTTTTTAGAGTAAGTAAACAGTATTTAAACCAAGCTTTCACTATAATGCAAAAAAATATATCCTGTAATAAGAAACAAAGAAAGCAGGATGCCCTTCATTTTAATGTCTCATCTGAAACTTTACAATGCTTTTCTCATTGCTATAAATCTTGGGAAAACTGAAAAAGAAACAGCACCTTTTCTTGTCCTGTCTTTCATTACTGCAAACCACCAAAACTACTGTATGGCCCATAATTAATTCAAAGCTCATCACGTCTTGTCAAATGAAACATGTTTGTAACATTAACAAAGCAGAGATTTTAGCCCAAGGATGTTACATATAAATTTCTGAAACATCCTAGTATTTTTGTTAGGAGCATATTTTACTTTGAATCTCTTAGAATAAATTTTGTTTACCCAAAGGCTCTTTGCTTATTCACTGAAGCAAACAGGATTTATTTACTGAATGATATTATATTTGGATTTGCATGCATGGAAGAATTATGTAAATTATTGTATGCAAGGCAAATCAGGCTGAATAGCTTTATGGCCAGCATCTTCACAACTACAGCTGTTGCAAAGGCAATGAAAATTAAGCAGCGTGTCTTAAATATCGCCACATCGTGAGAACAAACGAAAACAAATGCTACAAGCGTGGAAAGCTGGCACTTTCTCAGATATCTAGGGTACTTATGCAGGTAACCTAGAAAATGCCTTTTGTCACACTCACCATGCACTAGACACAAAGTCATTATGCACTAGATATAATGTAAGTTAATGCATACGCAAACAATCATAAATAACCCTCAGAAACAGTATCACTGTACTAGAGCTCACAGTAGGAAAAACAGTTTTGCAAGGAGCTAATTAATTTTATAATGTGGCTTCACACTGAACCAAAATAAGAGCAAAAAATTCCAATTTCTCCTTGAAGGGAAATTAATTTGAGAATAATTTGGCATCCATCAAAGTACGGCATCTTCTCAAAAAGTAGTATCTGCTGATTTTTTGGAAATACTATAATATCAAGCTTTTAAACACTGAAATGAGCTGTATCATAGTTGCAAAATGAGGGTGCTTTTTGCTTCATTTTACAAAGGAAAGCCAAGGAAACAAGTTGTTATGAACAAAAATATTTGCTAACATAGTGTACTCAGCTTCAGATGTGGCATTTCAGAGTACCTAGCACTCAAAGCACAGCTCTTACTGATACCAGTTACACAAAGCCAGACTCCAGCATAAAAAAAAAACCCACAAAAAAAACCCAAGCATGCAGAGAAAAAACAATAAACCCAAACTCCCAGAACACACAATTACAGACTACCTGTGAAAATTTTGTCATATATGATTACTCAGTATTACACACGACTACCCTGGCAGATGCAGGAATATCATTTGAGTCTGTAGAGTAGCACTGAAAGTGCCGAGTTCTCCTGCTTTAAAGCCCTGTCTCTTTTGTCCCAGTAAATCCAGTAACAATTGTGCATATAACCTCCTTCACTATTTTACTACTTTTTTTTTTTTTTTAAATTCACAAAGCTACTTCAGGCACACTGAAAAACCTATGTAGGAAAAAGACTTTGAGATAACATACAATTAAACTCTGGTTCATACTGCACATGCACAGGGAGTCACTCATGGAATTTGGCCTCTACAGCATCATCTTCAAAAAGAATCCTCTCTTTCCTTAGGACCACACAAAGGAAAACAACAAATATAGCATTGCTGTTTTTTCCCTGAGCACTACTGAGATTTCCTGGCCAATGTTTCAGTTAAGACTACCATATGCCTTTATTTATTTACTGATTGAAATTCTTACATAAGCAATTATGTTTCTACATTCTAATTTTGCTTCGGAAGGTTGTAGATTCAATTCAGTTGCAAAAGGACTTCTAAATAAATGCTTTTACCTCATCTAGTGTTAAGAAAGCTATAAAAAAGTGGCATCTTACACACTGTATTGCCAAACATAGTGGCATACAGATAATTTGACTGCAGTTCAGTCTGTTTTTAAAGCATGCTAATTACTTCTAAACACTGAGAGCAGAGCTCTTGGGATCCTCTGAAAGTTGAGCGTGGAAGTGGGTCCCAGTACCACCTGGTGATGCTGGCCTCAACAGAGAGTAAATATCCCTTCAATGCAAGGGAGACAGCAGCAACCGTAATCAAATCTATCTGGATTTGTTCTAGGTATGAAAAATGCTGTCATATGCTGCAGAAATGATTGAGATGTCTCAAACTGAAATTGGAAGGAAAATGCTGAAAGCTTACCTGCCCAGATTAGAGATAATGATTGAAGACAAAATTCCCTTCGATTAACCAAAGGGGAGAGTGCACAAGCCTCAATCTGAAGAGGAAAAAAGCGTTAATTTAATTTAATTAAAAATACTTAACCTCATATGGTATCAAAAATAACAGTCTTCCTAGGTATCTTCTCACTTACATACCCAGTACACCAAGCCTGTGCTCATCAGCTATATAAAGTAAAGCTACATCTGGATACCACTTCTCTTTCAGATTCTTTAATTAATAGATTGGGGATAGAAAAACACAGCTCTTCAGAATTGTTTCCATAGGGGTTATGTTGTCCCTTGCTACCTTTTTATAATGACCTCATCAAATGAAGCATTTAAAAAAAAAAAGTGGCCTGACTTCCCACTCCCTACTAATTACTCTAGTCTCAGGATACAGTATATATAATAGCCACATGCTGGAACACTTTAAAAAAAAAAAAAGAATAAAAACATCAAGCAGCGTAACAAAAATAAAGGACTCATTTATGTTCTGCTGAAGCTCACAGAAAGTTTCCAGAAATTGTATTGCTGTCAGCAGCTAATAAGAAAAATCTTTGCAGTCAATAAATGTGTTGTATTCCTGAGTTTCAAAATGTGCTTTATGAGGAAATTAGAAGTTCATCCATTTAAAAAAAAAAAAATGCCTGGAAATACTTAAACAGATTGACTAGGAGAATAGCAGTGGTCAAGATGCCCATAACTTTATGTGTGTCCATCACAATTTAATTCAATAGGTACTACTTCCATAAATACATGAAAATCCTGAAAGATTCTACTAAAAATGGTTAATTCTGTCAACAAAATCCCATCTGTGGATTAGGCTGATATCTACCCTGTATCAGTTATTCTTCCAACTACTGAAGGCTTACAATTGTAACCTGACAACTTAAAAACATCGATGTAACTACTGGTTTGACCAAAATACACGGAGATAAACGCAGTGAACTGGAGGATGTTTTCCAGGTCATTCAAATGTTACTTTTTAACAGAACAGACATAAAAAGTGGCCCAAATTTCCAACTGTTTGCTCAGTGTATTTCTAGAAACTTGTCAGAGATTTGTTGTGCTAGCAGGGTTATCTTTAGCACACCGCCAGACCACCTGTGCAAAGGTGCTTTTTCCAGAGTTGCCTCTGGTTTGAGGTAACCATTTCAAGGAAGAGTTTGAGGAAAACCTGTTCCTTTTGCTCCTGGGACAACAGGAAGCAACACTGCAAAGGCAGCACGAGAGAACCTATCTCTGTACCTTCTCCCAGGAGTAAATGTACACAGTACTTTTGCTCCTGAGCACTAGCCCCTTTGAGTTAATCCACTGATGATTAGATTCTGCAGCCGTATAAACTCACATTTACATCTGTGGATACTGAAAGCAGAGAACAGCTAAACATCACTGCACTCCTCTCCTGCGTACTCCCAGACTGCTCCCTACCATAAAATCTGAAAATTCAGCACGTTTAATGCTTTCATATCAGCTGAGGAAGAGCCTTGCAAAGGAGCTGTTCTCTGGAACTCTTTAAGGTTCTGAGAACAACACAAAGAGCCCTTATCACAACTAAGGAATAAACCCACTGTGGCAGTTATGTTAATGTAAATAATTTTCCTAAACATTTGAGATGCCATTAACTCAGGATCAATCATAAGTTTGCATCAGAATCAAAGTAATACAAAGATGTGTCATGCATACCCCTAAACCTCATCTCACCATGTCCTTACCAGTTGGGACCCCATTAGGCTCTACATTGGAAATTCTAATCATAAATAGGAAATGTCAGGAGTGAACTTTGTCTCAAATCTGCATTTCCTAACTAGTAAACACTGGGTTTAGTCTAACGCTGCCATTTAGGGGATGTTAGGAATGAAATATGTGTTCTATTCTGCTATCCTGTATCAGCATGTTTGTTATAACAACTACCTACGCAAATACTCACCCTATTTACTCTTCAGCTAAATTGTTGCCAAAGTACAGTGCAGATGTCAAACATGCACTGCTAAGACAATCAAGCCTATGCACATAGCTTACTAACGCAATTCACATTTATGTTCTCTCTGGCTTGTATGAAGACAAGGAAAACTAGGGGTCATTTTCGGCTATCACATCTCTGGTACCAGTATTCACATTCCAGAGGAATACAAATTGTGTGAGGAATATCAATGATGTCATGAGTTCAGTGAAGCAAATGGAAGCTTCTAGAAAAGGCTACAACTACTACAAGGTAAAAGGGGATAGGACTACATGGCCTAGAGTGGAAAAAGGGAGAAGTAAGATGAGAGAAGGGTGGGGGACATGCAGCAAGTCATTGATTCAGCTGTCCCAGGAGCTGCAGCCTGAAGCATTATCAACTGAGAATTAGCTATCATATCTCCAATATAAACAGTAGATTTATCATAGCTCCCAACAACTCAAAGGAACAGAACACTAACCATCTGAACAGTGCTTATGAATCCTGGGAGCACTTGGTTAGCTCAGCGTATCAGGTAGCTCAGCTTGGGGGACAAGTAAAAGATGCACTAATCACAGAAAACTCCCAGATACAGAGGGTGAGATCCAGTTACAGAGAATCTTGGTTTTTAAATGGGAGAGTAAGACAGACTTTCTACATTCACCCAAAGAGCTCTTCTCCAACCTCCTCCGCTCTCTGAACTACCTGCGATGCGGCTTTCCACAAGGCAAGGTTCCCGTTGACCACTCTGATGACAGGTAAGACACTCTGCAGTCACCCAGGTGTTGCCAGTTACCTTTGAGTACAAATCAATGCACCCACCATTGCCCCAGAGGAGTGGAACTGTGGGGGCCTGTGGGAAGTTTTTTTTAAACATATAATCTTGCCAATAGGATCTTTCTCTAAAATAAAATACTCTGCAACACAAACTATCAAAGCTTTACTTATGTGGAACTTATTATGCATCACCATAGGCCTGAGAGAGACCAGGGCTCGTAGAAGAATACTGTTACAACAACTTGATAACAAGGTTAATTACATGCTGCGCTCCTTCAGAAAGCAATGGCCCTACCATATTTTCTACTTCCTGAACAAATCCATATCTCAAACTGTTTGTGGTAAGGGCTCTGGAATTTAACAATAAGCCTGTTTTCAATCACTAAGCAATGTTTTCAGGGATGAAATTTTGCTACAGTGGTATATAAAGCTATTTAAACTCTGTTATTAAGCTTAACTAATAAATTTGTAAGATTGCCTCACAGAGAACTTTGTGATTTTTAAAATGTGCCCAGAATCAGAACACACTGTCTGCATATAGCATTTATTCAATGAAGGAAGCAGGCTGGAAGAAATCATAGAATGGTTTGGGTTGGAAGGGACCTCATAGACCACCTAGTTCCAACCCCTTTGCCATGGGCAGGGACGCCTTCCACTGGACCAGGTTGCTCCAAGCTCCATCCAGCCTGGCCTTGAACACTGCCAGGGAGAGGTCATCCACAACTTCTTTGGTCAACCTGTGCCAGTGCCTCACCAACCTCAGAGTAAAGAATTTCTTCCCAGTTTCTAATCCAAATCTACTCTCAGTTTAAAATTGTTACCCCTCATCCTATCATGACACTCCCTGACAAAGTGTCCCTCGTCAGCTTTCCTGTAGGCCCCCTGCAGGTACTGGAAGGCTGCTATAAGGTGACTCCAGAGCCTTCTCTTCTCTAGGATAAACAGCCCCAACTTTCTCAGCCTGTCCTCATATGGGAGGCATTCCACCCCTTTGATCATCTTCGTGGCCCTTCTCTGGACCCACTCAAGCAGGTCCATGTCTTTCTTGCACTGGGGACCCGAGAACTGGACACAGGACTCCAGGTGAGGTCTCACCAGAGCAGAGTAGAGGGGCAGAATCACCTCCCTCGACTTTCTGGCCACTTTTCTTCTGATGCATCCCAGGATACAGTTGGCTTTCTAGGGCTGCGAGCACACATTGCTAGCTCATATTCAGTTTTTCATCCACCAATACTCCCAGTCCTTCTCCTCAGGGCTGCTCTCAATTCCCTCAACATCCAGCCTGTTTCCACGTTTGGGATTGCCCCGACCCAGGTGCAGGACCTTACACTTGGCCTTGTTCAACTTCATGACGTTCACAAAGGCCCACCTCTCTAGCTTGTCGAGGTCCCTCTGGATGGCATTCTTTCCCACTGGAGTATCAACCACATCACACATCTTGGTGTCATCTACAAACTTGATGAAAGTGCACTCAATTCCACTGTCCATGTCCCTGACAAAGATGTCAAACAATACTCATCCCAATATGGACCCCTGAGGAACGCCACTCGTCACTGGTCTCCACCTGGACATTGAGCTGTGGACCACAATTCTTCGAGTGCAACTATCCACCCAACTCCTTCTATACCGAGTGGTCCATCTGTCAAATCCATGTGTCTCCAATTTACAGACAAGGATATCGTGCGAGACATTGTCAGATGCTTTGCTCAAGTCAAGGTAGATTACATCAGCTGCTCTTCCATTATGCATCGATGCTGTAACCCCATCACAGAAGGCCACCAAATTTGTCAGGCACAATTAGTGAAGCCATGTTGGGTGTCACAGATCACCTCCTCATTTTCTATGTGCCTTAGCATAGTTTCCAGGTGGATGTCCTCCATGATCTTGCCGAGCAGGGGTGAGACGGACTGGCCCATAGTTCCCTGGGTCTTCCTTTTTACCCTTTTTAAAAACAAGTGTTGTTTCCTTTTCCAGTCACTGGAAACTGCACCAGTCTGCCACTACTTCTCAAATATGATAGATAGTGGCTTCGCAAATTCACCTGCCAGTTCCCTCAAGATCCTCAGATGCATCCCATGAACTTGTGCACATTCAGGTTCCTTAGTGGGTCTTGAACCTTATCTTCTCCTAAGGAGGGCAGTACTTCATTATCCCAGTTCCTGCCTTTGGATTCTGTGAATCGGGCTGCACGGTTACAGCGCTTGCTGGTGAAGATCAAGGCAAAAATAATGATGAGTACCTCAGCCTTCTCCATGTCAGTTGTAGCCAGGTCTCCCATTTCTCTCATCGGGAGGGCAGTTTCTTTCTCTTCCTTTGTTGTCCTATGTACCTGAATAAACCCTTCTTGTTATTTTTCATACCCCTAGCCAGACTCGGCTCCAGCTGTGCCTTGGCTTTCCTAATCCCCTCCCTGTACCCTGACTTTTCCTCTTCAGGTTTTCATTTTATTTTCAACGTGCTTTACCTTACAGATGTCATCCTTTTTTCCAGGAAACATCTTCTATCATACAGTCTCAAAACCCACACACTTTTTGTTCTCTTCTGTTTTATAGCAATCAGCTGTTTCAGGAAAGACAGGCGGCAATTTTTTTTTTTTGCAATTTATTTCCTGTCCAACATATCCCTTGCGATATGAATCAGCAAAGCACCACTGACTTCAATACAACAGTTTACAGAAGCTAAGGATCTAGTGTACAGATGGGGCTTTCATTCCAACTTCCCAATAATCTTTTTCCTTAGAAGAAAAAACAAAAGCTATTGCACTTTAGACTGCCTGGCACTGGCAGTGACCAACTACTATAAGAGTGACTCTACTAGCCACACTACTTCAAGTTACTAGAGAGATGTTTTGGTTCATTTCCAGTGAAAGAGAAATTTAGTAGAAAAGTCCATCCCTTCTGAACACAGTAACTGAAAAAGTTGTAGAAAACAGGGCAAGATGCAGCCATAATTGGATGAGTTAGTAATGCCACTGCAAGCAAGGCTAATCACAGAACGGTAGGGGTTGGAAGGGACCTCTGTGGGTCATCTAGTCCAACCCTCCTGCCGAAGCAGGGTCACCTACAGCAGGCTGCACAGGACCTTGTCCAGGCGGGTCTTGAATATCTC
>Ga0065711_1036139_pt1 | contig 21394 bp, 12 predicted proteins | sample Hoacrofraction12_FD_59098 | JGI IMG/M metagenome (GOLD analysis project Ga0065711, IMG submission 59098) | Hoatzin crop microbial communities from Cojedes, Venezuela - Epithelial fraction 12 v2 (version 2) | ecosystem: Host-associated > Birds > Digestive system > Esophagus > Crop | place... | reverse complement strand
TAGCTTTCTTGGCAGCCAGGGCACACTGCTGGCTCATGGTCAACCTGTTGTCCACCAGGACACCCAGGTCCCTCTCCACAGAGCTGCTCTCCAGCAGGTCTGCCCCAAGCCTGTACTGATGTGAAACCCACTCAACTCAGGCTCAGTTCCTGCCTGAGGGGAAAAAAACCCCAACAATCCCAGCTAGCTTGCAGTTCAGTGCTGTGCTCTAAGCTCTCACCAGGCAGCAGTCTGTGCCTGCGCAGGGCTCTGGACATCCGAGCTCTCCTTCCATTTTGTCCAGTTATGTCCACAGGCAGCTGTCACTGGGATATAGACCTGCTCCATTAAACCTCTTGCACTTCAACACCAGTCAACCTGCGGGTCAAACCATCTTCTGTTTGCCTCTGGCTGGCATCAGCTAGGAACTGGCCAGCAAGAGAGAGCTCTGTATCTAAATACTAATTGTACTTCTGTGATCCATTTCCAGCCCAGGGAATGAGCCCAGCGGGATCCAGAACAGAGCCCCAAGCCAGGTTTTAACAGACCTATCGTGCCACGTGCGTGCTCCCTCCTTCCCCCTCTCCCCTGCTTCTTGGAGCACCCACAGAAACCCACAGCTGTCATCTCAGGAGCATGTTCAGAGTAATAAAAGCATGAATTACCCCTTGCCATCTGGTATTGTAATTACCATCCACCCACTGTCCTCTCCAGGGCATAACCTAGAGAGAGCGCAGACCCCAGAGAGGGTCATGCTTGGAGGTCAGTCATGAAGTGAACTTTACTGCACCACATAGCTTGTAGTAAGAGGCACCTCCTGCCTCAACCTGCCTGCAATCTTTACAGGTAATGTTTTTTATTAGTTGCATCCACTTATAGCGGGCAACTGATGATCCTTCCTGAAGCAACGAGGTGTTTCTGCAGCATGGTGAAGTCACCTCCCCCGGCACAAAGACGGTTATATAAATGCCACGGTTGCCGCCAAGGTGGGATTTCATCAGCTCATTTCCCTTCCCTTCCAAGAGCTGGACACTGCAGCCACCAGCCTCAACCAGCCCTGTCGCACCTCCCGGAGTGCCTGGGGTGAAGGCATGAAACGTTGGGGAGCTGCTCCCTGCAAAACTTCTGCAACAAGCCAGAAGCACGCTGGCGAGGGAGAGAGGCAAAAGTGGCCACCACACATCCTACTGCCTGCGACCACAGAGATGTGGCACAAAAACTGTTTGGCAACCAGTCCTCGTGCAGCTTGTGTGAGTCTGGAGTGAGAGACACTGCCCCCGGGCTAAGTCCCCTCTGCTTACACAGACCTCCTCGCACACGGGCACAAAACCAGCCGGATCTATGAGACCACCAGACCTGAGCGCAGTGAGAGAAAGAGAGCAAAGATGAAACACGATGCGGGCCCCGGCAGTCTGCTCTTCCAGCCGAATACCGCAAGGAACACATGCAACAGCCAAAGTGACAGCAATCGTGGCATCAAGCACCTTTTAGATAAAAAAAGGACGACCCTAAAAATTGAGCACATGAGATTCATAGTCCCAGAGGAAAACGAGCTTGTATCTAGCACCAAGCGATTTTTCTGTCACACAGTTCATTTTAGGACAACGCTCACCCTTGCAATCCCAGTCCCACAGCCTGAGGCCGCTCCGGATTTAGGGACCTGACCGCTCAGTGACAAACATTTCTGTTTGTGAATAATTCAGATTGCCTTGCTCATTTAGGTTCATTTGGGCTCTGTTTCTCGCCGTTTGAATTTTCTGAGCTCACAGCTAGCTGGCCTGCGGATGTGCAGCCCCCCTCTTTCTGTAAGGGAACCACCAGTTTCACCAGTAACTCCCGCACCCTTTAAGCGCATACAGCACTTAGAGAGCAAGCATAACCCCCATAACACAACCCCAAAAGCTCAGCCATCCTCTTTGTTGTTCATCTTGCTGCAAGCCGAGATTGCTTTCTCCTCCGAGAGGCACATCTGACAGCAGCTCTGTGAGCACTACGCATCTGAGTAGCTCTTCTGTGACAGCGGCAGGCACGTCCAGACCTACAGCTCCAGTCTTCAATCGGAACAGACACGGGCGTCCGGCACCCACAGCCACAGTCCTCCAGCATGCACTCACCAGTCAGCACGACCATTTTCACTCGGGCAAGCCAACATACCAGCCGTGCTACAAGCAGGCACGACTCCGCAAGTGCAGAAAACAACAGCAAAGCCCCAGCGAGTTACATTCTGAATAATGTCCACGTCTCGTGATCGTTAGGCTCAAGGCATTTCGCCGCCCCAGCACAGCCTGCTCTCAGAAAGGGTTATCGCCACTATTAAGGGAAAGGCATTGTGGCTTCAGCACAGCATATTCCCAACTGCGTTTCAGATCAGAGGAAACCAGAATCAGAGTACAAACAAGTCACAGAGCCGTTTCACAAAGCAGCAATATCCTAAAATGATCCGTTTCAGGCAACGTGCTAACTGTGCCATGGCTGTGCTTGCTTGAGATACCATGGCCTGCACCCACCCCTCAGCCTGCGATTTTGGAGCCCCTCTCCAGCACCATACACACTAACATACGCGTGTGCACCCTCCCACACATGCGCCCCACCCCGAGAAACGCATTCCTGACTCACCCTTCAGCCAGGCAGCAGCCCCGAGCCCTCCGAAAGCTCCCGCAGAAGAGTTGACAGAGTTTCCCCTCGTTAGCCAGCCGGGCCGTTACGTAACCGGCACGGTTTCTGCGGGCAGCGAGGATGCAGCGAGGATGCAGCAGCCGCCTCTCGCCTCCCATCCCGCCCGGACACGGCTCCCGACGGCACCCGCGCCACGGCAAGTGAGTGAGGGCAAGGTGGGCTTCGGGGTGCTCGTGAGAAGCAAAGCTAACAACATCAAAGAAAGTCCAAAAGGTGCCGGGTGTTTATTAAGAGGTATTGCTGCTATGAAAGGACGCGGTGCGATGGTGTAATGTTCCTTAGCCCGCTGAAAGCAGCTTGGCCTAGATTTTCGTGTACCATTTGATGTGACCATTCATGCAAACAAGAATAAAACTTTCTCTTTGCTTTTAAATTAAGCAAGGAACAAAAAAAAAAAAACGCATACAAAAGAGCTTTTTCTGCTGTCATCTGGGTCTTCTGGGCTACCGTCAGATATGCAGGAATCAGCCCCATTGATTAAACTATTATTAGCTGCAAACAAACAGATGTGCTCAGCAAAAGTCAGGACAAACCCCATGCCCTGTACTTCTGGACTACATACAGGAAAAAACATTATTTTACCAGAGACTCATTTGGTATTTTAGCAAAGAAAAGTGGAAACATTCTCTAGCACACTGGGCAGAAGTGAAACAAGCAGCATTTAAATCTGGAGAAATCAAGACAAATAACAGCATCATTGCCTTCACTCCGTTCCCACAGACAAAGCCGCACCAGCTTTCATAAGACAGTGACCAGGGCCTGTATTTGAAATCTCATCTTAAACAAAACCTGACTTGTAGTCACTCAGGAGGTCCTGGCGTCTATGAATCATCGGTGGACACAGTACACAGCCCCCAAACGCACAGGGGCTGTAGCTTTCGGACAGACATAAAACTCTTACGTAACTCATAATCCTCTCAGACTCCTTATTCAGCGATGTTAAGATCTGTGCGGCAGGGACCTGCTGGCATCCCAGTGGCTTTTAACCAGTTTGGAAATGGGAAGACTCCAGTTGCAGTGCAACGCCCTCGCCGACACCGGTGTGATGGTCGGTACACGGCACTGCCTCGCATGGCTTCGGAGCACACAGCATTGCGGTACGCCAATATTTCGGTCCTCTGCAGGCCGGGCGCTGCTGCTTTCTGTGCTGAGTGAATCACCAGGATTAATCTCCCGCAGAGTTCACTGAGGCTAACGATAATCAAGTTAAATTTACACTGTATGATCAGAGTTTAATTGGGTACTGTTATACAACCCCTATTAATTACATTGATAATACCCTTACGAAATGCAGATGGGAGGGTGAGGCTATGGTCGGAGGGTGCTTGGCTGCTCAGATGATTTCAGGAAAAGCCACATTAAATGCTCTGTGAGTACCTTTAGTTACCTGCTTGCCTCTGCCAGTGCTCAAGATGAAACAAAAAGCTTAAAAAAATTAATCCTACAAAATGTAAATCTAGAAGATTAAAGACCTCTCACATGCTACGCTATCACCTTCTGTTTATATCAAGAAGCAAGCACGCCATGCAAAATCACAATGAGCCAGAATCATCATTAGCTTGCTCTGCTCAAAATCCTACCCAGAAAAGCCCAAGGTGATAGAAGTCATTCACTCTGCACTGAGATATAACTCACTTCAAACCAAGGCAGGTCTTCCTAATATTATTAAAGTTTCTCTTTCCCTCCCTGAGTTTACCCCTCCGGATGACCTGTTGGGTCAGGGCAGACGCCAGCTCGTGCTCGACACTCCCTCTGCACAGGCACAGGGTCCCCTGGGACATGGACCCCACGGGTGACAACTCTTCTCCATGTCCCCACAGCGCTTGCAGTGCCTCAGGAGGATGCTGTGGGGAGAGAAGGCCGACCCGAACCCCTCGGTGAGATGCTCCTGCTAGAAGCCGGGGTGTCTCTGCCAACCCGGGGATGCCAGATCACAAGCGCAGGAGCAGAGTCCAGCTTTCCGCACTCGGTAGCGGGTGTGTTAGGAGTCAGCTTCCGACACTTCAAGCCGAGACTAGGTCTTCGCTTTCGGCAAATCTGGCCTGAGGTGTCCTATAGAAAAAGGAAAGCTTGTGCCACGTGGCTTCCATTTAGCATCTGCCAAATGTGGTGCTGGATGGCTGCAGTGAAACCACGTGCCGTTACTGCTATTCATGTGGTAACCAAAACTCTGGCCTTGCACCCATACGGTCAGACACAAGTAAAGGTCTCTTCTTCATCAAGTAACACAAAGAGCGAGGCTCACTGGCAAGAGCAGAACACAGACACCTGTATGAGCCTCCTGCACCCAGCTTCCCTCTCCTCTGCAAATCAGCTGCTCAGTTAAGTGCGTCCCAGGAGAAGCCCTAGCACTTCGCCATTGCTGCCACTGCTGATTATTTAATTAAAACCCCACAAGATAAGACATTCATTTCCTCTTTCCTGTATGTTTTTTCACCCTCTTCACCAGACAGCAGCAAACTAGAAAAACTAGCACACCTCAGCACTCCCACCTTGCACAAGACACATGTAACAGAATGTCACAGTATGTTGTACAAGATATTAATTACCTGGCCCTGCCAGCTACGTAATTATCTTGTTAAGTTTTGGCTATATACACTAAACTGGCCCTTTACAAAAATGGCTGGAGGACACTGTTGCGTGGGATCCAGGAGCAGAGTCCTGTTGATGAATGCCCTCTAGTTCCCACCCCACCATTACAGCCCACTGCGGTGTGCGGCAAGGAGTTACTTTGCCTGCGTGACAATTCCACACCAGCCTGCGTGGCCCCATGCACGCGTACTCAAATCCCCCTCTCTGTCCCTTGATGGACAGCCCTTCTGGGGACACACAGGAACTGTGGCAGCAGGGTGATGATGCTTTCTTGACAGCTCCTTGCTCCACAGGCAGACCGTGATGGGCTCCAGGCCCTTTCATTTTTCTCCTGGTTCACAGACATCAGGGATGTGCTGCTTTAGAAGCTCCTTAGTCTCTCCCCACTCTCGAGTTGCTAGCCACCACTGCTTTTCTGGAAGCATAGGGCCAGCAGAACATCTCAGTTGCCTTGATGGGACTTTTGGAACTGGCTGTTCCTCCTCATTCCTAACTTGTGCAGGGGCTGGCTACAAAGCATAGCTGGGAACAGAACGCTCCCCTTGAGCACCTCTGCATCCTCATCTCAGGACAGCAGCGCTCCGAGGACAGGCACCGGGCTTTGGCCAAGGCCTTCATGTCCTGTTGTGACACCTTTTGGTCCCTCACTGCTGAGAACAACACTTGTGACACACTAACGGGAGTGCATCAACGCTCCTGCAGCAAGGCTTTGATTTCGGAAGCAGAGCTGCTCAGCCCACTCCACTCTTGCTGATGTAGTGACCTGGTTTTGTCAAGACTGTTTTTCTCCTTTCATCTTTGATGTCATTTTGGAAGGCAAGTCATGAGATTTTCATGGAGGCATTGAGTCAAAGTTGGACTAAAACAAAGCCAATCAAAACACCATTATAAATGAATGAGGGTGCAATTTCCCCTTAGAGGATTATTACATTATTTAGGGTTCTAGTGCATTTATCTCTGCCGCCAGTAATCACTTTCATGCTTCTCATCGGACTATACTTTAATCCATTTATATTTTAATGTAACAAGTTACAAGGATTATCAGCTTGTAACAAATATGCTCATCCCCTAAGGAATTTAAACAGTCCCTATACTTTGTAGAGAAGATCTTGCTTAACGAACACACATCTACAAATGAGTAAGGAAACTAATAGCATGTTACATGAAACACCATCAACCTGCAAAATACACGCTGCATAAGTTACTCTTCTGTGAAATATTTTTGGGCACACAGATATTATCTCCATTACAGTATACTTTTAAATTAATTTTAGCATAAGGGAGGGTTTGGAAATCACAAAGATTGCCTTTTGGGTTGGGACTATACACGACCCAGTCAATCACTTACACTTCTGCAGCTTCGTCTACCAAGAACTCCATTCACAGCAACACACTTGCTGTGGAGAGTTCCAGAAAAATACAAGTACTGCAAAATCTCCAAAACCCTTTTAAGAGGAATCCATAGATAGCCTGGCCTTAGCGGCAGTGACACAAAGAGGCTTGTAGCTCTGGCTGATGGAGAGTACGGACAGGTCTATTCTGCAGCCTCTGCAGTTACAGCCAGTCCCTCCCGCCCTACAGAACGGTGAAAGGAGGAGACAGTTACATGCAGAGTTGTTATTGTTTCTGGAAAAATCAATCTCAACAGTCTCTTCTTAGTTAAGTACCAGTCATCCCAACATCTGCCAGGCAGTATTAAGTGTGCAGTGACCAAACAGGAAGAAATTGATGTTCAGAGTGGGGATTTCTTTCTGCAAAGCTTATTTTTGCTTTACTTCTCCAGATTTCACCAAAAAGAGGTATTTGGAAAAAGAGGGCTTGCTCTTGTGAAGCTGCTGAATAATTAACAGTAGCGAAGAGAGGGCAAAATACCTGTCCAAACTGAGAATTCACATCCATGTCACTGTTTTGGCTTCATGCACTGTCTACAGCCCGACACCGATCAGTATCTAGGCAAAACCAATTCAGGAGCTCAACTCTGTTCTAGGTTACACAGTATTTACCATCATAAAAGGATCAAATATTTATAAATAAACATAATCAGCATCAGGTTCAGCTATGTAACTGAAGTCAACTATCTCTTTGCCCAAGAGCTTGAGGTTAAACGGACTACTCTAACATCCACCTGCATGCCAGCCTTCAGGGCCGGCTCTCCCAAAGTAACCAACGGATACCGCAACTGGTTCTTCACATTCTCTTCCTAATCCCAGTTGGCAGAGGCCTCGATACTGCCCCTACTTGTGTCACCTGGTTTATAAGCACCTTTTGAGGGAAGAGCAGAGTCAGAGAAGCTAGATCCTATGTGTGAAACACTTTTGCCAGACATGGGCTGGGAGATACCAAGAAAGCTTCTTACTCCTGTGCACCCCTACCACGCAACCCCCATGGGAGGCTTTAAACCAGGATCTGCCAGCAAGGATGCTCAGAAGACCTTTGCTCAGTTAAAAAAGCCCCACGCAAAATCCACAACTTCACAGCGAAATCAGCTACCTTTTACGCAGTGAATTGTACTGATCAAGCTCTCCTTTTCTCTCAGCTAAAACTCGCAGTGCATCCACACTGCAGGGCTGCGAGGCCATACCTCATTTGAGCTTTGAACAAGCTTGGCTGTGTTAATGTGGGAGTCTGCTCCAGTTAAGGGTGCCTTCTCACAGCAGAGGGCTTCAGCAGCACCTCTGACTTCAAGTACCTCCACCCATCTCCATCCTCCATGCTCCCCTCGTAGTTACACCAGCACAGCCATTTGCAGGACTGTTTCAGTCAGAATGAAAATAGAGGGCTTTTTTTTATCCCAGAGCACTGTAGTATCTTGTACATCCTGATACCCACAGCATTAACAGGCCCCTAACCAAAATACTACAGGTGTCAGCCTTCTGCTGTCTATTCACGTATCAGAGCCACAAACCTTCTGGCATCACCATGAAGCGTTAAAAGCATGCCAGACTAGGATCACTGTAAATGTGAGCAATGAATTAAATCTAATGCCATTTTCTTCATGCAGGGAGCAAACTTTGCAAAGCTCCTTAATGCCCAGAGATGCAGTTTTACTGTGGCAAGGAATTTTCCTCTTGTGAACTCAATGTTCAGACAAGCTCCCTGGTGAGGTAAGCATAGACTGCCTTTTAATACAGACACAAAACTCACATTTAACTTATTAGCTGGGGGAGGAATAGAGATGAGGGTTGGATGAATCTCGTGAGTCATCGTTTCTGTAGGACAAAAAGCAAGCTTGTCTCAAAAAGATCAGTTCATTTGCCTCTATTGTGTATTGCAGATAGAAGTGCCTTAATAATAAAAAGATTAATAAAAACACTTCAACCAATTGTTCTCTAATAATGAAAAATAGCTTTTGGATTATGAAAGAATATTCTTTAAATACAGAAAAATAAAACATTTCAAGTGGCACAATGTTTTGGGAGAGGGAGATGAATGCAGATTAGTCATGCTTGAATGTACTTCCCCAAACAATACACTGCTTAGAGCTAAAACTAAGACATACACATATCCCAAGGCATACATGAAAAATTAGGGTCCTTACGTTAGTTTCATTCCTTTATCATTTACTGCCATATTCGTCCCATCTTGTGCCAACCCTTCCCCCAGATAACACCACGTACATCTTCTGTACCCTGACCACTGAAGTCATTCCCAGCTCAATCTTGTGGGCAAATGAAGAGATGTGCTCTTGAAGTGTGAAGCGGGATGAAAGCACAACGCTAATGTTATTGAAAGGATAAGGGACTCACACAGCTGAAGTGCAGCACCATCCTCCAGTGGTGTGCAAATTTCAACTAGCCTTTATTATTTTTAAGATTTTAGACAGAGGTGGAAGGAAAGGATCAGGCAGATAAAAGGTGTGCCTGAAAGAAGCACAAAGTCTAAAGCCAGCTGACCAGTGGCAAAGATCTGCCAAAACAGGGATATCATGGAATACTCAGAAGAACTGACAGAGAAGGAAAGCACACGTTATAACGTGAGCTGCACAGCCTTCAAAGAGAACGTCAAGCTATGCAAAATGAGGTAACATTCCAGGTACCTGGATTCAAGATTTCACCAGAAACAATCCCTAAAAAACAAAATCACTGTGGGTGGATGGTGGTGAATGGCAGATACTGCTGACAGAGCAGTCGGTCAGAAGATTCCAGTTCCAGTCCCTTCCGGCAGTCGCCCTCCATTTCCAAACCTGGCATGTGCCGTAACACACAAAGCAAATCCCTTTACCTCTCCGAGTGTAACTACGCACAGTATAGATGTGTTATTTTTTCTTCGACGGCGATATAGCTCAGAGGGCAGGCCCAACGACCCCAGCAGTTATCACTTACTAACTGCACTAAGCGCCCTTCTACTTCGACACGTTTGTTGTGTTTGCTTCCCAACACCCCGTTAGCCCAACCTCTCTAGTTACACGGTGACTTCTTCAGGATAAGCGATCCAACTCTCACCGTGCATTCATAAAGATCTAGTGCAGCAGGATCCTATCTTGTTCTTTGGGTATTGCTGCAACAAAGAGCAGACAGTACATGAAACGGCAAGCACTGCAGAGGGTGGTATCTGGATACTTCGTGGTCCAGTATCTAGGATGGTTAAATAATCCATGGCAACAGAATGAACTTGTGTATGCTGCCACACATAGCATTCTGTGATGTTAACCTTTTTTTGAACAAAAGGAACATGCAGGGTATTCTGGGGAGGAAAATCCATCAACACCAACACCAGAGTTCAATCCAAAAGCTCTTTTTTTGGCTAAACAATGAGTAGCTTAAATTACTGAGTCTCAAAAGCCTAGTTTCAGTAGAATTTTTTTCCTGGGGAAATATCAAGAACAGATTGTGTTTTTTTCAAAGACTGTTAGAGTAAATGATGGCTTTATAACTATTTCCCAACACTAGGAAAGTGCATGAGAAAAAAAAAGAGTCACTCAGCATCCTGTTACTGATGGATAACTCTTCTTATCCATCCATATCATGGTACTCCTTGCACAGATACCTCCAACACCTCACTTTCTGCGTTTCGTATAGTTATCAGATTTGGGATGAGCCCTTATTAGTTCTGCAACAGCCAGGATCACAGGCAAAGGGACTTCCCTTATGATGCAAACCCTCACCCGTTCATCGCAGGAGCCCGGAACACGCTGGCTTTCACTAACACAGCAATTCATCTTACTGGTCCAACACAGTACAGTAATCTTTGAGGCTGAGTAAACTGCAGAGTTTCAACTGAAAGAAAACTGTCTTGGCAGAATTCAAGGAGACAAGATAAAATAAACTACTGTATCTGCTTTACTAGTAAATCAGTTCACATATTACATCCACATACAGATGTGATCAACTGAACTTGTGCTCACGTAATCAGCCATGTTATTGCATTGCTCTGTCTTTAACTGAGTAAAATTGTGGCAAATTAGTTCTGGTGCTGTGCAGAACTACCTGCTGTGAAGAATTACCTGTTCATTCTTTGAACAAAGCTCATAAAAAGCACACAAAAGTTGTTTATCCCATCAAACAGCTGACCTGAGGCAGAAAGTTCACAAGCCACTCAGCTCTGCTTCCCAATTAATTCCTTGCACAAGCTTGATATAACGCAAACACAACTTTTTGGCATGGGCAGGCTTCTTGAAGAGCTGCATCACACATTTTCAGGTGCTCTCTAAGATTTCCTTACCAAATGACTCAATGTAGTTTTCTTTCAGAGCTGGAAAAGTGAAAGCAGCCTGGATCACACTGACAACGCTACTCAGTGTACTTAAATGTTCTTCAGTTTTGTAAGACGCTAATATAAAACTACGTTTGAATGCAGAGTTGGACTCTTCTGACTATGATAAGCATACAACACAGAATCATGCTATTATTTTAGTGTTATTAATTAGTACTCCCAAGGCTCATGATAAATAGCTATCTGATTAAGAATTCTTTATGAAATTAGAAACTGATTTCCTCTGGCATTACTGTTTTCATACCTTAAATATCAGAGCTGATAGGACTAACAACTCTGAAAATTCATGGGCAGGAAAGCACAATCCCCACTAAGTGATATAAAAACCTCATCTCTCCCTGCGAAGCTCAATGCAATCTTAACCAGGGATCACAACAGATGTCACACTAGAAAATACATGCTCCCATCAGAAGCACTTGATAAATAGCTAGGAGAAGTAAAGAGGGAGAAGTGCTAAAATGAGCGAGGAACTCGCTGCTTTTTGCAAAAGTATAATAGGTTAGAAATAAATGCTAGCTAGAAATAAAGGAACAGGTTTAATGTAACAGATCAGTCAGTCTTTACCATGAAGAGAGGTGCATTATAATTTTGTTTCACACATAAAACCCAAGTAAAGATCCAGTTTTCACTCAGTAAAATTGGGAGCTGTGAAACAGCTGCTACTCAAGACTATAATAACCCTGTTAAGGCCATTAAGCATTAAGGCAAACAGAGGACCCTCCAATTATGTAATAATAGGCGCACAGAACTTGATATCCATCCAGCAAAACACTGGGATTTTGGGCTAAACCTGCAGATGAGGAGCTACAGCCACTCCACATAGCTGCACCTAACACAAACAGCCATCAAAACAGTTCAAACATCCAAATCATCATAATCACCTTCGGTTTGGATTTTTTGGTGAGGACATACTTTACACTGGGAGAAGAAACCACTGTATTGAAGAAATAATGCAAGCTTCTAGAGGAAGCTGCTCTATCATAATGCTTCAAATTAAGAATCATCCAACACCTGCTAATTCTACAGGAATTTTTCTAGGAAAGGGCTCAAACTGCAGTAAGGTTTGAGAGCAAAGTGGGTTCTTCTGCCTTCTCTATCAGACACAAACACAATCAAACACATCAAAGACTCATTCCCTCAAAATGAGCTGTATGAAGCATTCCAGCTGTGGAGCTAAACTTTGGTATGTCCAGTTGATCTCCAGCATCAGCAAAGCTGTATTAATGAGTCAAGCAAGTTACGATAAACTGCATCTCAAAGATGAACAACTGCAAAGGTATTAAATGGCTCCTCAGTGGTGCCTGCAGCACTGGCCCACACCCACAGCAGTTTTTGTACTTTGCTGTTACTCTCACTCATAAATCATCCTTCAGTCAAAAGGTTTTAATTAATAACACACCCCCGTGCCTATGCCCTGGGCCATTCACACTAAAACTGTTAAACCACACTCTGTCATGTGCCAACTATAAGCCTCAACAGCTTTTTTCCAGGCCTATGAGTAGTTCGCACTATTGTAAAAGCACAGCTGCACGTAAGCACCTGATCACTCCTAGAAACACTGGGCACCCATGGGGAATCCCCTTGACAAGAAGGTGCCATCCAAAACCCGTAGGGCAAAGGAGGTTGTGAAATGTGACAGCAAGCCAGCACCAAGAAAACTCAGTCCCAGGCATTCAGCTGCACAGTCACCATGTTAACTCCTTGACTTTCTAAGCTCTGCTCCCTAGTCATCCTCCACCACAAAGCTTCCCAGTCAGTATCCCTGCCTTCACAAACACGACCACCACTGGTGAGCGACTCTGTCTCTTGGTTTCTGAGTGCAAACTGATAGACCAGCAACTAAAAAAGTTGCTTTCTACAAAAGTCTCCATTCACTTCCTCCATACTTTTTCTTACCATTTTAAGTTCAAACAGTATTCAAGTCCCAAGAGCTTCCTTGCATCTCTTGTCTTCAACGATACCTTAGCATTGTTACACAACACTGATTCAGTTCTCCTAACAAAGAGACTCAAGCTGTATCCCACCATCTCACAGACTCAGACATTAGTATGTCCTCAAGTAAGAGAATCACTGTGCTGGCCCCAAACTACACAGTTTCCATGTTGCAAGCCCCATTCAGCACAAGAGAGCCTCCCCTTGCAAGGAATCAGCAAGCAGCTTCCCATGAACTTGAAGCAAGGAGCTTAAACTGACAGCTGATCAGAGCTAACGCAACATTAAGAGTGGCAGTTGCTCTTTGGTATTTTTAACAAAACATTTACTCTCCAAGGGCTTGACCCTGCTCTAAGAAATGCCTCAGAGCCAGTAACAATGCTAGTTTGTACAAGACAAAGATGAATAAACATGCCCCAGATAACACGCTGCAAAGCTCTCAACCTACAAACAACTTTAATTGGAAGTTAAAATGGAATTGGCTTGCTATTTGGTATGATTTACATTTAATATTTCAGATCAATGGCTCTGCATAATCCCCTGGAGAACAGTGGAATAAACACTTCTGAACAAAAACATACGGTGCCTCAGCCATAACACAGCAAGCTGTGCCAGTGCATTCCAGTCCTCACCCTACCCCATATCCACCTCAGCTCCCCAAGTCACTCCTTTGCTTAACACGACCCCTTCCTCCCCTGGTCCCACCGGTTGCAGCCTACCTAAATTTCCGTCACACCCATATTATGTTATTTTGTAATAACAGAAGTATGGCTTAGTTCACTATTTTAAGGACCCTCTCCTTTCCAATCTCTTACTCATCTGAACTGTTACCAACAAAACCCCTGCCTGGAGGCTTCAAGCACACCCTAACTGCGTGGGCTATCAGAAGCCTAAGCACAGCTTATTTAACTACAGTAACTGTGCAGCAGTCTAAAACCAGTCAAAAAAAACAGTCAAAATTGCAATAACATCAATAATTTTACTGTTCACCAACGCACTAGGTGAGAACACCATTTTCTGGTCAGCACAAGGTCCCCTCTCCCATCAGGGCAATCGGGTAGAAAAGCCTGCCCTCTAGTAGGTCATGCTGCATTAGCAGCGAGGCAAAACTACGTCTTTAACTTTGGATCAGTTTGCTAGTGTCCAACAACCATCACTGTGAAAATTACACAGCAGGTTGAGGGGTTTGGGGCGTCGGTCTATTTGGATTTTTTGTGTGGCTTTTTGTTTGGGCTTTTTTTTTTTAAAGTTAAGTGAGAGTTATTACTAGGTACTCTCTTACATCACAAAAAAAGGTAGATAGTATTCTGTTTTGTTTCAAGTATATGTAAAACTTGTTTAAAGTTCATGTACATTTATCAATGTTAGGGTATGACAAACAATTCCTGTTAACAACATGATCACTAACATCACCATTTTCTCTGGCTACTCCCTATGCAGTGTTAGCAGTTCACAGGCGAATTAAGTCAGGCATCCTCAACCACAAACCAAAGCTCATCACCTACACACTTTCATAGGCTGAGTACCCACCACAATGTTCTGTGGGCATTTAAAAACCCAGAGATAAGAAGTACAGAAGAAGAAAACTAAATGGATTTTGAGAAGTCACTGATTTTCCGCTTCCCAGTTCCCCCACTGCCTTTACTATCTATAGTCTTGGAAAACATTCCAGAAAGCTTCTGCTACAACCTCGGTCTCAAGGTATTTGCTCTGTGCAAGATACAATTGCTTGCTTGAGCTAAACTGCCTAATTGTCAACCTATAAAAACACATGATGGACCACTAAGTGAGGCAATTCTGAAGTACTGGATGGCTTATGCAGACCAAGTTTTCCCAATTTTGCCTTTTCACCAACAGTTGTTTCAAATCCTTTCCTAGTAATAAAATGAACAAACTTACAGTACCACTTTAACACATCACCATTTTATAGAAAATAAAAATACAAAGCAACAAGAATATTGATCACTCCACAACACTGATCAGTTTCCATATTTGTACAGTCTTATTTAAACCCTAGAAGAATCACAATGGCCTTTAAACAATTAAAAATTGCCATGAGAATTAGCTTTGATGTTAACAGGAACATCAGATACACGAAAGGAAACACTCAACCTGAAGAGAACACAGCAAAGCTCCTGAAAACTAATAAATCTTAGTATTGGTAAGGCACAACAGGAGTCCCAGTAGGTATCTACTCCATGTACACTCTACATTGTATGGCTGCAGTTACCATTCTTTGGCCTCCCTAGTCATGGTGTAATTCCACCACTTAACTGTTTTCATTGCACCACTTACCTGAGTGGTTGTTTCAGCTTCCAAGCATGGGCAACATGAAACCCAGCACATGGCTCTTTTCTCAAGGAGAACATTGTGGGTCACAGCATTATCTTCAAAGATCTTCCAATGGAAGGATTAATGCTCAGCTTGTCGCCCCCAACTGCTGGGACACTTCAGTGCCTGTACTTCTATTTCCCTATTATTCCTAGGAAATTAACTTGGTGTCAAGGGATCTTGGTACATGAAACACAAAATAGACATAACACAAGACCCAGCTAGTAAAGCATGACAGCTACGTTCACATTTATTCTCTAGTATAAACGGAATTAAAAAACAAAGCTACTGCTATAGCTGATCTATTTGTTGTAAGCTGTGCTATACATGAGCAGTATTAGATTATTCAAAAACTGTTCAGCAAAAGTGCTTGTTTACTGGAACTTGTATTGCGGGGTACTTTTTTATTAAAAGGCAGTTATTTATTCTACAATGCACCATTCATATGCTGAAGAACAGGAAGCCAATATGTCAACGTACAAACTAAGTTTGTCTTTCAAATTACTATGAGACCGTTCTCCAGTTTGCTGGCAGCAACCTGGCAATGAGCTTCTGGATGAGAAAAGTTAAAGTTTCAGAAACAAAATGTAAAAATTGATTTGCATTAGTGTGACACAATGTACATGACTGCACACATCTGGGACGGGGGTGAAGATGAGAGGAATGAGACATGGGAACACATTCTGCAAGTCACTGGGTGTGGATAAGTGATTTTTGTCTCACCTGTGGGCGAGTTTTACCATGGACAAACACAGCACCAAACCCATTCCAAGCCCCATATTGAGCAACACTTCCAAAAAACGCTCAACTAATACGACAAACTGGAAAACTCTAACAGAACCACTTCAAACACAACAGCTTAGCAGCAATCACCAGCGTCAGGAAAGTTCTATGCATTGCTGGAACCTTAGGAAAAATGTTTTATCTACAGACTAGAAAGCTCGCTAACAACAACACAACAGTGAAATTCAATTCAGGTTGTCCTGCAACACAAAAATCACACTACAGTTTGACTACAGAAAGTTTCTACACACAACCAAGGAAAAAAGAAAACAATCAACCTACTGTATCATTTCACAGTGTACAAGTTCATATTTATGAAGAGAAGCACATGTTCCATGTGATCTGTCTTGTGTTCTGCTTCACAAAGGACAACATTTGCAGATGGCTACAGCTTCTTTTCTTTTGTTTGTTCCTCTACCAGCCATTAGAGTGGCTTACAGCTGTTACTTGTACTACTTTACTACAGGAAATCCAACTACATCCTTTAGAAATTACAAAGGAGACACATAAATGTGAAGACATATAAAGAAATATGCTATGCCATTCCTTTTGCATCATCAAGATTAACTTGAAGAGTGGAAATATGAGCAATGCAGTAGTATGACAATCACCCCAAAAGGAAATTAAAGATTGAATTTTACACTGTAGTGAACAATTACATTTCAAAATAAAAAACCCTTTCTATTTCACATTAGAAAGACATCACCTGAGTTTCTAACCAATTCTATTTCTGCAATTACTTCTAAACTCAGAAATAAATTATTTAGCTGTCCCACTGTGCTGGTTTTGGCTGGGATAGTTAATTTTCTTCATAGTAGCTAGTGTGGGGCTGTGTTTGGGATTCGTGCTGGGAACACACAGGTGTTTCAGTTGTTGCTGAGTAGTGCTTACACAGGGTCAAGGCCTTTCCAGCTTCTCACTCCACCTCATTAGCGAGGAGGCTGGGGGTGCACAAGAAGTTGGGAGGGTACAACGCTGGGACAGCTGACCCCGGCTGACCGAAGGGGTATTCCATACCATACGACATCATGCTCAGCATGTAAAGCTGGGGGAAGAAGAAGGAAGCGGGTGCACACGCTCAGAGCAAGGGCATTTGTCTTCCCAAGTAATCATTAGGCATGAGGAAGCCCTGCTTTCCTGCCAATGGCTGAACACCTGCCTGCTGATGGGAAGCCCTGAATAAAATCCTTGTTTTGCTTTATCTGTTAAACTGTCTTTATCTCAACCCCCAAGTTTTTTCACTTTTACCCTTCCATTTCTCACCCTCAACCTGTTCAGGGAGTGACCGAGCAGCTGTGTGGTGCTTAGCTGCCAGCTGGGGTTAAACCACAACACCCATGAATTGTGAAACTATCCACAGCAAAGTGAAATGCCATCTTTTCCACTGTACTTGGACAGTGAGTAAGGTAACTTTTAAAACAAGAATTTAATTACTTGAAAATGTAATGCTTGCTTTATGCCAATGTTATGTTCAGAGCAAGCCAGAAAAAAAACAGGAATGGAAAAATAGCTACAGATGTTTTAAAAAATACATAACTATTGCAATCTAATTCTAGGTGAAGACCTCCTCAGCTTGACCTAGTAGAGCCTGGCTAAAGAACAACTTCCATCAGCTTTAGAGATAACACTGGCACACATTCGAGATGAGCACAAATCTTATTCTAACCCGAGTGGAGGTATTAGCCTCATCTTTGTACATGTGTATTATACATTTTGAAGAATGCTTTTCATTCAGCTCACAAAAGTTTAATTTACAGTCTGTAGGTATCAGATGATGATGATCTTCGTTCTAGTCCTGTTTGCCTTCCCGCCATTGTCGAGAACCTTCATTCCATGCTACGTATACAAAGAGAGCAAGTACCACATGAACAGTAACTACAGCAACTATGGCAGCATAAAAATAGCTGTCTCTGTCGGACATTCCTAAGGTACCTGAGAAAATAAAGAAAGTAAAGAATATCAGTTATTGGGAAACACTGAAATGGCAAACCACAATTCTTCCTAAAGACCAAAGTTACATTTACTCCTGTAACAAACAACTGAGCTCAGAAAGATTCATATGAAAGAATTCACCATGATAATTACAGACCTTGAAACTATTTCTGGAATAAAGCAACACTGCAATTATTCAATATTTAAGATCAAACACCCTGGTTTTGAAGTCAACAGCTCAGAGTTCATTCACTTTTTCTGTTACTATCTTCCAGCACCAAATAAACCTCAACATCCTTTTTTCGTAAGTGTAACTTTCTTTGTGGGGCATGAAAATGGGGGTGGGAAGGGGGATAATTATATAAATTTATTTGCCACTATAACCACACAAAACATTAGAACAATTACATTTAGAGGACTTCTACCTTATATATTCAGACCATAAACCTGTAATTCCTTATCAGTTAAGATACATGAATGCATCTCACATGAAATAAGCCTTCAAATATCAGAAGGCCAAATACCATTTATCTTCACTCCTTTAAAAAAAACACAAAGGAAAAAAGTAACCTAACAAAAACCCACACATCACATCAAACCACGCCAAAAATACCACCCTCCAAACACTAACCCTGTCCTATCAGTGCTGACAGGTCTTGCCATTGAATGACACAGCAAAGTTAAAATTCAGCTTGCTACACCTCAACTGAAAAAAATACATCATGCTAAAGAGGATCCCGAAAGTTACTTAACAAGCTCTCAGCTTCAGCCTTCAGAACTACGTCCCGAAGTACACACCAAAGGAGAATCATCTTGGAACAACTCAGTCACACATTCACAAGCTGCTCTTAAAAGTAGCTGCTTTCCCCCTCCCTCCTCCCTGCTTTTGAAGGAGATAACTTCCTAATGCTGCAGGAGAAGAGTTTCAAAGCCTTGCAGAATCAAGGCTAGAACACGGCTGGTTGTTAGCAGTTTGACAGAACTTCTCCAAACAAACAGCTAAATTATTTCCCTTTTTTTTTTGTAATTAAAAAGAAAGTTCTACAAGCAACCACATTCAATACCTGAAACTGGGTATGTGACTTCACTGATTTACACTTACAAATGCAGGTATGTTTTAAAAAGCAAAAAATAAGGCCAGTAAATAACATTATTCTGTCCTGAATACACAATTAGTTTGCAACACCTGCAGGAAACATATCCTTGATGACTCTGATAAAAGTCTGCTGCAGGGTGGTGTTCAATACCTTTTAGATTAGCGGAACGATGCACCTCTATACTCTACAAACCACAGTATAACAAATAGCAAATATCAGACTGCAGACCACTATGCAGGGAAGGATGCATCTAATATTTATATAATTTTCTTTTCTAATTAGATATTACAAGGGCTTTAGTCTGCATAAGGAAACAAATATTCAGAATAGGAAGGAGAACAAAGATGCTATTACAGGATTGTGCTTTTCCTCTTTTTTGTAATAGTACACTAATTGGCAGAAACAGAATTACCTTCAAATATGTAAGCCTTTGATGAAAAATACAGCCCAACAGGTAATGTGATCATTAGAGCTGTGAAGAACAGAAGTGTTCTTAAAGTTGATGTAAATGAACCCTCATTTCTGAAATAAATAAGAACAGTTACACACAGAAGCTACAATATATATGCCTGAAACAGGACAAGAACTCATCCCGAACAGAAGCCAATTACTTTTCAAGAACTGAGTATATCGTTTGGAAGCGACAAAGACTTGGAGTATGCATTTGTTGGCCGCAGTAGAAAAATCACAGTATTCAAAGCGATGTAATGATTTTGCAAGTCAAAGCTCCCAAACAAGATTAAAAACAGTCTTTCGATTTTTCCCTATTATTACTTCGCAAGCATTAACAACAAAGGGGATTTACATTAATACGTTTATTGGTGTATTATTACATAACTATTAAATATGCAATATTAGATACACATGCAGTTGTCATAAGACAGAATTCTGCATTAAAGCTTGCCAAGTTCCCTTTTTTTTAAAAAAAATTAAATAACTACAAGCCTAGGAAAATGACAAATCCTACAGAGGAAGTACGCAGAATGACTTTAACAGCTTACTGCTGGAATTGAAGTTCCTTTTCATTAGGTATCGTTCCTCTATTTGAAATAATTTATCAGTTTCCACTGAGAAAGTCGAATAACTGTAGCAATAATCAGAACAGGAGCCAATACACTAAAACATTAGTTAGCTTTTTTGCTTCCACAGACCTAAACCTAGAAGACCTCGAGCAAGAGAATCACAATGAAGGATCATGTACTTGGGTAAGGTCTCCTTGAACTTGATCTGCTAGAGCAGGTTTTGTACCTACAAAACACCACGTGCTGCTTGTTTTTGTGTGTGCTTCCACCAGTTTTCACTCGCTCTGCTTACTGACTACATTATTTTATGCTGAGGTAAACATGTAAGCCAAGCAATACCCTTCTGACTTTCAGAGACAACCAGATTCAATGACATATGTCCTCAAGGCTTTGAAACACAAACCTACATAAAAAACTGAAGTCAGGGATACGTAATTCCTAAAACTCCCAGGCACCTCCACAGCAATTTCTGTACAAGTAGCTTCAAAAAGTTTTATCAAGACATTTGTGCTATAGTATATTGCTTTAAATCATATTTTATCCTTGATATTTCTTTGGAAAAAGAAGTTGGGGAAAAAAAAATAGTCTCAGCCTCTGACTGTGATCACCAGACAGTGACATGCAGCCACACACAGCTATTACACTAACACCAACAGCACTTTTTTCTGATCATGTGCCGCCATACATTTAAGTAGCATATTAAGTAGCTAAAAAAAAAAAAAAGACATTTCAAATCTTTTCCGTTAGTAGAGTTTGTCTCAAGGTCTGTCGGGGTGGAAAGCATAACCCCATTCAAACTTTCCCTATGGACATTAGAAACCACTATCTATTTAGCACCTACCCACAGAAGAACAAAATGATCTCCAGCTTATTACTAAAGACTCCACCGCTGACCAGCGCTTTGCTTACACTGACACACCTTCACCCCTGCCCTACGCAGCAAACCCAAATACCCGCCGACAAGCTCAGCCCCAGCGCGGAGCTTTTAACTGCAGCGCAGCCTCCTCGCTCGGGCCTGGGGCTGTGTGGCGGCCAAGGCAAACCGGGGACCTCCTCCGCCCGTCCTGGCTGCCCCTCTCTCGCCAAGGGCACGGCACGGGCAGACCCCCTTCCCCGGTACCCCCCGGGGGCTGCAGCCACCGTGCTGGCGGCAGCGGGAGCCGTCCGCGCCCGCCGCGGCCTAGCACACACCCTCACCCCCGGAACGGCCGCGGCCCGCCGCCAGGCCCTGCCACCCCGCAGGGGTGCCCGCCGGTCCGTCCCTCCCGCCGCCAGCCCCTTCCCCTCCCCGGGACTCACGGCTTGCAGTCGGGCCCGGGGGCCGCGCTGAAGGCCGAC
>Ga0065711_1036138_pt1 | contig 21397 bp, 10 predicted proteins | sample Hoacrofraction12_FD_59098 | JGI IMG/M metagenome (GOLD analysis project Ga0065711, IMG submission 59098) | Hoatzin crop microbial communities from Cojedes, Venezuela - Epithelial fraction 12 v2 (version 2) | ecosystem: Host-associated > Birds > Digestive system > Esophagus > Crop | place... | reverse complement strand
TAAAAAAAAAAAACCCCAAACCCACAAGCCTTGGAGAGCTTGATACCAGAGAATGGTATGTCTCTATGTAAAAAGTTTGTTGTAACTTTTGTATTGTTCAACTGCACTGGTATGAGAAGACAGTTGTTTTCACTCTGTTGCTTACCTCTTGTGAATTTATGATGCCATATTTCTGAGAACACTGAAATGTTTCTTACCATCAGTGAGCGAATCATATCCCTGTGAGAAGCATAATGTGCATATTACATATAGACAGACTGAGAAAAGATCATTACTTTGCCTCAGGCTACAAAATAAGACAGTAATATAGTGGGAAGCCCAGTCTCGCAGTCTCCCAGTTTAACCAGAGAGTGACTCATTTACGACACTGGCTTAAAATGCACAAGGAGTGAACGATGGTGAGTAAAGCTTAGAGAATGATTGGTCAGAACAGTGTCTCCTGATCAGGGTTTAATAATGTGTGACTTTCACACCAGTTTTGAAATTAAACTAAAACTATGGGACTATGTTTTTGCTTCTGGCATTATCCCTGATTAATAAGCAAAGCAAATGTTTTCTACACTGAATTACTTCCAGTATCTTTATTTACACATCAGTGTGTCAGAGTAGTTCTTTCGCTTGTAATTTGGCTCTTTGGCAAATCTTTTTTTTCACTCCCTTTAGCTGCCACTGGCTTGGCACTGAGGTGGCATTAGGCTGATATCCTTCTGAACGTAAAGGCTTCCAGATGTCCTCCTCAGCGTCACAGCAGTATTTCTGTCCAAAGACCTTCCTCATCGTAGAACTGCAAGAAATCACCTCTAGGAAGAGGTTTTATTTTTAATTGCAGATAGAGCACCCACAAATCTAAGCTCAGTTTATTCCAAGCCGCGTTCAGTATCAAGGCTCAGAGGAACTTCAGATGGGATGTCAAATTCCTAGTGTCCTCCCGATCCTGCAGCCCACTGCTTTCCTTCTCCTTTCTCAAGTCTAGTGTGAGGTGGACTTTTAATTGACCTAAGATGAGGGCTACTATGAGGGAGTATTGGTGCATTCCCGTCTTCCCAGTTTTGTACAGGGTTTTGTCTCTAGTGTTCGTATAGCTGCCCGGTAAGTCAAATAAAGGAGTTGATCTATCTGAAAACAGTTTTCTCCCCTCACTCTCAAGTCTTCCTACAGATTATTTCCTCAATTACTGTGTGAACTTTTACTACCGAATTTCTTCCAGCTTTGCCTCTTGCCAGACTTCCCTCCGCTGATTTAACACACCAGTCCGACAGAGGACAATCCCAGTGAGAAATGCAGGTAGTTTTCTGTAGCATTAGTGATATGAATGGCTGGTGGGAAGATTGCCTCAATTCCTTTGAGAATTGCAGACTATGATCCTCTGTTCCCAAAAAGCAAGAGGAAATAGTTTGCTGAGGAAGTGGGATCTCCTTCATCCCTATCCCAACCCTTCTTTATGTGAGCCTCGTTAGAAATTGTATCTTATGACCGATGCCCTTCTCTTTCGGTTTCTGTGTACCGACCTTAAAAATTTCCACTGCTGGAGTACTTTATAATCCAAGGCTGGTTCTGCGCATATGAAACCCTGTTGCAGAATGTCCTTTGGTCCATACACCTATTCAGGTAGATATTTTACAATACAAACCTCTTAAGAATGGACTGCTCAAGTCTAACCAGAATTTGCAAATTGTCTGATAAAGTTTGATTTTCCTCCAGAGTGGTGTGACTAAACACAAGAAGGTAAAACAGAGTAATCATCAGTGAAAATAAACAAATAATGACTTAATATTCACAAATCTAACTGAGAAAGTGGTATGGATTATTCATACAGGGTGATTTATCTTAAAACTTACTGTGAGACTGGCAGCTGAAATAGAGGCAGATGTTTCTGCTTTGTCCCGGAGGGCTGGAAATACAGAATTTGAGTCCAGTTTGATATCCACAGAGTGAGCTGGGAGGGTGTGGAGGTCTGTGTAGTTGTTATTTGTGTGTGAGGTTTGTTCTGAATGACAAATGGAAACACTTTTTTCAGTATTGGTACTGTTTCCAGTTTTTTCTGTATGTTGTGTAGAGACTGCAATGTAGCATCTTTCATTTAGCACTCTTGCTGCATATTTTGGAAAAAATATTTACAGGAATAAAGACAAATGAAAAATGCCATGTATTAAAATTTTAATAGAGATTTAATATTATGAAATCACTTCTAGAAGTTACATTTCACTTCTAAAGTGCGTTGCAAACACACCTAAATACCATAAACCATTAGTTTCAGAATACAACATTTGGATTCAAGGTGGAGGTGCTGAAGCAAAGCAGAGTGAGAAGGAAGAAAGAAATTTCTGACCAAAACTTGATGTTCTAGGTCTTAGAACATCTAGTTTTGTCTCCTGTCTTTATTACAATAAAGACAGAATATATTGTAATTTAATGTGATACTTTGTATAAGTTGTTTTTGTTTACTTTGGTTGAAAGGATTGTTGCAAGTGAGCTGAAAGTTTTAAAGAAGTTGTAAATCACTGAACAGCAGAGTATGGAGTCAATACTGGACTGGACCTGTGTCATCGTCAGGTCCAAAACCCATTCAGAGTGGGGCCAATCTTAATATTAAAAAGAAATGCCGAGTCAGGCCAGGTGCGAGGGGTATCGTCACCGTATTGCGACTTCCCAAGGTCAACCGGTGAGTTAGAGGCGGGCTGGACTGCATGTTTCCAGCCCAACTCAGTCTTCTAGTTATCTTGCTTATAAATAGCTGCAAAGGCCTCTTATGTGCACTGTATTTTTTCTTCAGTAATTACATTATTTGTATTTAGAATTGAGGGTGAGATGAAGCACATAGGGTTATGATGAGGAAAGGGAAAACAAGTTGTGAAAGTTAAATAGCTTTACTAGATTGGAAGCCCTGATTCTATTGCCTCAGTTAAGATTTTAACAAGGTGAAAGATTAACACAGAAAACTTTGGTAGAGAACGGTTTTCTCTTTATGTCATCTTTACTTTTAAAAGAATATGTATGTAGAAGTTTGACTAGTGCTTTAGCTTCTCAGCATTTCTGTTTGTCTGGTTAAAGTATATGATACCATCTTTGTTTGACATGTGGAAACATGATTTTTCTTTCTAAAAAAACAAACCAAACTAAACCCCAAATCAGCCTGTATGTGTATTCAGTGCTTATTCTACTGATTGACACATTTATGTGAAAATAATGCAGATTTACTTGAGCACGTTGGGAAAGTTGTTGTATTTACCAGTTACATATTTGCATTTTTGTTCTTGCCCTTGAATTTTGGGATTTGCACTATTACAAATGGAGTTTATTAATATATATAAATACATCATGCAGCGCAACAGAAGAAGGGAGCCAGCCTACCTCTGCTCTTGCTCATAAAATTTTCTTGTCTTCTTGTCCCGATGGTGTACAAAATTGCAACAGGCACTTCGGGATGTACAGGCAACTCTACAGAAAAGTGATGCTCTGCCTACCTCTGACTCTGTGCAAGTGTGGCCTTTGCAGATTGAAGTTTGAAGTATGTTTTCTAATTTTTCAGTGGGGCTTGTGCCTGGTGTTGGACACAGGGACCCATATGCCTTAGCTGTTTCTCCTCGGAAGTAGTAAAAGCAGAACAGTTGGCCTTAAAGAACATGGCAAGAAAGATGTTCTGTTCAGCCAAGAATCCAGTCCTGTTGGGGTTAAAACATATAGAACTATTCATCATTTTAAAATAAAATTATGTACACTATTCTGCTCAGGTTTTGACCTAGGATTCCTAATTTTTATCTGCACTATGACAAAATGTAATAAATTTTGATGTATTTTCATTCACATTTTTCCTGAGCACCCTGAGAATATTTCCTATCAGCATCTCCATCTCGGAGATTTTAATGATTTTTCTCTAACACTTTCTTTAGAGTATCGGTTCTTTTCTGGAAGCTTGTTGCCAAGCTAACTTCTGTATGCTGTTACTATTTAGTGGGGTTTTTTCCCTCTAAAGAACACCAGAACTTCGAAGAACTTAATTTTGTGAGAGTGGTTGACCTTTTGTGGTATTGAAAATCCACACATTTTCTTTGGGAAGATGGTTATATTTTATCTGTAGGACATCAGTCTGGAAAGACTGAGAGAACTGCTTGAAAATAGCTTCTTCCAGCTACTTTTCTGTACTGATGCCTAAAATAAAATTGGTAATAATTACCAATGCCTCTTCACATGGCTTAATAATAGAACCTATGCTAGCACATCCTATCAACTGAAGATTTCATATATCATTTCAAGAAAGAAAATGCACATGGAATTTTAATAGCCTCAGGCCTTGTCAAAACAGGCGATTTTTAAAATTTTAATTTTCTGTTGAAGACAGTAGTTCATTTACTTCTTCAGCATTAGCAGTATTTGGATCACTGACGTAAACATACTGCTGAATCTTCTTCTGAACCAATGTACACTCAACCTCTTAGCTGTTAGCTAGACTCAAGTGCATGAAGTTGTAGGAAGAGGGCTTTTGGCTCCCAAATATGTACATTCTTTTATATTTTTCTGCAAAAACAATTTTGGAATTACTTATGCCCACCTTGTCCAGGAGCATTCTTCTTTTTTGTATCTCAAGTTAAAAAAAAGTGTGAGACTAATGAGTATTTGCTCTCCTTGGAAAAATAGGATTTTACCATGTAATGAATTCTGGGTGAACAATTGTTACTGCTATTAGTAACGCCTGTGGCTGTCAGATTACAGCACAGATTTCTGTTTATGCTAACTAAATCCGAGTGACCAAGGGAAAGAGAATTAAAATGCACATTTGCAAGATTTAGTAGTCTTTGTTGCTTTACCCATATCATCTTGGTATTCATTCGAGGAGGTTCATCTTTTTCTGTCTCAGCTTTCACATTTTTCTATAAAATGTGTTTGTTGCTGTTCCTATTTCTAGACACAGTTTTATATGTTTGTATTTATAGTATTTCTGTCGCACGTGTATGTATGTACGTATACAAAAAATTTACTGGGGCTGTGTGGAGGTCAGTTTAATTCACATGATTAGGGTCTGATTCTGCAAAACATACAAAATTTGGAGAAGAAAAACAGCTTGTGGACAACTTCATGGAATCCAGGATACAGAAACTTGCTAATTTAGTCTTTGAAGACACAAGTGATATTTTCACCCTGCATCCACTTGCTGAATATTCCATAAATAGACTTTATTCATATCCCTCTAGGAGAGACGTGGCTGCAATTTATGGAAACCTCATCATGCTTCATGAAAGAGCTGAACGCCACAGCTTTAACAGAAGCGCACTGGTTCATAAATGTTGCAACGCTATGAGCAGTAGAAAGTAGTACTTTTCTTTTTTCCTTTCCGGCAGGCAATATGATTTTATTGCTTGAAGATGATTCTTACAGAGTTCAAAGAGGAAAAAAAAATGAGCTCAGTGAATTTTTGAAAGAATTTGATGCTGGCGAGTAAAAAGATTGTTAAAGTAATCCGAGAGCCTGATTGACAAGATGCGGTTTCAGTGGACCGTATATTTCTGTTGCTTCTACTCTGACTTTTATGCAGTGTTGCTTTGCAATCAAGTCCTCCATTCTTGATTTACCTGTCAAGAACTGAAGTTCAGAGAGAAACTGATGCTGGGGCCCAGCTCTGGATAGCTGCAAGCCCTAGAGCTTTCTTACGTTAATGGTGGTATAAAAATTGATCAACAGAAAAGAACTTTGCTGTGTAGTGATACTTCTTTTGTGAAGATGAAAGCTGTCAGTCACAACAAATGATATTCTTTCCTTAAACCCACAAGGGCGTAAATGCGGTGTAGAAATACTACCATGGGGAAACTGGTCCTTGTAGTATCCCTGCAGCGTCCTTGGCAAAGTGCTTGACGGATTAGCAAGAGAGTTGTTCTATTACACAGATTAGGGGCAACTCATTCTTCATAATTACAGTTCATTAGGGTGTGTTGTTACTTACCATTCCATGCATACAAAATTAAAGTTTCAATGTAGTTATAGTAAAGCCATGTATTTTTTTTCTTTTTTTTTTAAAAAAGTAAAAAGTATTCACTGTAGTTTTAACTTGCTGGGTTTGAGTTTGCTAAACACCCCCATCTCTCTGGTGAGGCCCACAGCCTCAGATTCTCCGTACCTTCTGAGGCTTGGGTGCACACCAAGGATTCTGAGTTGTCATTGAGGAGGCACTGACTATTGTAGCTCAGATCTTGTGTGTTGAAGTGCCCCTGCATAAAGTAGATGTGAGAGTAGAGATAGAATATAGAGAGTGTAGCCTAATAATACTTTAAACGGGATGTAGCCTACAACTGGTTTCCCTCATTCCTGTGACCTGACTCCCACCTCTGTTCCTTCCAAAGCTGAAAACAGCATATATGCTTACTGCAAAGAAAGCATGTTGGTGTTGGATTTTGGCTTTTCACTATATAGAACAATCTAGAGTATCAGGAAGATGTAAGAAAGCCCTGAAGAAATACTAAAATGAATGAAAATTTCAAAGGAAGAGGAGCCTTCTGTTGGTTTTTTTTTTTAGAAAGTAATTAAGACTCATTAATATTTTGTTTACTCTTTGGTTGCAATAAGCAAATCCATAGAGGGTGAAAATATGCTGTAACTAGCTGCTTTGCAAATGTATAAAATTCATAATGTAATTGAGTAAAACTTCTGTATTGCTTACTTAAGCTTTGCACAGAATTCTGCAAATATTTCATAAAGAGTAATTCATAAATCGTGTAAGGTACATTCATCATCTCTGTCAAAACCTGATTTATGCACTGTTGAGAATTTAAAAAAAAATGTTCAAAACTGAGTAGGAGGTTAGAAATACTGCGAAGAAAGTAAAAGGTCTTTGTATTACGGAGACCTTGTGCTGTGCTGGGACTTGATATTTTTGCAGAGAATTGCCTTGTATATGTGATATTTCAAATATTCTTGAGCATGCTAGACATAGGTGACAAAGGATGAGTGGGAAAGCAGCACAGAAAATACAGCAGAAATACGGAACTTGAGTTCTCAACTGGTAACAGATTGTTGAAGGGATTTCTACTTGGTCTATTTTAATATTTTAAAAATAGAATAGTTAGCATAATTTTACTTTCTTTTTCTGAAAACCTTTAATAGGCTCGCCACGAAATAAATATTTTCTTCCCTAATTGTGAATATGTGGGTTAGTTAACAAACTAATGTGATTCTGTCAGTACAAACACAAGTAAAGTCAGCAAATTAGCTTATAAATTCTTCTGCTGAATACATGAATTGCATAATAATTAGAGGTTATAATCAAGTCTTAAATAAAGTGAGTTTATCTAAATAATACGTGAGCTGCAAATTCTGTTAATACAGTGGTTTTCATTAACCTGTTTCTTGAATGGTCGTCTCTAGGTCAACTGAAGCACCCTTCTTACCTCTTTCTTTTCTGGATTTTATTATATACCCTAGTGATTTTCCAACTCAGAAATAGAAAAGGGCCATGGTGACATTGTTGCTGTGGTTTTTGTTGCTGAAATTTTCTCAAAGCCCCTGAGCAAAGTGAAACTGAACCAAAATTGGTGGCATTCATCAGCCACAACAAACAAACAGGATCACTGCTCACGTCAGAAAGAATTTTAATGTTTCAATACAATCCATAATTAAGTACGTGCGCTTTCCTCGTCTCCCTCTCCCCAGCCTATTTACTTGGCCGTTCATAATACAGACATTTATGCCGACCTGTATTCCTTAAAATTATTTTCTAGGTCTTTAATTCCATTTTCCAGGTTACCCTGCGGTGAAATTTTTGCCGTTCTCTTCAATGACAGAGGTTGTTAGAAACACCAGCTAGTCTTAATATAGCCTTAGTCTCAAAATTCAGTTCCAAAAGCCTCAACAAGAAGAAATACTGAACAGAAAAAAGGGAAAGTCACATGAAAACCAATGTATAAAGTTTCAGTTGGAGGGAAAGAAAAATCAACTGGATGCTTTCATGTGTTGTGATATTTGGAATCTGACATGATGCAGAAAAAAATTACAAAAGGTAATTCTGCTTTGAGAATAGGCTTAATCTGGTAAACCACAGGAAGAAAGAAATTTAATTTATATAGATTTAAGATCCCTGACAAAGTACCAAATAAAATAAAAATCAGTCTGCTTGCATGTCAGATTAAATTCAAAAACTAAACAGTAAAAGATACGAACTTGAAACTTTTAGATGTTTCTGAATATCTTTATAGCTAATTCTGATCATTGGGACCTGATGAGATGCATCCCAGAGTCCTGAGGGAACTGGCTGATGTCATTGCCAAGCCACTCTCCATGACATTTGAAAGGTCATGGCAGTCAGGCGAAGTCCCTGATGACTGGAAGAAGGGAAACATTGTGCTCATTTTTAAAAAGGGTAGGAAGGAGGAGCCTGGGAACTACCGACCTGTCAGCCTCCCCTCTGTGCCTGGGAAGATCATGGAACAGATCCTCCTAGAAGCTATGCTAAGGCCAATGGAGGACAGGGAGGTGACTGGAGACAGCCAGCATGGCTTCACTCAGGGAAGTCCTGCCTGACCAACCTAGTGGCCTTTTAGGATGGAGTGACTGCATCAGTGGACAAGGGAAGAGATACGCATGTCATCTATCTGGACTTCTGTAAAGCTTTTGACAAGGTTCCCCACAACATCCTTCTCTCTAAATTGGAGAAAAAGGGATTTGATGGGTGGACTGTTCAGTAGCTAAGGAATTGGTTGGTAGGTTGCAGCCAGAGGGTAGTGGTCAAGGGCTCGATGTCCAAATGGATGCTGGTGACAAGTGGTGTCCCTCAGGGATCTGTACTGGGACTGGTGCTGTTCAACATTTTCATCAGTGACATAGACAGCGAGATCGAGTGCATCCTCAGCAAGTTTGCAGATGACACCAAGCTGAGTGGTGTGGTCAACGGGATGTCATCCAGAGGTACCTGGACAAGCTGGAGAGGTGGGCCCATGTGAACCTCAGGAGATTCAACAAGGCCGAGTGCAATGTCCTGCATCTGGGTTGGGCCAACCCCCTCTATCAACATAGGCTGGGGGATGAAGGGATTGAGAGCAGCCCTGAGGAGAAGGACTTGGGAGTGTTGATTGGCTAGAAGCCATTTTATTCTATTATGTAATCATAAAAGTATATTTTAGTATAATAAAATAATCGTATTTGATAAAATAAAGTGGTAGCAATGCGAGAAGTTTTGGATTCCCCGGTGTTGGTAGGTTTGTGGTCTGAAAGCTGCTCCAGAGTAGGGAAAAAAGAAAGAAGGCCATTTCCTTTCGTTGGTCAAGATGAATCATGACTCTCCTTGCACGCTGCCCAGCGTAGCGCTTGGAGCACCTGCTTCTGGTTTTCACTTTGGTGATTCAGAGCAAATCAAGTTTGGAAGCCACAAATTTTGCCTTCGTAATATAATTTCATGCATGTTACTCCTTTTGAGCCAGAGTATGAGCAACGACAGATCCATAATAACCTGCAAATTGCATATTTATCGTGCCGATTTATATAAGGCTTCTTTCAGCCCGAGAGGAACTCAGTAGTAGCTTATTTATTTCAACAGAAAAGTAAAAATCCGCAGAAGCTGATAATGTTTGCCCAGCCATCTAATCACTATTTCAGACTTATGAGGCTTATTTTAGGCTTATGAGGAGTTTTTTTGACTATACCCATCAACATAAAGTCTTGCCAGAAGAACAGTTACCAGTTTGAAACTGTAAATTTTATTTTAAAACATTCAGAGTGAGACTTTAGCTACAGAGGTAACTTTCAGTTTTATTCTGTGATGTGCAGAAGCTGAAGAAGAAGTTTCTGCCTTTCAAGACGTGCATGCTTGCTTGACTGTAACTTTTCAAGTTGATTTTAACTTCGTGTAATGCCTGCAGAGCACGCTGCGTAGCACAGCTCATCTGGTCAGGGACTTAGCGATGCACATCGGTACGTGGGATCAGCATGCAGCAGAGAGGAAAAGCAATCGGGGAAGTCAGATCGTCTGGAAAACAAGCAGTGATCTGATTTTAGTTCAGAAATGTCAGGTTATTCTTAATTTTAGATGTCGTGGCATTTGCCTGTTGAGGAAGTTATAGAAAAATTGTTTTCATGTGTCGACAGTTTTTCCCTTATGGGCCTCTTTCAGTTGTACATCCCAGTTTCATGAGTTAAAACTTAAAGTAAGAGAAGAATATGGAAATTTAATCGGAGTATGTCCACATTTTGGAACAGTAATGAAGAGGATATGTATTGGAATTATTAATTTTATTGGCTGTTAATTGCAAAAATCCATTTGAATTTAACCGACTTTTTATTCCAGTTTGTCAATGCATTTGTGCGTGATGGCTGGAACAAGTTTTTGAAAACACGAATCAAATTGATTAATAAGCATTTAATCCCAGGGATTTTTTTTTCCTGAAGCCTTTTTTTTTTTTCCAACAGTAATAGCTATCAATATTTTAATAACTGTTCTCTTTAAATGAAATTTAATGCATGGTTTTGTTCACAGAGAATTTAAAAAAATAATAATTTTGTGATACCTTGTTTACAAAATAAAAATAAATGGTGTTGCACATAAGAATAGAAAGTAAAAATATTCATTAGAGGATGAAATTGGGCACTTGCAGCCCAGAAGGCCAACCGTTCTGCGTCCAGCTCTGGAGCCCTCAGCACAAGGACATGGAGCCGTTGGAGCGGATCCAGAGGAGGCCACAAAAATGAAGGGATGGAACATCTCTGCTATGAGGAAAGGTTGAGAGAGTTTGGGCTATTCAGCCTGGAGAAGAGAAGGCTGCGGGGAGACTTTAATGTGGCCTTTCAGTACTTAAAGGGGGCCTGTAGGAGAGATGGAAAGACTTTTTATTAGGGCCTGTAGTGACAGGACAAGGGGTAATGGTTTTAAAGTACAAGAAGGTAGATTTAGATTGGACATAAGGAAGAAATTTTTTTATGATGAGGGTAGTGAGGCACTGGACCACGTTGCCCGGAGGGGTGGTAGATGCCCCATCCTTGGAAACATTCAAGGCCAGGTTGGACGGGGCTCTGAGCAACCGGGTCTAGTTGAAGATGGCCATGCCCATGGCAGGGGGGTTGGACTAGATGACCTGTAAGGTCCCTTTCATCCCAAAGCATTCTATGATTCTATGAAATTGGAAAAAGAACTGGAGTAGTCCATCACCTATTTTAAAAAATAATTTAAAATACAAGATTTTCTTTTTTCTTAATATGTTCTCTCCAGGTTATTTTTTAGACAAGGCTTCTCTAAGCATTTACTTTGAAGGCTTAAGGCAGTTACAGTTATGACTTTGTATTTTTATTATTTTCTAAACAATTTTATTTTTGACTACTTTTGCTTATGCATTCCAATTTAGTATCATTGATCCTGGTTTTAGAAGAGGACGTTAACTGCATTTTCCCTGCTGCCGATGTGTTTATTATTTAACTATCCACTTATTCTGGCTGAGTGAGTGGGCAACGGTAGTGTTCATTGTGTGGGTACAGGAAAGCAAGAAATGTAAAACTAAATTTAGCAAAGTAATTCTAAAGGAAAACAAACTTTTTTAAACAAGTATTGAAAACGAAGTGTGAAGTGATACATACACTGAGTCAAAGTTGTCCTGGCTTTTGTTTCATGTTGTTACATCCCTCCCCCTCCAATTTTTTTTTGTTTTCTGTAGTTGCTGTCCTACCTAAGAAAGCAAGCCAAATAAGGCCATGTTTTCCTCTGACAAATACCCCAGGAGAGACTTGATTTAGGTGTATTTTACTAGATTTCGTTTGTTTACCCACTCTGGGTGTCAAGCACACGTGGCAGAGATTAGTGTAAGTCATACTATGGAAAGTGTATTAAAGGCATACATGTTTAATTGCAAAGTGTTTCATAATGGACCGTCTTATCTGATAATTTAAGCTTTAGTTCTCTAGATGCTTGACTAATTTTACACCTGGAGGTATTCATGATAAACTCCATGTGTTTTTCACATTATTCTTGTACATAACGTCCAGATTTGGGACATTGACTAAAGTCTGAGCACAGATCTGGGGGCCTGGAGCACTTGTCTTAGGTCTGCTACCACCATACTTTGAATAAGTTGCAAAATCCTTTTATTTTTGTTTCTGCCTCCATAAATTTCCATGGTTTTTTTTTTCCCTAGACCTTGTGTAGCTCTTTTGACTTCTGATTGCCTATTAAGAAATAAAAATGACTTTCATCTCTGGTCTGTGAGAAGTACAGCAGAGGTCTTTTCAACAAAGGTGAACACACTTTGACAGAGAGGTCTTAATGATGCAGCAATTTTCATGGTTAAGAACTATTTCATAATTATATAGCATTGGTCTGATATTGTCAGAGAGATTTTGGGTTGCACAGTATCTTGATAGGCCTCCTAAATAAACTAAGTGTATCCAGACCTTGAGTCCTTTTGGGGTTCTGCTGATATTTGTAAGGAAAAACTCTAACACTGCATGTCAAAAACTTCCGAAATTTTGCTCCAGGAGATCAGGAGCACAGCAATAAAATCCTTGTCTGCCAGGTCCTCATTCTATTGAAGTAGCTAGTGATAGGACGAGAGGAAATGGCTTCAAGTTACATCAGGGAAGATTTAGATTGGATATTAGGAAAAACTTCTTTACTGAAAGAGTGGTCAGACATTGGAACAGGCTGCCCAGGGCAGTGGTGGAGTCCCCATCCCTGGAAGTGTTCAAAAAACGTGTGGATGTGGCACTCCAGGACATGGTTGAGCAGGCCTGGTGGTGTTGGCCTGACGGTTGGACTTGATGATCTTAGAGGTCTTTTCCAACATTAATGATTCTGTGATTCTGTGATTCTATGCCTTATCCTGCACAACCTACCCTTCTCTCATTTTATTGGAAAAGTTGCTTTTGCCCTGATATTTCTTGCAGGAAAATTGACCTTTATTAATTCTCCCACTGCTTCCCCAATTTATAAATCATTATTTGACAGTGTAGTTCTTTCTACCCTGTAAGTAAATGGGAAAAGGACAGATCTGTGGAGACAGGTCCTAAAGAAGACCTGTATTAAAATCCCGATTAAAACCAGAAGTGGTCTTACACTTGAGCTAATTCTTCTGTCTTAGGGATGCTCATTTAGACTGGTGCACACTGAGCCGCGCTATGACTTGTGTTGTCTTGGGCTTTTTTGTTGGCCGTATGCAGTCTGTAACTCTGCAGCAAAACTATCACAAAAGGTATTACTTTAACCTGTTTATTTTACTGTTTCTGTCTGCACCAAATTCCTTTGTTACATACTAGGAGAGCTTATCTTCTATGCACTATTGCTTTCTGTGTCCACAGTGACAATAATTTCGATGTCTACATTTTTGCCTATTCTTCCTCTCGTAGGAAGTGAGTTGGCAGAATGGAAGTTGAAAGTGGAAATATGCGTAATGTCAAGAATCAGTTCTTCCTGAAATATGTTAGAAATCACACCTGGCTGACTGCTTGAGTATAGGGGATATATTGGTGAAAAGGGCATAAAGTGGTACTGCTGTACCCCACTTCGTACTGCCCGTGGGAGCGAAACAGCAGGTAACCATGACCAAACCTTAGCTTTTAGCTCACCCTTGACTCCTTTCACATTTTTTCTGCTTTAATTTTTGCCCTCGAACTTACCAAATTTGAGAAGTTTATCAGATGAAGTTCAATCTCGTGGTTTAGTCCATGGCTTAAATATAGGCACCTGCCTAACTTTAGGAAACTGGGGACAACACAATCATATTTATTATATAAATTGTTCACTGGTAATAGGTTACTTTTTCTTCAATTTAACATTCACTTTTTTCCCTGCAATTTTTAAGTAAAGTGAAAGGCAGCTGTTTCACAGTCAGATCATGCTGATGTTAAAGCAGCAGCCTACCGGATCTTGCTCTCGAATAAAATTGCTTGGAAACATCTTATTTTCGTTCAGAACCTTAATGAGTGATCGTGTGTCCTCTGCTTCCTCCTCAGGTCACCTGGATCTGTAGCCAAGTCCAATGTTCAAACACTGGTGTAATAGTCAGTCACCTAAAATACTGCAATGCTGTGTGCTCGTGATGCTTGTGAAGTGGGAGGGAGAAAACAAGTATATTGATTGCAGATTTTAACATAAATTAAGGAAATAGAAAGGACTTACAGAATCCTTATAATGCATTTCTAAATGAAAAATATGTATTGTAATAAACTGTGGTACAAACTACTGACTGTATTCGTATCACAAACTTGTATGTGTGGTTCTCAGGCAGAAACTGGGTTTGCCCGAATTTAAGATTTCATAATGTAGTTTGCAATTTCAAAAACAACATGGCTGTCAGAAAAGATGCTGATTCGACAGTGAATTAACTAGTACTTCAGAGGCGGTTGAGAACAGCTTTTTTTTTTTTATAGGTTCAGGACCTAAAGCGGTCCTGTTATGCAGCTCTGACATGGACTTCTTTATTCAGTAGTGGTTAAAGAGATCTGGCCTGGCAGCAATGTGGAGTCCTCTAAGGGGTAGAGAAAGTTTGCTCTTCTCTGAACAAGAAAGGAGCTCAATCTGGAGGCTTTCCTCCTGCAAAAGGGGACAGGTGGAGGGTCACCTCACAGAGGAGAAACTCATCCAGCCCCTGTAGCTCACATGGGAATGTGTCTATTGCCACTCAAGAAATTCAGAAAGAAGAGCAACTGGGGAAGGCAGCAAGACTTGTTTCAACCTCTGTTTTCGTTCTTTCTCATCTAGTTGTTCTGAGCAGCCTCTCTTTAAAGTAAATTTCTAGTTCATATTCTAGGGAAATGTGGCGTTGGTGGTAATTCCACCAGAAATTCTAAGGGTTGTGTCCTGTCTCACTTCATGTCTGCATTTGCAATTGTATTCGTCGTTGGTTTCCCTGCTAGCTCTTACAGCAAATTGGGCTTTTATTACTACAACATATTCTTGCAAGTTTACAATTTATTATAGTAATATTTCACCCAAGACAAGGAATTTAGACTGAAAAGGCTTTCAGGAAAAAAAGGTTCTTCTCTCTATTATACCCCTGTAGGTCAGCGTTCAGTCCATTCCCATGTACAAAGCAAGCTTTACTTTAGAGAATAATTCAGGTGAGACCTATCCTAGTTTAAGTATCATGGTAAGTTTTTCTACAAAAGCATCCATCAATTGTTCTTAGTTAATTTTAACCTCTTTCAAAGATGTCTTCGATAGTGACTGAAGTTTAAGGTTTTTTGGTCAGAATGTTTGGTGCATAATCCTGAATTTTTTAGGTAGCCCTTAGGTGTTGATGCTTCCAATAATGTGCAGCGCGAGACGTGAAGGACCACAGAGATGATTTTATTTTGATGCCAAGTAACCATCCTGTTCTGGTTCCTTATTAGTGAGTCTGTACCCAGAAAAAGGTGTAAAAATACTGGAAACTTACATAAATCTGCTAGTGTTTTAGACAGCGTATGTGTAGTCTGTGTGGCCGCTTGACAGTGTGGACAAATAGGATGGTTATGGCAGCAGAGTTTCTCTTTGGAATTGAAGGTTAACAGCCGCTGTGTACAGCTGTGGCTTGAATGCGTGCTCTGAATTCGGTCTCACCAGTGATGTCTTTAACGGGTTCGTATTCAACCGATTGTTCCCCACCAGAGCGGTTCTCAGCTGTGAGATTGATCTCTTGAGTGGTGGATTATTCCTATACACCTGCGTTTTACGCGTATACCTTGCTCAGGATGCTTGGCACAAAGTCTGGCCATTCTCCGACAGGCATTGTGGAAAATAGGGGGATTCTTCAAACATTAAAAAAAGTGTATTTTTCTTCTTTCCTAGCTTAAAACTGTCAGAGAGCACAGTACCGCTCCCAGATTCATTCTAATGTCGTTACCAGTTAGGGAGATGATCGTACAACACACGTAGAAAGTTCTTTGGTAATGTCCGAAAAAACAGTTTGAAGATTCTTGTAAAAAATCAGAAATTTGCCAAATATTGATGAACTCAGCTTTAGATTACCGTACTCTACTGGCTGACTTCCCTATTGCTGAATTTACTTACTAGAGTTTTGACATCAGTGACAGGTCCTCTGCTTCCAGTTACGTCCTGGCACTTTTCTCAGTGCAGGAGAACAGGTTTACCCACACTGCTGCGTAAGCCTCACATCTGAGAAGGGAATACGTAGAGAATTGGGGTGTTTCTTACTGAACACACTAAGCTGTGCAACTGCAGTGCTGCAAATAAAGAGGGAAAAAGCAAAAGCAAAAGAAAAAAGAATAACAAAACAAAACATCTACGCTTTGTCACATGTATTTTATGGGAGTGAAGCCGTAGTAATGTGATTTTCACTTTGGAATGGGAATTCCAAAAATCACCATTCATGTTTGGGACCTCTGAGCAAACTTTTCCTGCAGGATTGCCATACGTCAAAGCTAAAATGAGACCTCTGCATCTCTGAATTCCAAGAAATCATCACTATTAAGGGAAACTTTAGTGTTTAGAATGAGACTTGAGGATGCATGATTTGTTAACAAGATGTGTGTGCTATTTTGTTTTAGAAACTTGAAATGATGTTTCCTGGAGTGACCGTCGGTAGAAGTAAAAAAACAATGGTGCTACCAAGTCAAGGGATGGGGTCTGAGTGCAGGAGCTGGCTTAGTCTCTTTCTGTTTCATGTGTGCCAGTTTTAAGAGGCATCAAGTAAAGAGCTTGCCTGGTTCCCAAAGCAAATAACAAAATATTCCTGCTCATAAAATATAAATAAATTATAAATATATTTTTGTACCCATCCCCATGAAAGTTCCATTATATTATGTGTTCATCTATTTTTTTATTATTTTTACCTTAAATTTATCAGTGTTTACACTCCTAGGAGATGTATGCTCTTGCAAGGGGAAAAAGACCGTTTTCAAATGCTGTTGGCAAATAGAAATGGATGAGTTGCACATAAGTAATGGAGATAGTTTTTATTCACTGGTTTCGGACCACCACTATATTTTACCAAGGATTTTGGTAGCAAAAGGAATGGATAGTTTTGAAGTTGGACAATGGTGATGGGGACTCTGGTGTAAGCAGAGAGACCTGGAGATACGGGGAGGTGGTTCTTGTATGCGTTATTTCAGTCTTTCCTAAGCTACATGTCAACTCCTTCAGTCAGGAGATAAGATGGAAGAGGGTGGCTGTGAGTGTCCCAGCTTTGAAGTAAATGTCAGATACAACCACAGTTGTAAAAATAGTAATGGCAGAAAAAAAAAAATCATATCCATTTATCAGTATGGGATGTCAAAAGGAAAACAGTGAATCTGCATATGCGTTGGCAAGTTTGCATAGCGCAGAAAAAGGAATTATTGCAGAATAGAGTATGTTCTCTGCATCCTAAGTATCAGAAAGGGACCAGATAATGAAAACATATTTTGATTATGAAGCAGTCCAGTTCTTAACACTTCTAATAAAACTCAGATATCCAATAGAAGCTCAGGGGAGTTTTATTGCAGTGAATTGTAGCAATGTTTTAAATTGTGATGAATTTCAGGTGACACTCTTTCACGCTCTGACAATGTTGGTGGATGCTTCCCCTGGTGATACAATTTTTCTGGGAAAACAAATAGTTCTGCATGTTTTTCAGGCCATTTGGTAATCTCAGCTCCTGAAATGAGAGTACGCGTGTCTACTCTTGCAGGTTCGGAAGTCAGGAGTTATCCTGGGTTAGCTGGCTTGTGTAGACAAAGGAAACTTTAAATACGGTGCTCTATTATGTTTAAATATGATGGTATCTGAAGTGTATGGTATGAAGTCTAATAGCTTGTAACATACCCATGTAGTCCCAGCTGGAATAATCCCTTAGCTATTTGCAGGATGCTGAACCAGTGAGTTGAAGCTGTCATTTATTGGTAGGATGAGAGATCACTTAATCTGTGATTTTTATTTTGCAAGTGTTCATTAGCATCATAAATTCCCCTTGGGGGAAAAAAAAAAAGGGAAAATGAAAATGTTGAATTGAGAATATGTCATAAGGTGGAGAAGCAGTTTGGAGCTAGAAATGTGAAATATAATGGGATGCTGTAGATGGCTACTTGGTGTTTAGTGCACATGAAAATATTATAATTAACCTGCTGTAGGAAGTTGAGGGAAGATATCTCTGGTCTCAAATGGTGTCTCATACATTGGCAGAAAGGTCATCATCAATCACCATAGAAGGGAAATTATCAATAGAAAGTTCTGTAAAGTTTCTTTCCCAGATTCAAGCAGAATATTGGCAAATGTGACCTCAATCTCAAGCTCTGCTTTCAGAAAAATTTGCCTGCTGATTGTAGGCTGCTGTTGTAAGGAGCAGTTTTAGCGTTTTCTTTAAGGCTGCTTTAAAAAATGTCCAAATTGCATTCATTTAGTAAAATAGCTTAGCTAAGTGAATTTATTTTGAACTATTTATTGTAGTTCATAGCAATATGGGTCTAAATAAATGGGATTTTGTCATGATGAAATGACAAATGAAATGCAAATTAGATCTTTAAAAAAATTAAAGCATAATAGAGAGATATAATTGCAGTAAAATGCATTGATAATAAATATTTTAGAAAGAACCCCCAAATGAATATACAAAATGTTTCATTGATAACTAACAGAAGGTATCTAGTTAGTGCTAATTTCAGCACAGGAGGAGACAGCTGGCGGAAAGCCAGCAGAGGAAAAGTTTCAAGTCCCACATCTTGTCTCTAGTTTTTCTGTTGGTTATAAAGTGGAGGCTTCAACATAGATTTAGAAAATTATTTATTATGATGTTGATATGTTGGTTTTTGAAAATTATATAGGAAGCATTTTTCCCTTTTGCTTTTTCAAAATACTAATTTTCTTTTTCAGTTGAGCCCTGAGTGAAAGAGTAAAATTGAACACAAAAGCTGCCATGGCCTGTAAGCTGGACTTTCAAACAGTGTTTCAGGTCTGAACCAACTCTGGTATCTCTCATTTCAGTTTCGGACACTTCAGAAAACAAAATGAAAAGCCCATAACAGCTTTCATTTGCATTCATGTAGTGTTATCTTTGCTGTATCTTACAGTACGCCAGAGTGCCCTGCACAGACAATGCTGAGATGTATCCTCTGGCCCATGCCAGAACATCATGTGGGATAAAAATCGTGGTGGGCAGGTTTTTGGGAAGAAATGCAGATGTGTAGTGGGGCAAAGCCGTAGCTGTAGTAAGCCGACCGGCCTTGGCAGGAAGAGGTCCAGGACTCTCGGGTACTGTGAAGAGCAAACCTCTCTTACTGTTGGATATAGCTACTGTGAGCCAAATTAAAAGTTGTATTTGACGTACGGAATTGAAAGTATTTTTAATTAAAATACACTTAACATGCCAAAAATACAGTACATACTTTATTTAAATTCTGTAGACACACACATAAGCCAACTTTTTTGGCCAGTTTTTCCCTCTCAAGGTCATGACTTGCTATTGTCGCCTATGCTGGTAGGACTCTGAGAGATACTTCAAGCTTTCTCCTTCATCGGGCGTGAAAAAAGGGGAGAAGAGGAGAGAAGACATGGGGATGCATTTTCCCCTGCCTATAACCTCCTGCAACCTTGCTACATCTCTTCCTGAATGTTATCCCTCTCCTATCTACTGTAGACTCTAACCCCACGTTTTCATGATGTGTGTTTGGTCATTCATTCACAATCACCACGGCCGTGACTAGAAAGGAAATGTGGTCTGCTATTGAGTTTGTTGAGCTTAAATTAAAAAAAAAAGAGAAAATAATAATAAAAAAGATGAAAGATTGAGATAAGAGATACTTTTTCCTTTTTATATTAACATGTTTACCTTTTTTTTTTGGAAACATGTCAGTGAGATTTGTCCAAGGAAGAGGAGTGACATTTTGGAGATGCAGGGAGATTGATTTCTTTTTTTTCTTGAGATGTAGGGTTGGAGGGGAGCAGTTGGAAACTAAAGCAAATCTTTCTAACAGCGTAAAGGGTATTGGATGTAGTAGCTAGAAGATGGAGATGGTTGCTTTCTTCTTGCCTTTAGATTGTTGTGAGAATTGGTGGAGTTCCTCTGCTCTTTCACATTCATTTTTCGAGAAGCTGTTCAGAACGTTATACTTCTAAGACCTCTACTCATTTTGTCAAATTTGGTTGAAATAATAAGTAGTATTAAAAAAAATATACCAGAAGGGGACAAATTAATTTGGAGACTGTGACTGAATAAAACTTGTTTAATTGTGAAACCTGGTACAGATGAGCAAGTCTGAGCCAGATGCATACGGATTTTTGCCTTTTTTCTCTGCAAGCATTGTCATCAAGCTCAAACATAGCTGGATTGTCTCCAGATTTTCACCCAGCCAATCAATTAGCAGAAACATTAATTTTTTATAAATGTCACACTGTTATAAAATTACTTTGTCAGTTGTTTTTCCCCTGGAACTAATTTTTATAGCACAGGGAGAAGTACTAAAGTGTATTTTTTTTTGATCTGAACAAGATTTGTTACAGTAGGATAATAACCGTATGCTTTTAAACAGATGGGATATAATTTATTTTCTGTGAGCCTACTTTCTTTCGTCACAACACATTTAGTGAAAAATACGACTGTTTATCAGTAAAGTGTTTCTTCGCACCCACGCTGATGAGATATCACCATCACGTATGGGAATCAAATCACTATCAAGGGTCGTCCAAAGCAAGGATCGAGTGATAAAATTCTTTATATTTCTTGCTAATCCAAGGAAAGATTGTTTTAATGGTTTTGCAGTGTGTTAAACTGTTGTTGCTTCTGTTTTGCTGCAGTTTTTGCTTTGGGAAAGCTCAGGAAGTGTGGGCTAGATGAGCGGGCAGTGAGGTGGATTGAGAACTGGCTGAATGACAGAGCTGAGAGGGTTGTCAGCAGCAGCACTGAGTCTAGTTGGAGGCTGGTAACTAGTGGGGTTCCCCAAGGGTCAGTACTCGGCCCAGTCTTGTTCAACATCAGTGACCCGGATGAAGGGACAGAGTGTACCCTCAACAAGTTTGCTGATGACACAAAACTAGGAGGGGTGGCTGATACACTGGAGGGCTGTGCTGCCATTCAGTGACACCTGGACAGGCTGGAGAGTTGGGCGGAAAGGAAGAAGTTAACCATGAGCCAGCAGTGTGCCCTGGTTGCCAAGAAGGACAATGGGATCCTGGGGTGCATTAAGAAGAGTGTGGCCAGCAGGTCGAGGGAGGTTCTTCTCTCCCTCTACTCTGCCCTAGTGAGGCCCCATCTGGAGTACTGTGTCCAGTTCTGGGCTCCCCAGTTCAACAAAGATGAGGAGCTACTGGAGAAAGTCCAGCGGAGGGCTACGATGATGATGAGGGGACTGGAGCATCTCCCCTACGAGAAAAGGCTGAGGGAGCTGGGCTTGTTTAGCCTGAAGAAGAGAAGGCTGCGAGGGGACCTAATAAATGCTTATAAATATCTCAAGGGTGGGTGTCAGGAGGATGGGGCCAGACTCTTTTCAGTGGTGCCCAGCGACAGGACAAGGGGCAACGGGCACAAAC
>Ga0065711_1036137_pt1 | contig 21397 bp, 10 predicted proteins | sample Hoacrofraction12_FD_59098 | JGI IMG/M metagenome (GOLD analysis project Ga0065711, IMG submission 59098) | Hoatzin crop microbial communities from Cojedes, Venezuela - Epithelial fraction 12 v2 (version 2) | ecosystem: Host-associated > Birds > Digestive system > Esophagus > Crop | place... | reverse complement strand
AGGGGCACGATCACCTCCCTACTCCTGCTGGCCACACCATTCCTGATACAAGCCAGGATGCCGTTGGCCTTCTTGGCCACCTGGGCATACTGCTGGCTCATGTTCAGCCGGCTGTCGACCAGCACGCCCCGGTCCTTTTCCACTGGGTAGCTTTCCATCCACTCCTCCCCAAGCCTGTAGCATTGCATGGGGTTGTTGTGACCCAAGTGCAGGACTCGGCATTTGGCCTTGTTGAACCTTGTATAGCTGTCCTTGAGCCATAGATCCAGTCTGTCCAGATCCCTCTGCAGGGCCTTCCTACTCTCATGCAGATCAACAGTCCCACCCAACTTGGTGTCATCTGCAAACTTAATGATGGAGCACTCAATCCCCTCATCCAGCCAGATCATTGATAAAGATGTAAACAGTCGGGACCCAAAACTGAGCCCTGGGGAACACCACTCGTGACTGGCCACCAGCTGGATTTAACTTCATTCACCACCACTCTCTGCACTCAGCCATTCAGCCAGTTCATCATCTTACATGAATCATAGAATGGTTTGGGTTGGAAGGGACTTCTATAGATCATCTAGTTCCAACCCCCCCGCCATGGGTAGGGACACCTTCCACTTGACCAGGTTGCTCAAAGTCCCATCCAACCCAGCCTTGAACACTTCCAGGGAGGGAGCGTCCACAGCTTCTCTGGGCACTCTGTTCCAGTGCCTCACTGCCCTCATAGTAAAGAATTTCTTCCTCACACTCAATCTAAATCTACCCTCTTTCAGCATGAAGCCATTACCCCTTGTCCTATCTCTATAATCCCTTGTCAAAAGTCCCTCTCCAGATATCCTGCAGGCCCCATTCAGGAACTGAAAGGCCTTTCCGTACTTAAAGGGAGCTTATAAGAAAGATGGGAGCAGACTTTTTGGCAGAGCTTGTAGAAATAAGACAAGGGGTAATGGTTTTAAACTAAAAGAAGGTAGGTTTAGACTTGATATAAGGAAGAAATTTTTTATGATGAGGGTGGTAAAACACTGCAACAAGTTGCACAGAGAGGTGGTAGATGCCCTATCCCTGGAAGCATTCAAGGTCAGATTGGACGGGGCTCTGAGCAACCTGATCTGGTTGAAGATTGCCCTGTACGTTGCAGGGGATTTGGACTAGATGAACTTTAAAAGTCCTTTCCAACCCAAACTATTCTATGATTCCATGAATCTTTATTCATAACTTAAAGACGGATGAGGCATAGGCACAAAAGCTGGCTCGCCATCTGCCATGCATGCTTTTTTGATGCAGCTTTGTCCTATTCTCTGAAAGAATGACCCAGGTACAGTGTGGCACATGCCAGCAACCATTCCTAGTGGACAGTTTAGATACTGTCACTACCTTTCTGAATGGGAGCTAATTTAACCATGGGGACATGACCAGGATTTGGATCCACAGGACAATCTCTCATCTTATTTTATTCAGCAGTATAAATGCATTCCTCCCTGAATTCTACCAGCACATTAATTTTCCCTCTTCCTACAATTACACCTTATTTCCAGCCCTGATGCCAATCAAACATAACCAGGATTCAGAAATCCAGCAGCTTGTTAAAGTGAAATGTGGTGATTACCTGTTAGTCTTCAGAGAGAATGCAATGCCAACCCAACTGCCACATTCCTCATCTTCAGTTCTTGTGTGGCTCAACTATCTCATCCAAAGCACTACTGAGGACACGCACTATAATTTTATTGACTCCTTTTCTCTGGAAAAAATTTGGAGAGCAAATGCTGATTGCAAACCAAGTCCTGGACACCTGAAAGCCAAGTAGAAGATATCTGGGTAAAGCAAAGTGATTCACGGAATTTGTATCCCATAGCTGCTTTAACCAAAGTTGACAGAAAATGCTGAGTCTCCTCACCTCTGTCAAATTAAGTCAGTGATTTGGTCCCTAAAGCAGGTGCCTAACAGGAGCATACTTTTTTTTGAGAGGAGGAGGCAGGGGAGGAGGAAAGGATGAGAAAAAAAATCAAAGAATGATTCATGGCTGCAAGATTTTCTGATTAAATAATGATGATTTGTGATAAAATATGAACATGTCCTGTTTACATTGCACATTGCAGTGTGATCTGACATGCAACACTAAAAGCAATTATACAGACATCATTTCTGAAATATGTTGCACTAGATACAGTTACAGATATCCAGTGCTGGAGACTCTAAAATCTCCCCAGAAAGTGTTTCAAGCTCCTTATCATTAGGCAGCTTTACTTAATATCTACCTTCATTCTTTCTTGCTAAATTTAAGTCCATTCCTTCTTACCCATCTGTAATAAACAAAAAAGCAATGATTATTCTTTTCCTCTTTGCAGCAGACTTTTATGTACCAAGAGACTTTTATCTTCACCTCCATCTTCTCTTTTTTAGCTTAATCAACTGTCTTTTTGCAATCTTTCCTCTGCAGTCAGGCTGACAAGCTCACTCCTTGTAAGATACTCACAAGATCACTCCTGCTGCTTTTCTGTAAACTCTCAGTAATTGGCCTGTGAACTCTCAGTAATTGGCCCGTGTTTCAAAATGAGTGTCCAACGTCAGGCAGCAGATTATATTGTCCTAGTCTAATGTGATGAAGACTAACACTAAAGACCCATTAAAGAATGATTTCAAGGAATTTAAAGCATACGATCTCATCCCAGGTGCCTTCTATGACTGAAGTAAGAACAACTCAGAGTCAAAGAGTAACACGGCATAATAAACTGCCCCGCAATCAGATCTGTCCAGCTAAGTGTGACTTATAATCCAGCTACCTTAACAGAAGCATCTGGATATAGGATGCCCTGCAGTATGTGATATATCCACACAGACCTGAGTGATATGACACAGTCCATGTTTGAGACCGTAACAGGCCTCACAGTCCGTGGGAGTCTATGGTATCATTGATCGCATCTTTGAGTAGACACATACATGAATCCTAATACTTTCTAGATCTCTAGTGAATAGGTAGGGTACCTAGACAACACACCGAGTGATACATTCCTAATTTGGATACATCCAAAATTAGTTGAAATGACTCCCATCCCATGCATCAGCTGAGCTGTAATGAATTCTATCTTCATGCTATTTGCCTGTGGCAAAGATATACAGTAATTGGATACTCTTTTGCTAAAGATGCAAGAAAACATGGTTAAGATGTGTGACCCTACATTGCTGAAAGCTGAGTGCACTCTTGATTCTGCTTAGAGCTGGCATGCAGTTGTTTGCCAAGCAGCAATAGACCAGTTTTGATTTTCAGTCTTGACCCTTCATTTTACACAAATATAACATGAGTAACTGAGCCATGCTAAGTCACCAAAAATTAATTTCAATCATTTCTTCACTACTTCTAGATCTATTTACATCTGGCATGGACAGGTAGAAACATTGCTCAGTATCAGCAGGCTCTCAATCCCTCAGATTAGATTGTGCAGATAACAAAATAAAATAGAAAAAAAAGTTTAACATAATATAAAAGGGTATGCAGAAGCAGAAGGTTAATGCATTAAGAGAAAAAAATAACAAAAGATACTTGCTATGCATCATATCATAGGACAGGATATTGTTGAGTTGATTTGGAACAAGAAGCGAGCATAGTTTTTGTTTTATGTCCACGGCAGCATAGTTGCAGGTCCATCAATATTACTTAAGAAGAGCTAGAAAAAAAGAGAAACCTGAGTCTTTGAACCTGAAATGAAAGTAACTAGAAGGAACTTCATGGTACTACACTTCTGTTTGCTTGAAGGTTTCTTACATGTTTCTCTGAAGGATTCAAGTTCAGACTTGTCCTACTGAACTTCAGATGTCTAATTAAGGAGCTCAGAATAGGAAGCCAGCTGTCCTACAATCCCTCCAAAAGCAACAGAGAGAAACAGGCATCTCCAGATAATGTTTCAGCCCACATAACTTCAAGATGACAGACTGCCTTGGAAACAAGGGACTTTCAAAAATAAAGGCAGGAGGGTACCATTTGGTCTGTGGTTTCTGAGTCTTGAGGATATACGCATTGCCTGCTTTCCCAGTAATAAGGAAGAAGGAAGACAGCAAGTTATATTCAGTTATATGAATACCTGACATTCATATTCCTTTTAGGTCAAAGAAACTGGAACTTAAAGAAAAACATGATCATGGAATTTTTTATTGTATTGATGATAGCTGATATCAATTGATGTTACATCCCTATATTCCTAAATATTCAGTGATACACTTTTTATTTTTTAAAGACACAACTGGGGAGACAGTCAGGGAAAGATTGGAGACTACGAGTAGAATTTAAGATTCGTCTCCTCAGAAAAAAAATGAACTTACCTGCATGTTTGTGAATTCTTCCCAGTACTATTAAATCAGCAAATATGACCTATATAGTGGATAGAGCTCTATTCTACTTCCATTAATGACAATGAGAAGTGTGCTTTTGACACCAGTGAAAGCTTGAAGTTACAGATGATTTCCTTTTCTTTAAACCCTTTTACAAATAAATGTTTCAGGATAAGAGTTGTATCCACTGGGACAGACTCTAAAGGCTAAAGATAAATACGAACAGAGTTTATTTTACTTTTTTAGATGTTTTAGATCTGTGTAAGAAAAATGTCTTCTACAGTAAAAAGAACTGATACAAGAATTGTTTCTCATAAATGGACAGCACTGCTGTCTATAAAAAAAGAATGATAAATTGTCGCTCACTTGGCCAAAAAAGCAAGCTGTGGAGAATATACACAAGATGGACTCACTGAAAATGGAGTTACTGCAGTAGTTACTGTGACATAAAAAGTTAATGAATTTCTGGTTTATGCAGAGGGCATGGTTTCTTTAGACATTTCCTAGTCTTCTAAGATCATTCCACAGAAGACCTTAATGCCAATCTGCTCCACAGTCTCCCCAGTACCTATCCACGATGGCATCTGGACAGCAGTAGTGCAACCTTGCACTGAAAACTGTCTCTCTACACAAGGGTCATGAACTTGCCAGTCTCCCCAATGTCTACTCCAGGGACTCCACATTATTTGTGGCCTTTTCTGTGCCACTTGGTCCTCCAGGATGAGCTTCTGTTGGACCACGGAAAGCTCTGAGGATATGAGAATGGTCAACTGGAGGTAGCTATCTAGCACTTGCTTCTCAAACTCAGAGGCATTGGGTTGCTGGGTAGTTTGGCATGACCGCCTCTCAAAGACTGAGTCTGTAAGGAGGAAGAGAGGAGGAAGACAAAACCAGTCTGTGGTATCCCTAGCTCCTAACACTTCCATCTCAGCTGACACAGACATCACAGTTGTCTTCAAAGGTGTTCATGTGCAGCAAGGCACTTTCTTCGCCTTGCCTTTAGAGGAGGATCACAATATCAGAACATGAATTCTCTATGGTTCAGCAACATAACACGAAGTCCCTGGCAGTAGATCACTCAAGGAGCAGTGATTTCTTTGCCAGTGTGCTTGTGAACTTAGGAAAAGTGTTGTGGATCTTTGTTTCTCCTTGGGTTGTTTGTGGATACAAACGTCTCCTAATGTTTTATATTACGCACTAGAGGGCTTGCTTTGCCTTCGGAGCGCCTACTTCATTTGACATGCTGCGGTGATAAAATCTTGGAGCTTCAAAACTTCCTCCTGTCTGTGTATGATTCTCTTTTTCTTTGCAGAACCAATGTTTTTGAAGTAAATTGGAGAACAGATGTAAAAGAGACATCCTTGCCTTATGGAACATCCTGTAATAGACCAGGAACTGATATCGTTATATGCAATAGTCGGACTGTGAACTGTCCACCATAAGGCAGTCATTAGTAGTCTAACATTTCATTGGACAGTTGTCTACCTCCTTTAGAGATCACATTACCAAGAAAGAGTCATCACCTCCCCTTCTCTGTGGCCTTTGCTTGACTACTGATGTGTAGAAAGGGTGATTGGGTCTTTGCCTGAGCAAAGCTCCAAAGCTGATGCTCAGGACATCATTCTCAGCATCCATATTCTTACCAGCACTGTCTTCCACTACTGCTAGCAAGACCTCAGTCTCTTCAGTAGTCTCCTCCTGTCCAGCAAAATGACTCCTCAGTCTGCATCCACACAGTTTCATCCACCGACTTCCCTGGCAAGAAAATTTCTCCATCAGCTTTTCCTTGTCTGCCCCTCCTTATGGAAAGAGAAACTTCTGAGTTTCTGCACAGTGCTCACCAAGCACTACATCTTCTAGAGAATGTTGCAGAGTCTCTCCACAGGCGTACTTGTTCTGTAGAAACTTGCATGGGTTTTATTCACTTCAGACAACACAATTTCAAATTCTGGCAGAGCTAAGGTTGCTTCTCTCCCTGGCAATCTATCCACCAATTTAAATCAGTTACTGTTGTGATCAGATCAAATAGGAAAAGACAATTTGGTGATGGATTCTCATCAGAACCTAGAAATAATGTAATGAAATACAGGTAGTTTCCTGATGTTGACAAAAGATTACTTAGAAACAGTACACAGGAATATAGCAATAGATATGCTGATGTTGATGTTAGCTGCTGATGGCCTCCACAGACAATGAATAAGAAGATAAGCCATGAAAACTGATACTAGTAGGCTGTAAACAGTAGCAGAAAAAGAGACATTTGTTACCTGATGTAAAATTCTTAATTCCAGACAACTGCACACATTTGTACTACCTGAGGATCAACTTTGAAGATTAAAATGAGCCCAGGGTCAGATTTTCTATTTACACTGAAACAATTCAAACAGAAATCAAAAGACTCCTGCTGCTGGAAGTCTGAGCAGAACCAGTCAAAATGCAATATCCAGATTCAGCTTTTCATGTGCTCCCAAGGAAAACAAAACTTACTGGCAGAAGATTTTCATTTGGGTGAGTATCTGAAAGAAGATTCTCTCTATTTACCTAGAATGGTAATAAGGCTTTTCAAGTGTAACCTCAGTCTCCTACATTTTTGGATTAGTTTAATTGTACTGGCATCACTGATGTAATTTTTCATTACATCAGTTTTAACTGTAATGTAGGAACTAAGCCTGCAGAACTTGTTGGCTAATGATTTGTCTATCAAGAAATACAAACAACACTAATGATAAAGAAACTATTGGACAGAAGTGACACCAAAATGTTGTGGTCAGTGGCTCAATGTCCAAGTGGAGACCAGCGACGAGTGGCGTTCCTTGGTGGTTGGTATTGCGACCGGTGCTGTTTAACATCTTTGTTGGGGACATGGACAGTGGGACTGAGTGCATTCTCAGCAAGTTTGCTGACGACAGCAAGCTGTGTGGTGCGGCTGACATGCTGGAGGGAAGGGATGCCATCTAAAGGGACCTTGACAGGCTGGCGAGGTGGGCCTGTGTGAACTGCATGAAGTTCAACAAGGCCAAGTGCAAGGTCCTGCAAGTGGGTCGGGGCTATCCCAAACACAAGTACAGGCTGGGCAGAGAGTGGCTCAAGAGCAGCTCTGAGGAGAAGGACTTGAGGCTGCTGGTTGAAGAGAAGCTCAGCATGACCCAGCAACGTGCACTCACAGTCCAGAAGGCCAACATATCCTGGGCTGCATCAAAAGAAGCACAACAAGCAGGTTGCGGCAGGGGATTCTGCCCCTCTGTTCCACTCTGGAGATACCCCACCTGGAGTATTGCATCCAGCTCTGGAACTCTCAGCAGAGGAAAGACATGGACTTGTTGGACTGGGTCCATAGAGGGCCACAAAAATGGTCCGAGGGAAGGAACACATCTCCTATGAGGAAAGGCTGAGAGTGTTGGGGTTACTTGTTAGCCTGGAGAAGAGGCTGCTCTGGGGAGACCTTCTTGCAGTCTTCCTGTACCTGAAGGGGCCTACAAGAAAGCTAGAGAGGGACTTTTGACAAGGGCTTGTAGGGATAGGACAAGAGGTAATGGCTTTAAAATGAAAGAGGGTACATTTAGATTAGATATTAAGAAGAAACTCTTTACTGTGAGGGTGGTGAAACACTGGAAGAGGTTTCCCAGAGAAGCTGTGGCTGCCCCCTCCCTGGAAGTATTCAAGGCCAGGTTGGACAGGGCTTTGAGTAACCTGGTCCAGTGGAAGATGTCCCTGCCCATGGCAGGAAGGTTGGAAGTGAATCATCTTTAAGGTCCCTTCCAACCCAAACTCCTATGATTCTATGATTCTGTAATTCTATATCTGGCTTACTTGGCAGGACTGCCTGAATTTGTGGTGGCCTAATAGTATATGAATGATATATTTGACAGGGCTGCTTCCAAAAACAAAAATAAAACATATTTTGTTCATGAATAATTTTATCCTGTAGCAAATAGGTGCAACTCTCAAAAAAGCACTAGGATCTAATGAATACCTATGTCTCATTTGGCCATGTACGCTTCTGTTTCTTCATAGGTTTCATAGCCTGAATCAAAGGACTTGACGTATGTTCCTCTCTTAGCCTGAACATAGTGCAAAAAAGGAAGCAACTGCACCAAAACCAATTAAATATTAATTTTCTACAAAACTACAAGTGCAAGGCCCGGTTGAATGTTTTCCAACTTACATTGTTTTAACAGCCTACAAAGCTTTGGATCTCTCTCTGTAGTTGCCAGTCTCTTTTGTTGAACAGAGGGTCCACAGGGAGTCTACAATTCAAACTTTGCTCTTCTGCTAGATGGCAAAAATCTACAGCAAGCTGTCTCCGTGTCAGACAATCTGTTTCATGTTAGAGAAGACATCTAAATCACTGATTTTTAGCTGAAGTTATGTCCCAGCTTTTGCGTGCAAAAGAAAAAAGAGACAATTATAAGATTTTAATTTTAAGGTTATCTCACTAACAAGTCATGTTTGTTGGATTATGATCAATAGCCAAGAGGTACAATCAGTTCTGATGATGATTTTTAGCTATCAAGCATAATGAAAAAAGTTGGCTTGCTTGATATCAGAGTCTGATAAAAATATGATGAGCAATATTTAGCATTAATTTTTTTGTTTTTACAAACTTCTGTACAACTGTTAGCATATAACTATGTATCGGGTGTCCATGTTCAGGTGTGGACAGGAACAGCTTCTGTGGGAAAAGGCTATGGGCTGCCCTGTGCTAGACACAGGCACTTCCATCCCTTCTAACCTCACAGTTCAGCAAATTTTCCACTCAAGCTTTTTCCCACTTACCAAGTCCATATCTCACCAGTTCAGCTACATGTATCTACACCTGATGTGCTACACGTTCACACACATACTCTGATGTATAACTCTTACTATAGTCATGGTAGAACCACTCAACTCCACTCATAAAGACTAGGGAATGAATCAGATAGCTCCAAAGCACACATTTACTGGGAGGTCAGCTGAATCTTTTTGCAGTGTCTGTTGACTGCATTAAGTTGACAGTTCAGTTGCCCACACACAAGCATCCAGTATCATTTGAGATGACCTCCAGCTTCCAGCCTGGGAAGTTGTGCGTTTCCTCTAGTTCCTGTCTCATATCTGCCAGCCTTACGTGGCTGTTTGGTATTCTCAAGTGCATCTCAAATGGTACTAGATGCCTGTGTTGGGAAACTGATTTGTACCATCCTTTTCCATCAAATACAATGGGAATTTAGACACTCAAATGAGATGTAGGTCCCTACAGAGCAGACAGATAAAGTCAGGTGTCTTCAATTCAAACTAAATCCCAACCAAGCTCACTCCTTCAGTTGTTTAGGGAAGCATTGATACCTGTCATGTTGTTGTAGGGGTAGACATTAAAAACACATTTTCTGATACCTACAACCATTCACTTCGTGCCATCTGATCTGAAAAGCCAGTGAGAGCTGTGCTTAGTCACAATCTCCCATGTGAGGAAATGAGGAGGAGGCCTGTCACCCCCAAGCTATTCCACATATACACCCATGCATCAGCACAGTATGGAATATAGGAATGACTGCATACTGTCAAAGACAAGGTTGAGCTGCCCTGCCTGAACTCATGACAGTGTGTGACAGAACAAACTGAAGACACATCCAAGTAGACCACACACGAATAAGTGACGGCCTAGCAACAGTACCTCTTTTCTTATGAATCTTCTAAATAAGGACAATCCTTATGTGGTATAATTGTAGAAAATGTTTCTCTGAAGACCAGGAAGTCAAGTCTTTCTTATCATCTTTGTCTAAGGAAATCCTTTATCCTCACAAAGAAAAATACACAACTGCTTTTTCAATGTGAAATGAAATCCCATTTTGTCCTACTCTCCACTGAACTCCATGCTTTAATTCTTCATTTCAAAATGTCTTCAAGAGCTTTGCGTGTTGCTGATGTCAGATTTAGTGAGACTGTAATTCACTCTCGTTTCTCCTCTCCAACATAAATTGTACTTAATAATTCCCGTTCTCCACTTCTGATAGTGCCAGCCCATGACCTGACAGCTGTACTACGAATGTGTTCTACCGGGCCTGTGATTTCTTTCAGTAATATGGAAAAGACCTTTGATTAAAGTGCTTCCAGGTTTTGTCAAAATGGAAATAAAAGCAATTTCATTTTCTGTAACTTCTTTCTCCTTACATATAATTTTCCCTTCATGATCAGTACAGTTCTTAAAACACAATAGGGGAATAAGCATTTACTTTCTCAGCTGCTTCTGACCATTTGAGATGCCCCAGGTTCTGTGTAACATTTAAACACAGCTGGCAGAGATGACTTCCACAGCGGAAGCCAGAAAGACAGCAGAATTCTCTAATTCGCACAAGAGGATACTAAATATTTATTTTTAGGCAAAGAAATCAAACCCTAGTTGCCTAGCAGTGAAGTATTTTTTTGAACGTACTTGTCTATCGGCATGAAGGCAAGGTGTTCACCTCTAGGGCAGTATTCATCACAGACCAAGGTACAATATCCAAAAGAAGCAGATGAACTATCTTCTAGAAGTATGTGCAAAGGAAGCCTAGCTTGTCTTGTACTAGCTGTCTAAATTTTAAGTACCAAGTTAGATGAGATGACACTATACTGACTATAGGTCCCTACACTGTCCCTATGAAAAAGATGAGCTGATAGACTGATGCTCACGAGAATCAAATAAAAGATCCAGGCACTGAAATTAGAATCTAAATCCCCATACTAGAATTCAACGATTAGTTTCACTGAGGCTTTGAAAATGAATGTGGCATCTTTACTGACACTAATAATCAAAATTTTATGAAGTTCCTCAGAAATGGTGGCACTGTTTGGACTGTGTTCCTGTGCCAGAAAGGAGACACTGAGAAAATCAACAGGAAAAGACTGCTGCCTGCATGTGAAGATTTTCAGTGGAGGTTTCCAGTACGAACACTGACCAAGCTCAACCATTTTGCTGCTTGATGAGATCTGACAAGCTCACAGCCCAGTGTAATACCACTTTAGGCTATACAGCTGGGACTCCAACCGGCATACTTATTTTCTGCTCCTGCTTTTCATCGGAACCAGGTTAGATATACATCTCCAGTGCTGATATTCCTAATGTCCTGGTATTCCTAACCCATTAAGAGGTAAATTTTATACCATTTCTCAGAGCTTTGACCTTTGGGCAATGCAATTGATTATATGTGCTGCCACTGGGCACACGGATGACTCTAAGTGTGGTTTTCCATTCAGTGACCAAGGATTTCCATTCACTTCTCAGTTAAATGAGGCCATTAACAGAAATGTAACTCACTAGTTTATGCTGCTGTCAGAGAGGGAAAATTGCTTTTTAATCTCTGACCCTTCAAAATGAAATTGTACCCTAGAAAGAGATTTTATTAAACAAATGAAATAGAAAAACAAAAGACAGTACGAGATTTCCTTCTGCTGTCTCCAAATTGTCACAGATCAGAATTTTTCAGCTTTCACAAGCACAGTCCTTGCCTTTGAAATGCTGAATCCAGACCACTGTGCATAATGTAATTGCCATTCCTTAATCTTGACTTGATACAGCCCCAGTGCTGGATATCACCAAGGTGAGCAATCAGTAAACAACACAGCTACCCATTCATCTGCTTACCACCCAAGACAGCTTCATCAGCAATACCTCACCACTAAATATGCTCCCAACCCTTCTGTCATATCCTTCCCTTCTCCTCCACTCTTGCCCTTTCAATTTCCTCCTTGAGAGAGGAGTGTTTTGTGTTTAAATAAAAAGTGAGCTAAAAATAGACAATTTTAAATGTTTTTTTTTCCTTCCAAAAAACCTACTGACCATGGTTTATAACAAAAGAAAGAAAGATAAAGCTACCACCTGACTGAGTCAACTCTCTCTTTTTGATGGTACAAATGAGATGTTCAGCTGTGATTACAAACAGCCTGAAAGATTTTACCTTCATGTGCAACAGCATCCAGCTGTATGATATCCAAAAGCTCTAAACAAACCTTTTCCCAATAAATATTTGATCACACAGATCCATTATTTACAGAAAAATATAGGTTTAAATAAATGTTGTGGCTCAGACCTCACTGAGGTTAAGTTGCTGCGTTCACACAGCTCATTTATCACTTGGACTGCCGCTGACTTGAACACCATTTCTTATGGTAAGCAGCTGTTTTGTAAATGGGCTGCATTACAATACAGTAAAAAACCACACACATACAGAAGTTGCTTCAAAATAAAACACTCTTAAATCTGAAGACTTAGCCTATCTTTCACAAGGAGCCAATGGAGCAAGGAAAAAAGGAAGCACATGTTTTATCCCAACCACCTGCTGCTTCTGCCAGTTTGCTGAGGGAAGGTAAAGGGCAAAACAATTTAATTGCTCAAAGCACTGCCCCAGACAGCCTTGCTCGCTGGCCACAGCGCACTGCCAAGACAAAAGAAGTCTGAAAGCTGGGGTGGGCATGCATCAATGAGTTGCTTCGAGGTTCTGAGGTGATACAGACCATGTGGGGGCACATCGGACCGGCGATACAGGCAAACATCCCCGTGTGGTAAGTTCTGAGCAAACTGGGGCAAGCAAATTAGTGGGATTGTTACAAGGGAATGGACTGTTTGAAGCAGCAGTGTTGCTGGCAACCGTGGTATCAACAGGTGAGGACTGAGAAATTGGAACTGAGAGCAAAAATGAAAAGATATGGCTTAATGGGAGAGGGAAGGGGTGGAAGGAAAACAAGCGCTGTGAAGGAGAAATTGCTTTGAAGTGGAAGAAATCAATTGTGAGTGGGAAGCCCTGGCAGAGGTTTCTGAACTGAGCTGGTGCGAGTGTGTTGCTGTGGACTGAGCAACAGAAAAGTAAAAAGGGACAGCAAATTGGCTGTTTTTTGAGAGATTCAGCCAATTTGGGGATGACTTCTTTTGCTAACTGAAGATCACTGCACGGAATCACGAGGACTCTGGATGGTGGCAAAATTTCCTTCTGCTGCTGAAGAGGGGGATTAAGGCTCAGTCGTCTAATTACACAGTAACTTCAGTAATGGCTTTTGCTTGGAGTCCTTACAGAGCTCTGAGTTCCTATTGCAGCTTTAATTCAGCTCCCATCACTTTCACAGGCAGAAACCGCCAGGAGAAAGAATAGCTTCATAATCCCCAAATAAAACTTCCAAGTGATAATTACCAAAGAAAGCAGAAAACTCAGCTACACTCACACTGGTGAGAGACACAGCTAAGAAACAGCAACATGAGATTGATTGTATACGCTGCGTATTATAGTTAGCAGTAGATTGTCATTACATCTCGGTCCTGAATTTGCCTTACAAGCATCTAGCTTTTTCTTGTCCTAAGACATGAAGTGATGTTAATAAGTAACAGTGACGTTGCAACGAACAGGTGAACCCAATGTATTAACACATGGCTCTGTGGATGGTGTCACTGACACAACGTTGGCTTTTTTGACAAGGGGATGGCCTACACAGCATCAGACAGGATTCACCTTTCTCAAAGGCGAAAGAGGGTCTTTGCTCAGGAGCTTGTGGGGCTCGTTGTCAGGGCTTTAAACTAGATGTGAAGGGGGAGGGGGAACATATCAGGCTGGCCGCTGACAAATTATGGGGTGATACACAGCAGTTGGAGGGACGGGGTGTTAGTATGGGCCCTGAGCCTGTTGCCCAGAGGCATGCTGGGGACACCGCAGCACAGTCAAAGTCTTGCAGAGATGATCTGGGATCTCCTGAGGCAGTAGGAGCCAACAAGGAAGCTTCTGTGAAACACCCTAAGGGAAACAAGGGATGTTGCTCTATAAAGGTGACAAGGCCAACAGCCCAGATGAAGTGCCTCTGCACAAACGCATGCAGCATGGGAAACAAACAGGAAGAGTTGGAATCTACCGTGCTCCTAGCAAACTATGATCTGATTGCCCTTACTGAAATTTGGTGGGATGAATACCATGACTGGAGTGTGGCTATCGATGGCTACAGGCGGTTCAGAAGGGACAGGTGGGAAAAGAGGGGTGGAGGCATTTCCCTCTACTTCAGGAAATCAATACAGTCTGGAGAGCTGTCCCTGAAGAATAGCCACAAGCAGGTCAAAAGCCTATAGGTAAGAATCAGAGGCAGAGGCAACAAAGGGAATCACAGAATCACAGCATCACAGAATAGTAGGGGTTGGATGGGACCTCTGTGGGTCATCTAGTCCAACCCCCGTGCCGAAGCAGGGTCACCTACAGTAGGCTGCACAGGATCTTCTCCAGGCGGGTCTTCAATATCTCCAGAGAAGGAGACTCCACAACCTCCCTGGGCAGCCTATTCCAGGGCTCCGTCACCCTCAGAGGGAAGAAGTTCTTCCTCATGTTCAGACGGAACTTCCTGTGCCTCAGTTTGTGCCCATTGCCCCTTGTCCTGAAAGGATCTTTCCAGGGATGGAGGTGAGGCTGACCGGCCTGTAGTTCCCTGGGTCCTCCTTTTTGAAGACTGGAGTGACACTGGCCTTTCTCCAGTCCTCAGGCACCTCTCCAGTCCTCCAGGACCTCTCAAAGATGATGGAGAGTGGCTCAGCAGTGACATCCGCCAGCTCCCTCAGCACTCGTGGGTGCATTCCTCCGGGGCCCATGGATTTGTGGACGTCCAGATTGCTTAAGCGATCCCTCACGCAGTCCTCCTCAACCAAGGGAAATCATCCTCTCTGTGGGCTTCTTCTCTTATCTCCGGGGCCTAGGATTCCTGAGGGCCTGCCTTGGCACTGAAGACTGAAGCAAAGAAGGCATTCAGTAGCTCTGCCTTCTCTCCATCCTCCGTCACCAGGACACCCGCCTCATTCAGCAGCGGCCCCACATTGTCCCTAGCCTTCCTTTTGCTGCTGGTAGTTGAAGCCCTTCTTGTTGTTTTTGACATCCCTTGCCAGCTTCAATTCCAGGTGGGCCTTGGCCTTCCTTGTCGCACCCCTGCATGCTCTGACCACGTTCCTGTAGTGTTCCCAAGTGGCCTGTCCCTCTTCCCACATTCCATGGACCTTTCTCTTCTGCCTGAGCTCCGCTAGAAGCTCCTTGTTCAACCATGCAGGTCTCCTGCGTCCTTTGCTAGATTTCTTTCTCAGGGGGATGCACCGCTTCTGAGCGTGGAGGAAGTGATGTTTAAACAGCAACCAGCACTCTCGGACCCCCCTGCCTTTGAGAGCCCTGGCCCACGGGATTCCTCCCAGTAGCTCCTTGAAGAGGCCAAAGTTAGCCCTCCTGAGGTCCAAGGTTTTGATGCTACTTATCGCCCTGCTTCCTCCATGCAGGATCCTGAACTCCACCACTTCATGGTTGCTGCAGCTGAGTCTACCTCCAACCTTCACATCCTCAACCAGTCCCTTCTTGTTTGTTAATACAAGGTCCAGCAGAGTGCCTTTCCTTGTTGGTTCCTCCACCACTTGCATCAGAAAGTTATCATCGATGCCCTGTAGGAACCTCCTGGATTGCGAATGCCTAGCTGTATGGTCTTCCCAGCTGATGTCAGGGTGGTTGAAGTCCCCCATGAGAACCAGGGCCTGTGACTGTGAGGCTTGCTGTGTTGTGTATTCTTTGCTGCTAGAATTTACCAATTTCTGATGGCTTGACTCTACATAATTTGTGTAACAGTTTGCTAGGATTACGTTCTGGAGTTCTCTGAGCAGGCACAATCTGGGTAGAGGAGTAAAAGTTGCAAAAGTCAAGCCGCTTCGCCCCTTACAATGCAAGTTCTGCACTGTGAGGTGCCATCAGAGTAGTTACAGCTTTCAATCCTTTCTCAATTACCTTCTCTCAATCACGAACATATAAATCTGCACACGGCCAAAGCAATACAATTTCTCCTTCCTGTATTCCTGAAAACAAGCCCAGTGTTTGGGCTGGATTTCCCCCTCACAATCCATAGCTAATGGTGACTCCTGATACAAAAGCTCCAGCATAATTCCTCAAAGTCTGGGAAACTGTCAGGCAAACTTAATAGCAGACCACATTATTACCCCCACCTATAACACTTACAGGAACACTGCTCTTGCTGCCCAGGTTGTAGTTGCAGTCCCCAAGTTACATTAGCAAGTCCTAACATAGCATTAATGGTACTGTCACCTACAGGGATTGAGGCAGTGTAAGCCACAGGTCTTTCATCATTCACTTTACTGAGACTACACTACATTATTAAAAACAAAATAAATACAGGTAGGTTTCAAAACTACATTTTTTAGGAAGCTATTTTCATAGCAGGACACCTTGCACATTTAATTATGTGCATCATCTAGCTATGCATAGTTAGCTGTCGCTATTGCACCATAAGCTAAAACCAGCTTCCTGTGAGCTATCCGAGACGGAGGAAACTTTGCGTGCTCAATGAGAACTAAGAGCCAGTAACGGTCCAACAACACAAACAGCACCCTCACGTCAGCCCCTTGCTCTTACATTTGCCCGCAACTCACCCAATGAACTCCAGAAGTATGGAGATGTCAAGTTCTGGCGGGATCCGGAACACGGAGCCCAGAACTTTTCGAGGTCTTCCTCTGCTCACTGGAACTGGCTGTGGGACAGCTAAAATATTCAAATATGCAAAATGCAAACACAACTTGAAATAAAAGCAGTATAAGACACTAACATGTGCCAAGCAAAACGGATGAGCTCATAAGGAAAAAGAGCCCATGCAATTAATCCTGGTTTTTTTTTGACTAAATCAGCTCTTTATACATTTCGTGCTATGTATCTGAATCAGTGTTTTATTAGCTTTCAGCATGGTACCTCTCCAAAGAGTTGTTTATTTACTTGATAGTAAGACAAAAAATAATTAGCATAATCCCCTGATCTGTCAACAGACTTTGAAGTTCTTATTTTTACTCTTTTGTAGCATCTGTTATTTATTAAGGGCCAGAAAAAAAAATTAATGCACACTTTATATATATTTCCTGGTCGTAGGCAAAATATAATCTGTTTAAAAAAAAACAACAGATCATGGTTGGGTTTCAAGTGCTGCCAGTTTCTTCTTCTATTTTCATAATTTGAGAACTGTGACAAGTCACAGTAATCAGACAACCAAGAATCCTGTATTTCCAATACTACATATTTTCTTCAGTCATGAGCTAGTATTTCAAGAAGAGCCCTTAAGAATAAACGGTATAGTAAATATTTCCTTAACACTTTTCCTTTGTGTCCTCTAAAGTGATTACAGCTCACCTGGTTTGGGCACTTCTAATCCTCTTTCTTTATAGAAGTCATGCATTTGTTTTTTCTCTCCTGAAAAAAACGACAATACAGAACAGATCAGAATATTATTTTAGATGCTGAGAATATCCACACAGTTTCCAATGGTGAGAGCAGTAAAAACTTTCCAAGTTCCTACAGACCTTCACCATCACTAGCATTCCATGCCAGGCTGCGACACTTAAGATATCCAGAGTAAGAGTTCGTTAGTAAAAACTAGGAAGAAATCAGAGAAACTGGCCATGAACCACATAGCTGCAAAACCTAGTATCCTTCTGGCTGTCATAATTGTATTTTTATACCATCTACATTTCTAAAATGAGATTCTAAAATCAGAAAAATAAATGTAGCATTGAGGAAAAAATAAAAGCATTTGAGAGAATTGGTCTTAGGAACTTTTCCAACTGAGGCAAGTGAACTTATTAGGTGGAATATTTTCTGCACTTATACAAAAATATGAGGCATGGCTATGAATGTTCTCTGGATATTTGTCTGGATACAGTGACACCTGTGTTTCATGAGATAGGGCACACACTGCTAGCCACAATAGCATTTAGCAGCCAGAAAGACGCCAGCTGGCACAGCCAATTCATTACGATCTACAACCAAACGTTACAAAATTATTTTAAAGAGCCCAGAGTAGAAACAGGACTTTGAATTACTCTGTTTTCTGTTTAGTGTTTTCAGCCTCTAGATGGTAATAAAACAAAGGGACTTACTTTCCTCCAAATTGACAACTAATTTATAGACTATGTCCTGCAGTTGCCGGTCCAGTCTATTAAAGAGAAAAAAAAATGAAAGTGTCTTGGGTGTAACACAGAATGGTTTTCATTAAATTGTAACAGATGCTGAATACATTGTTGAAATATGACCTACATAGCGTGAAAGAGCAGCAACTCTGTATCTGTCTAATTCACGTCCTGACAGCGGAGCTTCAACAGAAGAAGCCGCCTAAAGTTAAAAGCACCACCCTTCAAGAATTAATGAACAGTCTCAGAAACTAAAACTCAATTTTCAGAGTTAATAAGTATACAATACCAACAAAGTTTAGTCTAAAAGGAAATCTAAGCAAATAGTTAAGATCTCATATTACCTGTAACACTAAGCAAATGCATAAAAATGCTGGGGGGGGGAGGAGGGGGGTGTAAGGGACACAAATTATTGAGTATTTTTATCTTCGCTATTGAGATAAAGCCTACATAAACAAAGAACACCATGCATTTCTTGTAACTGTTCCTTCATTTGAAACAGGAAAGCACTACAAGTCTGTAAAACAAAACACTTAAAAGCAAGCAGCAAAACTTGAAAAAAATTGTGCCTATAAAAATGGCATTAACTTATTACCTGATATTATAAAGGGGCTGTGTCTGATGTACAACGATATTGCATTTTGGACATCTGTTGCTATAGTAGAAGTGTCTCACTATGCAGCTTTTACAAACTGTAAAGAAAAGAAACCCCATAAAAGCCACATGTCCATTATACAATACCATCTGTTTAAGGAAGAGGAGCAATTACACCCAGACTTCTCAAAATTTGTCAGAGACAAAATGAAGCAAGTCTTTCAACTTTTAAACTCAAGTAAACAGCAGCTCTCTGCCTGTACAGGATACAACACTCCTGCATGTTCAGTTAGGATTATTCAAACAAATAATCCTAATCCAACTGATGCAAAAGTACGCGTTCAATGTTGTAATTGTGTTACCCAGAACAAGAGTAGAGCTAAGAAAACAAAATACTGACTACTGCAGGCAAAAAGTTTGCTGAAAAGCACCCCACAAACAGTTTCAGTAGAGCCACCAAGGTAAGAACTTGTAATTCTGACATTTTAATTGAATTTTACATGTACTTTAAAAATTTGGAAGGAAAGCTAATGAGTAGAAATATTTAGAATAATTTACTAACAATCGAAACAGCTCCATATCAGCCTGAACACATCACACTTTTCCACAACATTTACCAGGAAATTTCTAAGAGACTACCACACCTGCACTTGCAACGTTATACTGTCCTTACTAACAGTTGCACATTTTCCTAAATTAGAAACTGCACTAAACATTACATGACATAGATCAAACTAGTAAAAAACAAAAAAAGTGCGGTGTTTTCCCTCTATGTATTGTTAGCAGCTGGAAGGACTAGGAAGCCAAGATTCTTGCATCCAGGTGGGAAGGTGGGTGTGGCCGAAATAGTCAAGATCCATAGAAAGGGTTTTATGCTCTTTAGGAAAAAATAGTTCTGATGGCAATGGAAAAACTGCTAACACAACACAAGGTTCAAGAGGAAAAACAAGACAAAAACGCTGAAATCAGTTTTTTGTTATCCATCTATTTCTATTCATCAGGTTATAGACTAACTGCTCCACAGGTGCATACAACTGTTTCTGTGTCTGAAGTGGTATTTCCACATAGCCACTTACTGAATTTTGTGAACTTGCAAGCTTGTAACAACAACAGTTCAGGAAATTCTGTAGTCCATTACAACCAGGGCCACTCAACTTTCTTTTCTAGTTACATACTCAAATTCCTAGAGCCTACTTAAAAAAATAAATAAATCATCTTCCATGTTAACCTGGGAAACGAAGCTGACTTCACAATTGATTTCATGATTTTCTGATGCTTAAAATATCCACAAATATATTTTCCTTAAGGAACAGACTATATACAACACATCAAACAGAGCATTATCTTTGTGAAGCCAGAACATCTCAACAGCCAATTTTTGTTCGAATCTGCAACTAAAACTCTTAGAGTGACAATACTGGTACTTACAGGTGTGCAGACATTCTGTAATAGTTGTAGCATCAATAAAGTAACCTTTGCAGATGGAACACAGGATGTAAGGGGTCAGCTCTGCGAGGTTTATCATACGCTACAAACAAAGACAGTTTGTAAGAGTTCGAATATACAGGCTAAGCCATGGAATTTACTGACCATAGCTTCTGAAATATCACAGCCTTAAACCATGACAAAAATCTGGATCAGCAAGCTACAGAAATGGGTTTTCCCAAAGGCAAATCATCCCTCACATACAGCTCTTTCCTAAATACTTTAATCTAGTCTTCTAAACTGACCTTTTTGTGAATGGCAATAAAATTTGTTTCATGCATTTCATATCTAGAAAGCAAACTAAAACCAATCCTTTTGGCAATAGTTGTTTTGGATAAACTCTTTAACAGAATATAAAATAACTGGTGAGCCTGAAGCGGATACTGGTAACGACTAATATAATTGTTTGATAAGTGCTCAGTAAGTGTGTTGGGGCCCCCAACCAAGATACATAACTAGTGCTGTCTCTTGTTCCTACACACAGTTAGGGATTATACAAATACACACAGAAGCAAAGACTGAAATTTCACTGATCTGAGTTGTGGTTATGAAGTACATTTATCAGGAAAGCATACAAGCAGCTTCATGACTATTTTCCTGTTGGAAGTCTACTATTTAAAAGAAAAAAAAAATTTCTTCTATAGCAGTGATCTGAGATCTGTCTGAAAAAGACAACACATTATATTTTTACACTCCGTTTTCTCCAGCCCCAATGCCAGACTAAGGGGCCTTCTTTCCCTCAATGACGCCATTCATTTCACCCACATGCCACGGCTCACCACCCTCTCAGCTACGCCAAGAGTTTGTAACCGCTTCATTGAAATGAGACGGGCAAAACGAACTCGGGCAATAATAAAAAGCCTATTACTATAAAGCTTACGTCGCCTAAGCAGGAGTCCAGATTTGCACCTGGAAGTTTTAAGAAGGCCCCAAACGCGTGGAAGGTGACGTCCGCTGCTCACAAGGCCTGCCCGACCACGGCGGCCTTCTGCGGGGGGGCGCCGGGCCTCACCTGACGGCGCCGCGGTTCGCCGCCGCAGCCCCCGACCTCTCCTCGCAGCCGCCCCGCTCGGGGCCGCCCTCCCGGCC
>Ga0065711_1010257_pt1 | contig 21397 bp, 20 predicted proteins | sample Hoacrofraction12_FD_59098 | JGI IMG/M metagenome (GOLD analysis project Ga0065711, IMG submission 59098) | Hoatzin crop microbial communities from Cojedes, Venezuela - Epithelial fraction 12 v2 (version 2) | ecosystem: Host-associated > Birds > Digestive system > Esophagus > Crop | place... | reverse complement strand
CCCCCTGCCGAAGCAGGGTCACCTACAGTAGGCTGTAGAGGACCTTGTCCAGGCGGGTCTTGAATATCTCCAGAGAAGGAGACTCCACAACCTCGCTGGGCAGCCTGGTCCAGTGCTCTGCCACCCTCAGAGGGAAGAAGTTCTTCCTCATGTTCAGACGGAACTTCCTCTGCTTCAGTTTGTAAAAGCCACAGAAAGAAGCTTAGTGGCACACAGTGCAATTAACACCACTCCTCACCCAGCCGGCATGGCGAGCGCCGTACCACGGGGTAGGTGAGGTGGGAGAAGCTCAGGTTTCCGAGACGGCATTTGGCACAGTCAACCCCCGAGCCGAGAGAACATGATCCTCCTTCCCATGCTGTCCTCCCACCTGCTGCCGTCAACCACGGACTGCAAACCACTCCTGGTATGAGACCAGTAGAAGACCCCACCGGTCACCTGGTGGTGGTCTCAGCCAAACTCCCACCGCTTCGGTACTTGTATCATATCTCCCTCTATTCAAGACCCGCCTGGAAGAGGTCCTGTGCAGCCTGCTGTAGGTGTTCCTGCTTTGGCAGGGGGGTTGGACCAGATGATCCCCAGAGGTCCGTTCCAACCCCAAACATTCTGTGATTCTGTGATCAGAAGTATGACTACTGTTCTGAGCAAGGAGGCTGGGGACTGTGGGGAAGATAACGCTGCTGGTGGCCATAGCAACTTGCTCTACGGCTGCTAGCTGCCGGTCTGAGGGTACCTGATTTTCGCAGCCCAGTGAGCGCCTGGGGTCGCCTGGGCAGGGCTTTCCCAAGCCTCACCCTCTGCAAAGGGTGCTAACCAAATGAGACAGATTCGGTGCTAAGCTTGCCCCAAAAAAGTCTGGAGAGGGATCCCACCCACCACGTAACACCTGGTGAAGCTCAGATGTCTGCTAGAGGAAGAGGGCTCCACACCACGCTTCACGCTCCGTCTCCATCCCTACCCTCCTCACCACCTTCTGAAGGCTTCATCTAGGGAGGAGACCCCGTCACAGCCTGGTAAGGTTTGGGGCTGTTCGATCTCTTGCGTGGAGCCTCAGCTAGCTGCAGGAGCAGGACGCACCTCGTGCGTGGCCTGGCTTGCTCCTGCCTGACCCTTGGCAAGAGTCAGAACCACAGAATCACAGAATGTTCGGGGTTGGAAGGGACCTCTGGGGGTCATCTAGTCCAACCCTCCTGCTGAAGCAGGGTCACCCAGAGCAGGCTACACAGGACCGTGTCCAGGTGGGTCTTGAATATCTCCAGAGAAGGAGACTCCACAGCCCCTCTGGGCAACCTGTTCCAGTGCTCCATCACCCTCAGAGGGAAGAAGTTCTTCCTCGTGTTCAGCTGGAGCTTCCTCTGGTTCAGTTTGTGCCCGTTGCCCCTTGTCCTGTCGCTGGGCACCACTGGAAAGAGTCTGGCCCCATCCTCCTGATACCCACCCTTGAGATACTTCTAAGCATTTATTAGGTCCCCTCTCAGCCTTCTCTTCTCCAGGCTGAACAAGCCCAGCTCCCTCAGCCTTTCCTCGTAGGAGAGATACTCCAGTCGCCTCATCACCCTCCGGCAAAAGCAGCAGCCAAGCCCTCCTCCCCTTCGCAGCGCAGAGCGAAGGGGGATGCCAGCACAGACAGACGCCGACCGAAACCCCACGGGAGAGCCACTCGAGGATGGCACCGTCTTCACATCAGGGCTTCCCAGGGTCACCAAACACCTCCCTGGGACAGGAGGAGAGATGGGGCAGGCTCTACCAGCATCCCGTCGCTCTCTCCCCACTCATGGCCACGCTGCACGACACAGCGCTTCGGTCCCGACTCGCCGTGCTCCAGCCCTGAACAAAGCCGGCCATTCAGCCCGGACCGCGCAGCGGTTTCATGCTACAGATGAACATCCACCATTGTTGCCAGCACTGCAGCCCAGAGAAATTAGATGCAAATCGCCTTTGTTCCCGAGCACAGACCCCCATTTCTTCAGCCCCAGGAGCCTAACAAACGCTCTCTGTGCTCCCCATTTGATCTCCGTGTGTCACCTGCTTGTCCGCTAATACCCGTCCGGGCTGCGGGCTTTAGCCCTGGGCGCAGCCTGCTCGTGCGCAACAGCACGCGGAAATCTCTCAGGGCTGTAGTTACACGTATGTCTTGTACCGTGGGACGTGTTTCGATATAAAAACATCAAAGATCAGTCCGGGGGTCAGCAGGTAACACAGCTAAAACGCGGTGGGTTTCCCCGCTCGGAAGGGAAAGACATCGCCGCTTCGAAGCCCGGCCATCCACAGCTCCTCCGCAGCTGCGGCGACAGCGATCCCGCGCCTCCGAGCCTTGACGCCAGAAATCCTGCTTCTCCTCCCGTCGTCCCTTGTATCCGGGAATAAGAGGATAAAACAGAGCCAATGCAAGTCAGGCTTGAGATCAAAGAAAAACTGCCATGACATTAATCTTTAAAGGTAGGGAAGAACTTCCTGAGGATACTGAGAAAGCTCCATTGTTTGGAGTGCTTAATCCTACGACAGAAGAAAGCAAGCAGCATGAAAAAAGACCCCAGCTTATTGACAGTATGGGTGACACACCATCTCATGTAATGAGCTTGGTTTGCCAAGACACTTGGAGGCACCCATCCTACGAGGCCCCCGAATACATAAATCCTGGGACACCCCCAGAGCTCCACCATGACTGACTGGATTTCCTGCAAACGCAGTCTGAACCCCTGCCCGCTGCAGCTCTGTCTCCTTCTCGTGGCTGGATCACCAACTCTGGGAGAGAGTTCAGTCTCACGGGAACAAAGCCGGGCCCCTCAGCTCACGGTTCAGATACCTGCTTAGCTGCTGCAGCTCAAGAAGACACCGCTTATCTGCCGAGCTGCAGGGGCAGACTGCATACACACTTAGCCTATCACAAAAGTGAGATAAAAGTGTATTTGCTTAATTTTTTTTCATTGCAGCTTACGCAAATGCGCTTTACCTCGCGTTCGGTCACAGTGCACTCGCCTGCCTGAGCCTCCAGCTCATAGCAGGTTGTGCTTTTGGATCCACAAATCCCAGGCTCAAGCCTAGATGATGATGGTGATGCCTCAGGCCATGATGCTCTGTCAACACAGGACACAAGATCTGCACAGAGCTGACAGCAAGACCAAGTTTTGTATTTTATATCAGGCTTATCACCATGGTATCTGATCAGCTCTCTGCACTGCCAGCCATCACTCACCTCTGTAAAGCAACAATATTTAGGTCACCAGCTTTGCAGTTCGTGAGCAATGAGGCAGGCAAAACTCTGACTTAGAATAGATGAACCTCCAATTGGCTGATGCATAAAATCAGAAGTTTTATTTAAAGTAGCCAAATACGGGTTTTCCCCCCACACTTAGAAATCTTCATCTGCACATTAGCTCACCAGCTTCCTCAATCACACACAGATATTCACTCTCCCAACACGCTGAGGGAAAACTCCATTTCCATGAGTCAGTTCCTGGTAGAGAGCGCAGAGAGCTGGATAGTCCTCTGCCAAGAGGAAACGACTGAAGCCACAAATCAGCCAAAACCATATGGCAACAGAACGTTGGGGTTTCCCTCCCTCCCCGTAAGCGTTCTTGCAGATGTTGAGAATCTTTCCTTGGCCCACAAAATGCAGATTAGCCCATTTGATCAATTCTTAGCTGTGGAAATACCCAACCCAAGTCAGGAGGAGCAGAAGGATCAACACAGTAGTATGGCTTCATGCAGATGGCACACAAAAGACAAGCAGTTGTCAGACCGACAAGTGGCAGGGCTTACGATTCTCATGCTGTTGCAGAAGACCCATGGAAACTTTTGTCACCAGAATCAGAGAAAGAGAAGGCATTTCAGAAGACATGAATTGAAAATGAGAGTTGAAAAAAGTTGAAACATCTGGAGCAGGTGAAGCTGCTCAGTCGTCTGCTACAGAGGCTGGCTTCCCCTCAGGTGGCCTTACGCACCACATCCATTTCTTAGACCAGTTTAACATCTCAGAAGCCTGAGAGCTATGGACATAGTTACCACATCTAACTGGTGGAATATTTCACTCTCAGCACTGAGCTGCAGCTTTGCTTCTCTTCCATAATCACAATAGTAGTCTGCACTTCTGGAACCTAAGGAACGTTGTATAGCAGACAAAAATTATTTCTGTAATCACTACACAGAGGAAGGACATGAAGGGATGAAACACTGCAGATGCTGGAACAGAGCACTCAGCAAGGAGGATAAGCAACCTGACAGAGATGACCCTGCCAAGCACTGAGAAGTAGAACCTAGGCACGATGAAGGCTCACGAGTCTAGGTGTTCACAAAAGCTTAGCACAAAGCCACCTCAACCTTTGGTCGGTCAAAGAGCAGTGGAGAACACTACCTTATATAAAAGCAACAAGATAAGGAGCCCACACTTGCCACATCCCGGCTAATGCTGCCGTTGCTAACTTGCCACAGTTGGGTAGGGCTCACGTCGCGTGCTAAATACCTTGACCGGGACGAGTAGCACGTCCTGTGGGAATCCAAGGTAAGGAGAACGGAACCACCCACACTGTAATACATGCCACACAGTCCTCAAGACCTGCTTTTGAAAGCTCTGGAATCTCCAGCTAGCATCTGTCAGCTGCAAGAAATCAGTCTCATTGTGGCCTTGCTCAGACGCAGTCTACATTAGCTCCAAAACAAAAGGAAGAAGGGGCTACCATAGCCATGTTTTCTTGTTTTAACCTGTCCCCTTCCACACTGCAATCCCCATCCCAGCTGTCTCTTGTAATAACAAAATAAAGACATTCTTAAAGTACTATAAATAGAAACAGCAAGGAAGACCTTGCTTTGAACGGAGTTGCACTGGAGATCTCCACTTTCCCATGTTCCTGCATGCTTTCCACTTGAGCATTTCCTTCCAGCTTTAAAACAACACCCCAAAACACACTTACACATCTGAGCTTGTGAATGTTTAAGATTTTCCCAAATGGATGGACTCCCAACCTTTTTGGTTCCCAAGCAATGAGGTGTTACCATTGCACCTGAAAGTAATGAAATCTTTGTGGCTCATCCTCTACTCATGCACTAAACTAGGTTGAAAGCTCAATTCTGACTACAGAGAGGAAACTGCATGACAAGCCCTGCAACCACAAACTTCCTTTCATCCCAGTCCAGTTTCACTCCCTGCTTCTCTCTCTTGCTGCAGTCTGAACAACTCCCATGCTGCCAGAAGAAAGAGAATCTGCTCTGGTGCTGAAGGCCAAGACAAGGTTTTAAAGCCAAGGCATATCTTCTTTGCCATCAGAGATGGCTGCAGTGCTTCTGGCTATGCTTCAGCCAGCTTTAATCCAGGCAATTGTGATGGCAGTACCTGTGGTGCTGGGGTAATAAAGGCTAAAGGGAAGACAGCATCCCACCCAAAGCAACCAGTAGCCAGGATTGAAGCAGGAGAGAACAGAACTGCGTTACCTTCTCAGCAACCTGGTATTTTATTTTAAACCATCCTCCCCAGTGGTTTGGGGTAATCGATCAGGCTCAGAGCTGCAGGGTCTGAGGTGAGACCACAGCTCTGCTCCACTGATGCTGCTGTGGGGAAATCAACCTCCAACAGGGTGCAGGGAGATTGGTAAGGCGCTACACAGCTTCAGTCAAACCAGCTGAAGATCTTCCATCCAAGGGTTTTCAGGACATGGTCTAGTAGGCATGGTGGTGTTGGGTTCACAGTTGGACTAGACCACCATGAGGGTGGTGAGGCCCTGGCCCAGGTTGCCCAGAGAAGCTGTGGCTGCCCCCTCCCTGGCAGTGTTTGAGGCCAGGTTGGATGGAGCTCTGAGCACCCTGGTCTGGTGGAAGATGTCCCTGCTCACGGCAGGGGGTTTGGAACCAGATGATCTTTAAGGTCCCTTCCCTTACCATTCTATGATGATCTTAGAGGTCTTTTCCAACCCTAATGATTCTATTCTATTCTAAGAGGTGACTGCCAGTGCTCCTGGTGCAGCAAATAAACTCCAGTCACTTCCCAGCGCACGTGTCTGTCTGCTCCGCTCCCTCTGTGGCCCACAGGCAGTCCGTGGCAAACCCTACACAGCCAGAAATGCCAAAGGGAAGAGATGAGCTCCTCTGACAACCAGGCAGGTGGTTAGGAAGGATCCTTCCATTCCTATGACCCCGTCCTGTCAAAACCACTTCTATTTTAAGTCAAGGTTTTCTTCCTTCAAGATTTCAGACTAGGTTAGCTTTTTTCAGTAGAAGAGGATGCTGACAAACATCTTCCTGGTCTGACAGAGTTTGAGCGAAGCTGTGGGAGTGTCAAATCCACATTAGCTGAGAGAGTTCTTGCCAGAAAAGATATTTGCTCCATTTGGGAAGCCACTTTCCATCAACACTGCACAAGCAGATTATTTGAACTTTAAATTAGGAATTAAGAGATGTAAGAACAGGGCTGATTCTCTGTGTTTAATAAAACCTACATTTCAGACTCATAGCATTTATCCTGTGTGCCATCAGCTGTAACATTTTACTCCCTTACTGCTGTATGGAGGTCAGTAACATAACTGTTCGCAATTTACTGCAAATCTGCATTGCTGGAGAACAGCTCCTAGCTATGTTGGGTTTTTTTTTTGGTTACAACCTCCTCCGCTGCATTAAAGAGCCTTCCCAATACCTGATCTGTTGCCCTGCAGAAGTATTTGCATACCAGAATTGAAAAGCCACCTCTCAATCTCCTTTCTGAAAGCTACAGTTCATATACAGTGGCTGGCTTCCCAGTTTAAAAAAAGTATCTTCACAAGCTTAACCAATAAAATATTAATAGATTTTATTATAATTAATGTTCTTGGTACTACCCTTGTTTTTCTTGGTGTTCATAACACTGCTGAGAAGCTCTACTTAAAGTGTTGATAGAATACAACTCCCACCCTGGAGAGCTTAATGTCAAACATTTGGCTTTGAGGAAGATATGTTGCAACTACCCACAGGTTATTGGGCTCGCTACAGCAGTACCTATATCAAGCTCAATGGACTGTGGTCGGATACGCAAGAGGTCTGGCCAGATGATCTAGTAGTCCCTCCTGGTCTTAAGCTTATGAATCTAACAAGGCAGGAGGAAGACAGAGGTGAAAACACTTAGCAAATGCCAGAGTACTGCCTAAGATGCAAATCACTACATTCACAGGGCAGCATCCCAGATGCTAAGTCACTGAGACTCAGAGCTTTTCGGGTGCACGTCCTTATTCCGAGCAAACATTTTACGTCCTTCCACTAACATTTACTGCAAGAGTAGGAGCAAAACAGCATGCATATGGTAACATCCATATACCCTCTATTTCTGTGTGCTTTGAGGGCACAACAGACAATGCTTGAGGGGTAAAGATGGAGAAGGAAAGCAAGATTTCATTTGCTTTGAAGTTTTCAATGCCTTAAACCTCCTGACAGTCTTTCATGGCCTTCCTCCACCTCCTGGGTCCTGCAACTTACCCCCTGTGAAATACTCTGCTAGATTATTCTCGTAAAAACACCTATGATGTTGTGAGCATATGTAAAAGCCAAACCTTCATACAGGCTTTCTTCACCATGTAATTGCAAGCTATTTTTATGTTCTCCTTTCCTGCACCTCCCAGCCATCCACGACCTCCTTTTTCTGCGTTTGTGCGTGCTAGCATAAATGTTGCATAGAAGTGCAATTACACGTAGGACAGGGGAGACAGAAGCAACAAAGGCTGCGCAGCTGCCAGCTGGGAGTTGCAGGGGTAAGTGGAGTTACACCTAGCATGAAATCACTCCTCTCCTTTCATAGCGCAGCTTTATTTACCTCGGTCTCTTGTTCTTCTCCTCATCCCTCTTCCCTTTCATGTCTTTGCTATTAAAGTTATTAGGAAAATTGTTCATTCAATTGCTTGTAGAAGCTGCCCAAAGATAAATACATTCAGCTTAATAAACCTTGTTAGCAGGAAGGAAGGGGAGAATGCCTAATTAATGTATTAATGATTATAATGCACTTTGAAGATGAAAAGTGCCGTGAGCTCTAAGGGCACGTTTCTGCCCTCTGAAGTCCCTAGGAATCGTGTGCAGAAGCTAATTCTAAACATCACCTCTACAGCAACGTGACAGGGAGAAAGATGCCTGTACCACAACCACTCCTCAACACCCTGGAACCATTTCACACAGTTCATCCATGCTCCGTGGGTCCACGGCCCAGCTATAGCACCATGACGCTTACCTAGAAAGAACAGACTGAAACTTCACACCTCGGACGTTAAACACTACCACTTCTTACCCCTCACACTCACAGGTTTTCCCACCTCTTGGTATGCTACGACTCTCCCCTCAAACCAGCACTGCTGGGACAGTCCCCTTGCTAACAGACATGATGCAAGAGGTCTGGTGATGCTTTTAGAGCAGCTTAGGGCAGAAGCGCGAGCAGAAATGCCTTGGCAGATGATAATCCCCAGCTATGGTGGCAAAGGGGCATGTGGGTCGAAGGAGGTTTCCAGCTGGTGAAGTTTCCATGGCTCAGGAACAAAAGTATTTCTCCTCTCCCAGCTTCTCCGTGTCCAGACAATACAGCACAGTCTGAGATCTGAAGAGCAGATTTGCCTCTTGCTGCAGCAAGAAATCTGCCTTTACAGCAAGGGAAAATAAGTTGCTTAGAAAGTCTCTTAGATGTCACTGCACAAACAAAATAGGAGCTGCTAGTCAGAGGCTTCTTAGGCACACACTTCCTTTGCATGTGGTACCAGGAGGCACATACTCTAGGCTCTCATTATTATGGGCTTAGGTTATGAAAACTTTAATGAACGGCTTTTAAAATGCCAGTCTGAAGAAATCGGGTACTAGCAGCTCACATTCGCACAGCTGCCTCCTGAAAACACTTAGCAGTCTCTAGAAATTCTAGAAAATAAATTAAAATGCACACTACAGCAATAGCAAGTTTCACTTAGGTCTGGTGGGAGGACAAAAGGGGCAGAAATGATGCTGTCAGTGTGCATATTTTCTGGTTATCACTCGAAATATTGTGAATAAACTGATTATTCTGTATCGCTCACCTCTGCAGCATTTAAAAAAAAATAGCTCACCTAGGTACCCACAGAGCATTAAACACTGAGCTGCACCCCTGTGCCCCGTGAGCCGGAACGCGCGGCAGCCCCTGGCACCCCGACCCACCAGCTGTGCTCAAGGGGCAACGGCTTCAGCCAGGCTAAAATCAGCATCTGTTTGTTCCAGCGTGTCTCTTCGCAGGTGAGAAGCAGGGATGGCTGCTTTCCCTTCAGGGGATTACAGGCTGACAGTGGCTGACTGGATGAAGAGTAATAAATCAGCCTTCCCTCCGCCAGTTAATCGACTGCCCGACAGAGCTGAGGCTTTGCTTGCGCAGCCCACGTAATTCACCGACGGCAGTAGCTGATCAAATCGTCTTTTATGGATTTGCCTGTTTGTGCCCCAACATGAAAATTTGATTTTTTTTGTCACGGTCATTTACTCATCCTTTCTTTTCCTGGGATCTTAACAAAACCCCAACCCAACAATACTATTCCCTGAAGTTGCTGAAGGGAACTCCCACACGCTGCTCTAAAACCAGCATGAAAAACTAAACACAAATCAATCACTTCTCCCTGTAATGCTGTTTCTTCGTGTCTCCCACCTGACGGTCTGTTAGGGCAGTGAGTGCCCGCTCACCGTTCACACCGCTGCACACGTGCAGGCCTGCCACAGAAAGAGGTTTCTAGGCACCAAATACAGCAACAGAGTTTGAAGATGCACTGAAAACCAGAAACAGCCTGGTTTTCAAAGCTGCTCTGCTTTCAGCTACCAGGAGCTTCTTTCCTTCTTGTAAGAAGGAAANGAGGAAGAACTTCTTCACTCCGAAGGTGACTGAGCCCTGGACCAGGCTGCCCAGGGAGGTTGTGGAGTCTCCTTCTCTGGAGATATTCAAGACCCGCCTGGAGGAGGTCCTGTGCAGCCTGCTGTGGGTGACTCTACTTTGCCAGGGGGGGTTGGACTGGGTGACCCACAGAGGGCCCTTCCAACCCCTACCATTCTGTCATTCTGTAAGCTGCTGATTCCTACCCAAAATCAGATCATTAACAAAGTCATCTCATCTGCAAAGAGCCTTGGCAACGGTCTGCATCCCAGGCCTCCATTCCTGCTCTTTTTCTTCTCTCCTTTCCTACAGCATAAGCAGCCTGTGGCCTTCATCCTTAGGACAGCAATGTTCAGCCTTGCACACGTTCCTGAGAAGCCCCAGCACAGCCCTGTGAAAGCCAACAGAGCCAACACCTCAAGTGGAGGCCACAGAAATAAAACCAGGGGTGCCTGAACCCAACAGCAAACTCAGCTGCTGAATGAATTACCCCCAATTTCCTTCTCCTTTTATTCTTCTCTTGCTTTCCAAATCCTCTCCACCAGCTATCGCAGAAAGATGCCTGTCCGCTGGCTGCGGGGAACAGCGGAAAAGGCATTACGACAACTTCCCTGACAGAAAAAGAGGGCCCAGGCTCTGCAGCAGCCTCCAAGAGAAGATGTCTAGTTCAGAGCAGATCATCTGTGGAACTTCTCCCTTCATGTAGCAATTCTGAATCCGACTTCTACAAACAGTAATCAAACCAACGACAATCGCTTTGGGGCAGAAGTTGGTCTCCATCAATCTTAGGAGAGAAGCCCCAGAACTACGTGTCAGCGTAAGGCTCGTTGGACACAAAAAACTCTATACCCAGAAAGCACCATGCAGCCACCGCTGGAAAGTCGTTGCAGACCTGTACCTCCAGCAACTCCAGGCTTGCATTAAAAGATGCCCAAAAAAGACAAAATGGTTTTTACCATTTTTGTTCATCTTTAGAAACAGGAATAAAAAAGTCAGCGTCCTTCAGGAGCAAAGGGACGGCGATACAGCTCGGGCACTTGGAGTGCCTTTATTGATTCTTCCCAAATTCTCTTGAAGAACCGTCAGGGGATCTGCTACAGCGCTCTCCTAGACCAAAAGCTCTGACAAGGTCACAGGGACACACTTTCTTTCACAAATTTTCTGGGCTTTAAAGTTGAGGGGGGGGGGTTGGAACACAACACCAAAAAACCTTTCACAATTTAAAAAAAAACCCAGTACATCAGTATTCCTCCATAGCAAGTCATGTTTCACCTCCACTTGCCCGTGACGTAAATGTTACTGTGTAGGTACAACCACAGGAGCACCTTCCTTTTCGGCAAGCGTACCAACCTGCAGAATACAGCAGCAAATGTCAGCGCTGCCAACAAGGACACAATGGCACTTTTGTGTGTTTGTTATTGAAAAAAATCAAGCAGTCATTTTGCTGAAAAATTTCTTTTAAAAAATCATTTCTCCGTGCTTGCAAACACCTTTTAGGACACAAATGCATTTCTCCACCTGAACGGCTAGAATCTCCTTCAAGTAGAAAAGCAATTGTTGCACCTCAAGGCAAGCGTCCTTACAAGTCTGCAACACACAAAGATTATAGAATCCCAGTACAGTTATTATCACTGTAGACATTTAATGGTTCAGTGATAATGATATGGGAATCTCTCAAAGTACTTCTTTATTCATGCCATCGTGTTTTAACCCATAAAGGAAGCTTTGGAAAGAGCCTTGTTGCCCAACAGCCACAAACCCACATCAAGTAAATAAATAGGAGGTTACTGCTCCTTTTCAAACTCAAAGTACTCAGTACGTTGTCTCCTTCCAGCAGATAAAAACAGGGAAAATAACTTCTACCATCTTATGGTAGAATAATTTCTACCATCTTACACCATCACTGTTTTTGGCATTTCTATCCACAATAGCGAGGTAAATCAAGCATCGAGCCCCAGATAAATGGAAAAATCAGCTGATTTTCACAGCAGCTACACAAAAACAAGGGATAAATAAAACCAACACGATCTTTGCTGCTCATGACTGCTCCTCCAGCCCATCCTATCTCTTACTTTACATCTGAGCTAGTCTGGGCACAGCAGACTCCAGCACAGCCCAGGCACAAGTGACAAACACCAGAGCCACAAGCTGAGCCTGCGGCACAGCCGGCAGCACCCTGATACCCCAGCCTGTGAGCTCTGCCCGCGGGAGGCATTTCTGTCGGGAGAGCAGCAGCAAGAGAAGCCCTTGGAAGAGATGGGCTGCATCAACAGTTGGAAATCTGGCCAAGGTTGACAGTTGCAGAAGCNTGTGAGGACTCCATTTTCAGGTTCCCTNGCACNCAGCTAACATTCAAGCGCAACAAAGGTCGCAGTCCTGTCCTTTAGCCTTTAGACGGTGCTTCTTGCAAACCCTTTACCTTCCCGGTGCTCGGAGCTCTTCAGCTAGGAGAAAGGAGCCCAAAACCGTGATTTCAGCCGGTGCTTCCGTGCCCTTGCAGGATGGCTCCATCGTGTGACAGAAGAGGAACCCTGCACCCACATGGGAATGAAGTCCGTCAAACAAAGCCCGCTTTCTCAGCAGGTGGTCCTCTGCCAGTGACTTAATTTATTCGGGCTAAAAAACCCAGAGCAGTTCTTGGACAAAGACCTAGGATTAGCCAGTGAAATACAGCCTTCTTTTTAACCCCTTTGTAACTTCCACACAGAAACGCTGCTTTGTGTGTCAGAACTCGGCTGCTTAGCCTGGAGAAGAATGAGTGGCAGTTGCACAGCGTATTTGAAATAAAGGTTTGATTGTGGCAGGGCTTCAAGTTTTCATTCATTCAAGGACTGTATCCTCTTTATAGCAGGATTTTGTTATTTCCACCACCCCTGTCCATGTAAGTCAGCTACACATTTTCATTCCCAAGCCAAGAAGTTAAAACTGATAAAATATTAACTTATTAACGAAACAAACGTGATGTCAACTCAAGTAGTTTACCTCCTTTAAAGCGATGAGTAAGATGTTATTTATTCTGTGGTCTACACGCAGAAGCTTTTGAGCTATCTGTGTGGCTTGTAACCACACGGCTACATCACGGGAGCTTTGACACTTACACACCAGAGATGCTCCCTCAGTTCCTCCCTCCTCGCTCCAAACCTAGCTCTCCTTTCTTCACCGTTCTTTCCAGACCCTCTCCCAACGCTCACAACCTTCCCTCGTTTCACTAGCATATTAACTGTCTCCCCCCTGGAACCCTCCTCCATTTGGGTGCCCATTTGCACCCAGCTCATGCACGCTTCCTTCTACGACTGACCAGGCACTTCAGCACTGCACAGCCTGGTGGGGCAGCAGTAATTGCCCTTCCAAACACCGGCCCCTACCAGCTTTCCAGCTTTGAAATAAAATCCAGAAGTGGCACACTGGTGTACAGGGTCCAGCTTGGATGGAGCTAACTTGCTTCACAGCAGCCCATGCTGTTCTGTGCTTTGCATCTGTGGACAGAACAGCGTTGGTAACGTATCACTGCTGCGGCTACTCTGACACAGCACCAAAGCTTTCTCTCCCAGCTTCTTGTTGGGGACATGAGGAGGATCATCTCCAGTCCAAAGGATGGCATTTAGCCAGCACAGGAGGCTCCACATGGCAAAGCTGGAGGAGGTGAGCAGGCAGCAGTGCGAGCTGCAGAGGCAGCTGCCCCAGGGGCAGGGGCAGGCATGGTCCAGGAGCTGCCCATGGGCCAGGGACCTGACACAATATCCCAGTCCCAGTGGAGGTCTGTGATGTGCCAGAAGTGCCCTGGCAGGGTCACAGCCAGCCAGGCAGTGCAGGAGGAGCAGGAAGGGCTCCATGCCAGACAGCAGCTGCCATGCCATGCCCCTGCCCTGCCTGCCCCGAGGGCTGGCTCCTCCCACCCTGCTCACCTCCCTGGTCTGTGTCATGCGGAGTCTCCTGCCTTAGCCAAACTTCATCCTTCGGACCTTGCTCTGGGGCAGATGGACCCAGTAAAACGGTAAGCTGCACTCCAGTCTTCCTCTGCCAACTCCCTATCTGTAGATTTAAGCAGATAATCATGTGGGAGTATTGAGTTCTTACTACTAACTGCACGCACGTCTGAAGACTGTTTTACCACTTACGTAAAAGTTTGGATCTTTAGTCTCCATCAATTCCAACAAAACAAGCTTCTGTAGTCTAGCTAATGAAAGGAAGCTATTTGATGAAGCTTCTTACAGGCTCAAATGTCATTAATTTACCATAGCTTATTAAATTACTGTCAGCTGAGTTGCAGCAAGTCCAGGGCTTGCTCTTAACCCAGAGTGAATGCAAAGCACCAAGGCTCAGCTTAGACCAAAGAGGTCTCGGATAGGTCTCGGTACTTAAGAGTTTGTCACAACATAAAAATGTACGCTGAGAGCGACCACAGCTCAGATGACTAAGTGAAACTGCTTAATGACAACAAATCGACCAGAGCTCTAAGTAGTCTGTCTTTTTGATTATCATGAGATCACAGGATAATTCAGTTGGGAAGGAAATTCAATAGGTCAGACCAGGTTGCTCAGGGCTGGACTCAAGAGCAAAACCAACCAAGCAAAGAGATACAAACTTTCAAATTTTTTACTGTATTTCCACAGTTTTGCACAATGGTCTACCACACATTCAGAAATTTCTTCTTCAGTAACAAAACATAAAATAACATGGTATAAAAATAAGCACTTTAACTGCTTTAATTCTGCTTACCATGTAAGCGAGAGTAGGAGTTACAGCCCTCACTGGCTTTTACACCAGACTATTGCTTCCACAGAAAAGCGCTACGATGTGCCCGAGCCTGAAGCCTGACGTGTGCTGCCAGACCGCAGGGAGCTCCCCGGGGCTCCCCGCGAGTTCACGGGGCCAGCACAGGCGCAGCAGGTCTGCCATCTGGGGCACACAGCAGGACCAGGCCTCGCAGCGCGTCCTCCCTCCCCGTCCCCCTTTCCCCCGTTTTGAAGGCTGGCTGTGCAGAGATAGANGCAATCCGTGTTTAGAGGACCCTCTTCTGATTTGATCTTACAAGTCATCCCAAACCCAACAGCAACCGAGGATTTTCTGAGCGCTGCAAGATCAATTCATAACTGATTATGCAGCACCAGGCAGGATTTATCATGCAGTATACTTTTCCTCCCCGTGTTTTTTTGCTTTGTGGTAGTGGTTGTAATCGTTATACAGATCCTTAAAGACCTCCCTTACACCTGCTGGCAGTGACGCATTTAAGAACTTGATGTCCCGTTCAATGCAAAGGTCAAGGATGTGATATATCCCTTCTGTGAGATGTTTCTTCACAGCCGGGTCCAAAGTCACCTATGAGAAGAACAAGACTGCATTAAACTTGAAGACAAAAAGGCAAGAAAACACCCTTTCCCCAGCCAGTATGCAATAAATGCTGACAATATGCTACCCAGTGCATCAGAGCATCTGGAACGGTCCATTAGATAAACTCCAAGATTTTGACTTGTGCAGTATTTTCCTGACTTTTGCAAACATGTTTTGTAGAACAAGCAATGCCCCTTGCAATAAAATGCACAAGAGTGCCCCACTGCTGCGGAGGGAAAGACACTGATCGTCTTGGAACCACATCAAAACTCCTGAGCAGAAAAACTCTAATTAAAAACCCCTAAAATACCTGCCCTGGATTATGCATTTCAGTAGATCCTGTATGTCTCATATTAGCTGTATGCTACTAAGTCTCAGTTTCAAATGAGCATTTCCTTTAGGCTACTCTTACCATTTACACTGGGTAGTAAATCCATTTTAACTTACCACTTGACAACTTGATATTTATCTAACAATTTATATCTGAGGATTTCAACGTAGAAGCCTTAATAAAAGAAGCCTTCAAAAAGCACAGGAGATGTGCATTTCCTTGATCTGTTTTAACACTGGAAATCAGATTTTTTGCCTGAAGCAACGCAGAAAGTTGAAGGAAAACAGCGAATGACCCAAGACTCAGTGCCCTGCTCCTGCCATTAGCCGTGCTCAACCCCTCAACTGGCAGAACCACCACTACACCCAGGAACATCAGCGCTGACTCTGGAGCTCCAGGCTAACTGGAATTTGTCCTGTGCTCACAATCACTTGCTAAATACTTCGCCGCCCGAGGCGGTGCTGGCCTCTGGCATAATCATATTATTTCTGCGGCAGAACCATGTCTTATCTTTGCTGAATCCCAAAATTGGCTTTATGCCTCCAGACCTGAGGCTCTGCACTCCAGGCCTAATGAAAATTACATGAAAAGCTGTCATTAAATTCAGACTTCTTTCTTCCCGAGGCAACTAATAAACTTTCCACTAATGAAGTGCACTCCTAATCACTGTGACAGGCTCCTGCTCTCTTTCTGCCCTAAATGCAAACCAGTTAATATATTTTATTAGATCCGCTAACACAGCTGGGAAAAAACACAGAGCAGGCATTAAGGCACGTAAGCCTTTCTTTAGATCTGTGACCCTGATGGGTTTGTGTGTCCACAAGTTTGTCATTTTTCCCCTCTATGTCAGCTGGTAACAGATGTTACCCCTCCCTACACCATGCACTAAAGTAACAGAAGAGTTGAGCGTCACAACTCCCACTGAATGCACTGGGTTGGCCTCTCCCTTCCTAGGACACAAACAGAGAACGAGGAGAGGAAAACCAACAGCTATTGACAAGAGAGACCAGAGGTCCCACTTGGGATAAGCAGATTAACTCAGAGCTGCAGTTAATGAAACTGCATCCCTTACATCACAAATTCATCTGGATCCGTGCCTTATTTGGGCCACTCCTGCTCTGCAGTGCAGTTTCCTATAAACACCCTCCAATAACACGATGGGAAGCAGAACCAAAGATTTAAACAGCTGCCACTACTGGCTGGCAGTTAATTACACTTCTAAGTGTTTTATGGTCTATATAGTTAGCACAACCAATTTGTCAAGCATTACAGAGCTCTTGATGCAAGACATTAAACGTGTAAAGAGGTATTTCACTATTGCTGAATTAAGCAACAGCTCATAGACAACAAGGGAAAAGCACTGTCAACAGTACAAAAGAGGCTATAGACACCACCTACTCCAGCAAGGAATCTGTCTAGATTAACACAAAATAATCCACAAGGATATTTTATTTCCTGGTACAAAGAGGAAGCACCGAGGGAACTGTTACACAGCTACTTCAGGAGTGACTGTTGAGGCCAGTGGCTTTGATCAGTTTTAGTCTGCAGACCTTTGAAAGGGCTCCAGTAAGTGTGCAGATGCCCACATAACGATTTAAATCTACAAACATGTTTTTCTCAGTTACCTCTGACGGACCTCCAGGGTCTTCAGATCACAGGCCGAAAGCCACTGATCTGGACTCAGAAGAGATGAATGGTTATAGGAGTTTTTCTCTCCGTCTGCAGAGCAACATGAAAGATGTGTACGTGCCCCCTTAATATGGGCACGCTGAGGCCTCTCCTTCCTCTGATATCCATCAATTCTCACCAGTCTAATGAGCAAATAAATCATCACCTGCTTGTGATACATCTGTTCTGTCAGACAGAAAACTCCCCTTTGTCACAGCGCCTGGTGGCTCACTACACCAATTCCCCTTTCCATGCCCAAAGGTTCCATGCATACATTACTGATCTGTGGTTTCAGCTATCATCCATCACTTTCCACTTCCCGGTGATAAATATCGCACAAAACTTTCCTGGAAGTCCCCTGAGACTTTGTACACTGCTAATACTGAGTAGTTGTCCTTTTAACTTCGAAAGGTCATCTGACAATTCAAGTCAGGCTTTCTGAGTAACGGCTCTACATTGAGCAATGAACAGATTTCAGAGTTCACAGATAGTTAAATAGAGCAGAAATAGTCTTAATTTGCCCCTAGTATTTGCTGAACTACCATGTTTACTATGTAAACAATAACAAATTTACCAGGAACACTAAATACGATGGTTAAAAACTGACATATCCGATTGTTTTGCTCCCAAACCTCAGAAAAAAAGCCAGGCAATAGAGAAGGTAGCCGAGTTTACGCTACATAACCACCTCCATGATTAGTTACAATGGTTACACGATAACCCTTCAGAAACACAGCACCAGTTAGGGTACTTTTCTGGTAAGAGAGACTAAAATCAAAGACTAAAATTCCTTTTGGTATTTCAGCCCATGCCCAGGCCAGAGCCACAAATAATCAGTTTTCAGGTACTTGCAACAGAAGCAGCATTCAAACTCTGGTGAAATCTAAATCCATTAGGCTGAACAGAATGGCAATTTGAACTCAGGTCTGGGTGTGAGAACCTACTGACCTGGCTCTGGCATTCGTAATAGTAGGAGTAGGTGTTTTCAGCAAGGATGAGAAATGATATCTTTGGCACGCAGGAGAATTACTGAAAAGTTAAAAATTATCCAACTTGATAACATTTTCTCCATTCACTTACTCATTTAGACCAGATTAAAAGACATTTTCCAGGAGAATTTTGCTCCATTACTTCACCAGATGGGGCCCTAACTCGTATCAGTCCTGGCCAACTGAGACTAGCTGGGAGAAGCACCTAACTACCACAAGAAATCAAAACAACAATCAACGTGACAGAACAGCAAAGCAGTTCTACAAACAGGCATTGCACTGTTTTGCCTTAAAAAAACCACAACCCACACCTTCAGAAAGTTTTCAGGAGCTGGGTAAGAAAGATTCTCAGGAACTCTTGCTCAAAATAACAGACAGTCTGGATCAAACCTGTATCCCCATGAGGCACAGCAACTTCTATAACTTCATGGATTTTACAAAACGTAACACAGCTGCCTTTGGAACAGGAACTCCAAAGCCAGCACAACACCATGGCACTCTCTAGACGGATGAGAACATGTTACCTTCTGCAATTCGGTCACATACTGAGCCACAATGAAAGCAGAAAACACCGTGAAGTCCTCCATTCCTGCAGCGATATGAGTGTACATCCGTTCCACCAAGTGGGCACACTTCTGTATAACTTCCAACTCTTCTGTATTGCCTGAAACAGAAAGTGAGTTGCAGTCTGACATTTCAGGCTTAAAAACACTAGGGAAAAAANAAAGAATCACANAGTCTTCCATGTGATTCTTGAACTATNTGAAGCCAACACCANCTTGCCCATTTTACCTTCTTTTCTTATNAGCTGAGAGGCCCCCCACACCCCCACAACACCCCATATGCATCTCTTCCAACAATTATTTTGTAAGAGCACACCAATTCCCACTCCACATGCACTGCAAGGCAGAAAGTATTTGTTATGGATGCTGAAGTGCTAAAAGCAGTAGCTACGGTCCCCTTCCATGATTCAGTCCCAGCTAGCACTGTGGAGGAGAACAAGGAGACTGGATAATTATATCCTCTACCTACAGAAAATCACAAGACATCTCTTAGAAACAGCATTGTAAGAAAGCCTTCTGATGAAATTTATTACATGGAACACAGCAGCGGAAGCCACAGCACTAGAGATATTTAAAGGGGACTGCAGAGATCACCTGAGACTTTTCACTCACTGCCTACTGAAAGGGCAGAGAACTAACACAAACAAAACAGAAGAGAAATCTAGGAATTACTTTCTTGTTATCTGTTATGAAAATAAAACAATCCTGCAAAGACAGACAGCATGGTTTTAAACTTTAGGACGCCACGTGCCCACAAGTTTCCTGTGACCCTTGCCTTACATAAACATATTACAGAAGCTAGCAAATTCTCAAAGTTTGGCACCAGTTTAACACACCTTCTCCTCTTTCACTGAGCCTTTGTTAGTATGTTCCTCCATGATGCACACATACACGTACATTCGCCCGCAGTCGTGGGCAACATATCAGCTGAGATAAATCTGAACATGGAATAAGCTGTAGGACATCAGCGGAAAGCTGGGGTACGAGCAGCTGCAGGCCATGAATTCAAACTTGTCTCAAGAAGTCACCACTATTAATGATAGGGTATCTGTGTCCTGACCAGCATACAGCACAGGAGGATTACCTTAATCACTGTGAACATCTTGGACTTGGCTAATCTGACAATGCAAATTCTTTAACAGCTTCCAGTGATAAGTCTTCTTTTTTTCTTCATTTTGAGACATTTAACTACACTAATTCCAAATCCTTGACCATACAGATATATCATCTATCCCAACTGATGCTTCAGATACGTGCAATGTTCTGGCTTAATGCCTAGCACAGAATGGTGACAATTAGGTCTGTAGGAAACATAGCTCCTGTCTCAAGAAGCTCCATTCAGTATGATCTGTTTTGGGCTACAACTCAGGCATGTTAGCAGGTATCATCAGAGTTCACAGCCACCATGCCTTCAGGCACAGAGGTTGAGAGGAAGTGCAGAAATTGGGCACTGCAAGCCTTACTAGCCCCTGTCTACTTGCCAGCTAGTCAGTGAAGAACATCTTATTCACCTAAAGCCGTGCTGTCTGGGTGCAGCTCCACAGAAGCCTCAGTGATCTTTGTAAGCCCACAACACTACAAAGCTCATTCTCAATTTCACATAAAGGACAGATAGGGCTAATGCTTGTAATGACACAGCTAGGTTTTGAGGACTTTGTTTCTGGTGTCCAACTGCCCTGTTCTGCATCTCCTCTTCTCGAATATACAAAGTTACAGTGTGTATATGCAGTCCAAAAGTGGAAAAGATTTGGTACCTCTGTCTCCTTTCTGACGTCCTTCATGCATGACAGAAACAACCAGACGATGGAAACTGTTCAGAAAAGATGGTGCTGCTTTCAAAAGCACCTGCAAAGACACAAAATAAACACATCTGAGATTACGTAGTAAAGGGGTTGGAGGAGGTAGAGGTACACCACCCCATAGCCTGAGGGAAATCAGGTCCTGTGAAGTGAACTATATAGCTTATACAGCTGTCAGGAGCAGAGACTGTCTTTTCATTCTGCATCCATACAGTATCCAGCACGTGAGAATCCTGGAGCAGGACTGCAGTCCTGGCCACATACAAACACAAATAACAAGTAAACATCATACTAGAGTTACTCCATCTCTCCAAAGCAGCATTTGATTTACTACCCTAATGTCAAGGGAATTTGTTCTCGCTGGTAGAGAACCTGTGCAGCCAGACTCACAGAACGCAGGGTTCAGTTAACACTGCAGATCACTGTGTGAAAACAGGCTGGGTAGGCAACTTTCCACCACAGGGTTTTCGTAAGGGCATTTCAGCAATGCGTACTGCTGTGCTTTTAGAATCTGTGATTTCCCCATCTTTACCTTTATTCGTTCTCAGTCCTAACACAAATGCATGAGGCCCCTTTCCTTTCTTCTTCCACCTCTGAGTACATTTTCCATGCAAGAGTATCTCCAAGCCCGGCACATCTTCACTTTCCCATGCCAGAAGGCTGACACCACCACCAGCATGGCACAATGCTTGAACGTCACCAGCTTCTAACATGTCTAAGCCCTGTTTTCAAGGGATTGCAAAATCTCAGTCTCCAGTGAGAATGAGGTCCTAGAGCCTGAGCCATTTGTGCTTCTAGATATCAATCATAAAAAAGGGAAAGTTTTATTCTAATCTAGCATCAGATGTTGATAAGCAATCTGCTGCCAAATACCAACAATGCAGGCATAAAACAAAGCA
>Ga0065711_1036136_pt1 | contig 21398 bp, 12 predicted proteins | sample Hoacrofraction12_FD_59098 | JGI IMG/M metagenome (GOLD analysis project Ga0065711, IMG submission 59098) | Hoatzin crop microbial communities from Cojedes, Venezuela - Epithelial fraction 12 v2 (version 2) | ecosystem: Host-associated > Birds > Digestive system > Esophagus > Crop | place... | reverse complement strand
GCTCGCATGAAATTCTGCCTAAAATTCATTGCAACAGACTAAAACTCCAAAACTGGCTAACTTGAACAATTTGGGCTATCCAAGCAACTGGGAACAGCAGACACCTGCTCAGTAAAGACTTAATTCAAAAGTCATTAAGAAAAAGAACCAAACACGCCTGTTTTCATTCTGCTCTTGCACAAGTAGGACAGGTCCTGTCTGGCAAGTTCTGCTTCCAGCTCCTTTGATGACAAGAGTTCAAGTACCAGCACGCCATGGTGAGTAAGAGACCCAAAAATGGGAGTCTTGAAGTATACCCATTTAGGGCTCCGTGGTACCTGCTGGACCACAGAGAAAATTTAAGTTAGGCACCTTAACAAATACATAATTATAAGATTTCATGCCTTGACCCGTTTCAAAGATGAAGCACGTCACTGCTCAGCCATTCCTACCACGGGAACGGGTTACTATGAAGATAAGGCACAAATGTGCAGTCCATCAGCTATCCCATGGTAACTGACCCTGCAGAGATGTTTTAGGTGGGTGCTCGCAGTGAAACTCGCTCCACAGTCGCCCCGTGCTCCTGTGGGACGGCAGCAGGAGCCTAACCAGAGGCCCCACCTCAGCTCCACGGCAGGACAGACAGACCTCTGTCCGCCTCGCGCTTTGAACGGGTGCTCCTGTCCCGACAACGCACCTCATCCCCAGGGTGACAGCTACCCACCATCCTGAGACACTCATTTACGAACTCTTCTCTGTACAGAATCGTTCAATTTGCTGACAGACGGCAAATGGTGCTAAAAAATAAATTCCCTGCTGCCTGCTAACAGAAATCGGTGATGCCTGAGGTCATTTCAGAAACTGTAACAGTTTCTCTTAGGAATGATTAGTTGAAAAACCCCTACTAAAGAGGCAGTAAGTGCTATTACTAAATTCATTCTGTTGTCATCATTAGGGGAGTCAACTTTCCTGTTCTGTGCTAATTAGATCAGTTAGCAGAAGCTCAGAAAGAGGAACATTAACCAAAGTGTATCAGGAGCATCCCAGGGACAGACGGAGACAGCCAGAAGGGACTTCTGAGTGCTCGTTGCCTATGAAATGTTGGAAACCCCTTAAACCAGTCGTTCAAGCTAGGTCAAGATACATGGGCTTAATCCTTCCCAATCCCTCTAGCAAAGTACAAAGCACTTTGCCAGGGAGCTTTCAACTGAGGCCAAATCAGCAAGTCAGTCTGTTTTGCTAATGCGGGAACGCTGATCTTCTGTACCTCCTGGCAGAAGGTACGGCTTCCACTCGCATGTGATTCTGCTCCCCGCTCAAAGCCAGCATATTTAAGTCTTGATAAACATGAAATTCAGATTCTCTGACTGTTTTCTGTTAACAGGTGCCATGGGTAAAAAAATATCTTGATGGGCCAGTATCAACCAATTTATGGTGTAAAAAGTGATGTCCTCTGGGACAAAATACCTTCTTCTGTCCTGTAATGACACCTGCCAGAGTAAGCCCATCCCTGGTTCACACCTTCAGTGATTACCACTACCTGAAGTTTGTAAACCTACCAAAAATCTCATTGTCTATCCTAGATTAAATCTAGAATTAAGTACTATAAACACAGTGCACTTAATATGATTGACTGTCTTGCACCACACGCCTCGGAGACAAAAATCAGAGACAGATGACCCATAGTCCTCTTCCTCAGAGGAAAGACCCCTCTCCTCTACCAGCCAGAGGATACTTCCCAAGAAGGCTCCAGAAGAAAAGATCAGACTCTACCCGCAAAATCTCCTCTGTCTTACCTAGAAATAGAAGACTGAAAAGGACCGAGACGTCCATTTCCTTTCACAGAAGTCATAACCGTTATGGACTGAGGTCAGACTCTGTGCGGAGAACGTGCATGATGGGACACAAGTATGTGCCACAGCACTGACATGACCTGCATGCATCGGCCTCGCAAAGCAACTGCACTGCAAGGCTCCACGCTCCCACGTGTAACTGTTACTGCAGACCCCCCAGGCCAGAGGAAGGGGGACACACAAAGCCTGACCACCTGTATTTTTCCTGCCCAGTGACAAAGCTGGGAGCTCAGTATTGCATCGCGCAGACACCTCCACAAAGATGCAGAGATCTCTAATGTGCATTTAACAGCTTCTAATGGACGTGCTCTACGAGGGGTGAAAGCACTCTTCAGAGCAGCAAAGCAAACACCACTGATGAAAGCATATACCATCATTACTGGACTTATTTCCAGTATTCAGCTGTGAAAAGCGATCTCCAGAGTTAAACAAGTGGCCCACACAAGACACCCCTCAAAAAAAAGGAATCTTTAACTAGAGTGGGATCAGCACAGTGACTATACCCATGTTATCACACAGTCCCAGCAGAGCAGAACAGGCAGCACGCTAAACCAAGCAATGACCGTTACCCCCTAGCAGGGCCTTTTCATCGTGGTCAAGAACTGTACTGATCCTAAAGGTACCATAAGTTGCACACTGTGAGCTGAACCAAGTGCCCTCTGTGTATCTGGTGAATGTCAAGTCATCGAAACATTTTTGTTTTCTCTCCAATGGAGCTGGTTTGAAGACAGGAGCCAAATTCAAGCAGTTTGTTTTTATTCTGTAGTTCTACAGAATAGTCCTCTCACCCGGGTAGTCACAGCACACATGGAAAACAATTTTCAGTCACTCAGAACATGGCCTTTGTGGTTGGTTTCTACGTTTTTTTTTAAACCTGTAGAAAGTAAACAATCATATTAGGGAAAAATTAAAAGGGATTAATTTGGCTGATCATGTTTCTACCAAATGACAGGAGTCAAAAACTTTTGCTTCAAAGTATCCATCCACAAATACTTCCTCAACAACTGTGCAAGGGCATTGAGGAGATCCACCTGCAGAAGAGCTGAGTACTTACCAAGTGAGGCCCCCGCCTTTGCCACGTGTATCAAAGACCATCTTGAACATATATTGACAATCGCCTACTATTACAGTAGTTGGCAGGATGAATTTAAATATTTCAACTTCCCAAATCAAGAAATGAAATTAATCTAAAAATATTTTAACGTAGCAAGTCTGGCTATAGAACCAGTGCAACATAAAGAGGACACCCATTGTATAACCAACTTTACTGCTTAATCTTAACAGAGTAAGCTACAGATGCAACGGATTTACCACGAGTTATTTGGTTAAAATAAATACTGCAGTTAAGATCATGCTGTTGGTAATTGTGGCTTTATAGTACCAATGCTCAAGTTGGCATCAAGTTAGTTTTACTGTAAGTAAAATGCAAGTTTACAAAGAAACAAAATAATTTAGTATAGTATGCTGTTTCATGCTTGGTCACAACGATAACGTCCTCGACAGATAAACAGTATTTCAGCACCACGTTAATAATGCCAAAACGTACAGGAATTTTAATGCCAGGTTTACAACATAATACAGTGCTTAACAAACAGATGTCTCAGGTATGGTGGCCAAGTGAGAATGCTACACAGGACTGAGAAGCATCCAAGCACTACCCAGTGCATACAAAGGGAACCACGCTGACAGGAATGCTTTACCTTTTGACAGAATTATTGACCTAGAAGTTTGTGTCCCAAACATAACGCAACATAAAATGAATGTTGAACCCTTGGCTCAAACATGAAGCAAAACATCTACCTGTTATTTACAAACCTGAACCAGTAAAACCACTTTAAGAACCGAAAAAAAATGCGATCACTTGACAGAGATGACAGAGCTTGACTACTCTATTATGTGAACCAGAACAGTAATGAAGTTGTAAACAAATTTTAACCGAATTAAGTTAACGCATCTATCCTTAATGCAAGAATATTGTCATTTCAGCAGTCATTTTTAAAGCTAAGGACACTATCCAAAGTTGTATTTTTATTTAAAGTCAAAAGTGATACAAAACTGGAAGCTGGCAAATCCTTTTTGTTCCCTATTTGCCTCCATTCACTTCTCCACTGCATTCCTCAGCAAAATTTTCAAAACCCCTGTTTTTGTCTAATTCTGCTTCAACTTCAGTAGCTGGTAGCAAAGCTGAAGCACTTGAAAATCCCTGCTCAGAGTGGTTTGGTTTTCCACTGCTGGGGACAAGATTAGACTGCTGGCATTGGTCTGCACAGAAAACAATAACACTAAAGCATTCATTTCTAATTTTAAAAGAAAAAACTTCCTCAAAATTAAATAGGCTTTGCAATATCCGAAGAAATATATAGGTAAATCAGATCTGAATCTGTCAAATCACAGTAGTGCCCTCCTCATTCTTCCTTCCCCCGACCCTCCTAACTAACAGCGCTGCCAAAGAGGCAGATGTGACACTGACAATTAAATTCATTGACATGAAGTCTGGCTACAAAACAAAAAGAAACTTTGTCCCTGCCGCATCTATTTTTTTATCTTTTTCCTGCATTTTATAATGAACTCATGCAAGCAGAAAGGGGGTTGTGTTGGGGTTTTGTGTGTTTTGTTTTTTTAAACAGGCATAAGAGCTGTGCAAGACAAAACTGAACAAACTTTTGTTTCACTTCAGAAAGATTTTATATTACCAACTCATTTCTCTTCACAACTAAAGGTGATTAAAAAATAAATCCATAGTAATAAAAAAAACCCTGTAATCAGACTGCTTTTCAAGTATGTTTCTCCCCTCGTGAAAGAATTGCATTAGCCGTACTACCAATTAAAACCCACGTCACAATCGTTAGGATTCGTACTGTAGATCCACATCTCCTGGAACTGGGCTCAGCTGGATTCCCAGTTGAGTTTACGCAAGACTGGAAGCGGGAGGCCAATGGGCACACTCGCATGCATTACACCACTCCTCAGCTCCCTGATTCTGACCACATCCGCTGTCACACCCCCATCACATCCCCGAAACAGGAGAAACAGCACAGGAGCCACCAAGTGACCTGGGACAGGTACCATTCTTCGCTGATCAACCAGGCGCCAATCTGGTTTGTGCTGATGGAGATGCACTTTGCAGACCTACCAGACTGCAGAAGTTTACCCACAATGTTTCTACATAGCACAGCATAAAACACATCTTATTATTTCATTCAGTCCGGAATTCACATCTCCATCTATTGCAATTATGGAAGCCAATGAAAAGTCAATGAGAGGGGTTCTACAAGAGTTGGTCCCAGCATTAAACATTAATACATATGAAAAATAAAAGGGGACAAACTTCCAAGTCACTGTTAGTGATGGTGACAGGTTCAACTTCTCTTCCTTCTGAAGTTCACCTCCCATTAATGCAAGAGAAAAGTGCAACTTTGCAGCATGTTTGTTCACATCAAGTTTTTCCTCAAGAACACATTTTGCGGTAACAAAATATGGTCTATAAAGTTGCAAAGTGCACAAGCTGAAGGCACAGAGTACAAACACATAGGAAAACAGATTTCAAAATACCAAGTAACCAAAAAGAAGAGATAAAAGAAAAATCTGGAATTTAAAACTCCCTGACAGAAGATACATTTATATGGGACCAACTCTTAAAAGGTGACAATTTTTCAACTAATGAACAAATACTGCAAAATAATGAAACTTTATTCTTATTATTTAAGTAAAAGCTCCAGAAAATACCTTGAAGTTTAAAAACTAATACACTGACGTGTTAACTAGTTTTAAGAATGTCCTTAATATTAAGAAAAGAGTGCAAAAAAGATTCTTCCATTCTAACGCTTTTGGAAGCTGCTGATTTCGGCTGCCCATTTCCACTTTGAAAGGATTGTTTTTCAAGGTGCATTCCTCACAAAAATTGCAGAACGTGAACTTGTTGAGAGGCTAGACCAAGGGATCATGTCTTTCAAAGTCATCCCAATTGTAGCAGCAACTGACATTTTATTATATGAAGAAGAAAGTCCAAAACTCTTCTTTGAGGCATAGTTCGTGTCAGAGCTTGAGTATCAGCAGTTGCCAAAGGAGGCTCCAGATACCACCTGTGCTCCTCCAGTGTCTGTTCTGGCTAGGAATAGAAGCCGATCCAGTATATTCACTATCTGTACCCCCTGGAACTTGCACAAGCTGATGAGCCATCTGAAATTATATGAAAAGTTCAAGAAATTCTCTCATATTAAACTTCCACCTTATGTCCTTTGCCCTCCTTCCCCCAACAACCCAAAAAGCAGCATTGCCTCCAAAACGTTCACAGTGTGAACTGAAGCTGATATACCAGGTAAACCTCCATCCACTCACTTCACACTGTAGCAAGAGTTCATCATAAAACTGTGTAAGGTTTTATGGTAGGAAATAAAGCAAACACACTCAGCTGAAAACTCAGGAGGAAACTTGGTGGAAAGAATGAAATAAAATGAAGTTAACAACAGTATCAGAACAGATACTACTCCCCAATCCCTATGGCTATTTAATGACAATCAGGACCTTGTACTCAAATCCTGCCCTAGAATGTATGAGACTACATTCTCTCCTGGCCAAATATTGGCTCAGCGCAAAAGATGGGACCTTTGACTCACTGCACTCAAATTAGGGCTGTCTGAAGTACGGCAGCCAACCGAGAATGGAAGTACCATTCCTCCCTGTGCTTCTTCTCCCCACCCATTAATCTATACTGGGGGAAATTAAGGGAGTAACAAAGTGAAAAACCTGCAGCAAGACACCTTATCTACAGATGGAAGAGAACTTCCCTGCTGCATGACTCAGTCGTTTGTAGTGAAACACTGCCTTTAGTATCTCAACGCAGGGGATCCCGGGTTCTATTAGACACATAATTGAGGGTTCCAAGTTGAAAAGCACAACCCTTCCAAACCCTCTGTTCTGTCAACAGGCAGAAACACGCAGCACCAGCGGGTGATTTACATCAGAAGTTCACTGTGTCATCATTTCACTGCCTATTATATGTATCTTGACCAGGCAGAGACTTGGGACAGTTACACTCTTTGTCCTCAGGACCTCAGCTGTGTACTTCAACGAAGTGGTAGTATCTTGGCCTCGGTAGATAGGATATCTCACTACCTTACAGGCGGCTGTGGGACTTTCTCACAGCTAGCCAAGCTCTAGACCCCAGAAGTTTCTATCATTACTTAGAACGGTAAAGGTTACATTTGCAATGTGGAGGTGCAGCCTCTGACACCTCGCCACCCCCCCTGAGAACCCAGAAGCCCACTGCTCCCTGCATGCCCAACCCATCGGGGACTCCAGCACACTGGAGGGCAGGGTTAGATGCTACTTACTGTAACTTAACTCTTCTCCAGCTCTCTTGCGTGACTGGTCACCTCTAGGAAAGAAGGCGAAGACAGGTATTTTCATTTTAAGAAAAGGATAACAATAGTGAAACACCCAAGCATAATCCACAATTCGTACAGATTTTAGAAACAAAATGCAAACGTAGTAGCAGTAACACATGACTGCAGGATTTTCAATTTACTAAAGCAGAAGCATAAGCTGTATTTTATAGATTTAATTAGCTCATCCTTTTGTTAGAGATAGTAGGTTTGATTTTATAGGATAATTTTTTACAAAATGAAGATGAGCAAAAATTACTCCTATGCAGTGTGGTCTTCAGTCATGCGTAAAAATGTTTTCCTTAATTCCAACTTCCCAATCAAACTTTATAGAACTACAGGAAAAACTCTGCATGTATCAGTATAAAAAGGCAAGATGCTCCTGAAAACCCAACAATCGGATTCTAAGCAAGTCTGTGCTGACAGCACTCCCTCTTCAAGCAGGAGATTTAAATAAATAACTAAAGATGTATAAACACCAGTTGACATCACTGGTCCTGAATACCCAAGGCCAAACTCCCATCTATTTGGAAAACATTTTTTCCTTTTATTCTTGTGCACACAAACTCTGAAAGCTGGAAAATCTCACTGCTTCTTCTGATGACACATATGCTGTTGAAACTGCTATATAAGGAACAGAGGTTCCAATATATTTTTATCACAATAGTTATAATTTCACAATTATCTCGTGGAATTTGGTAGAAACTGGGGTTTTTTTCTTATAATATAAAGTATTCTTCCCTGAAACCACTCTTCAGGTGATGGACCTGCTGTGTGTGCCTTGATTAAGGTCTTTCACAAGAGATATACCGCCAGGCAACCAGCTTGTTTCTGCAGCAACAGTATTTATGACTATTTCAACTAGAACCTGACATCCCATTAATGCTGACGAAGCCACCTCACTGTGCTGTGTTCCTCACGGTTACTGTGGTAGGAAGTGCAGCAGCAACGACATCCCTATTTTTGGGCACAATTATAGGAGAACAGATGACACTTCATGCTAACCCAGAAGAGAAACAGAACATGAAGAGAAGAGAACATGAAATGATAGAGTTCAAGGTGAAGTAAAGAGGGGGGCCAGTAAAACCACCACCATGGAATTTTGGAGGGCAGACTTTGGCCTGTTCAGGACGTTGGTTACGAGGGCTCCCTGGGAGAGAGTCCCGAAGGGCAAAGCGGTCCAGGAAGGCTGGACTTTCTTCAAGGAGGCAGTCTTAAAGACACAGGAGCAGGCTGTCCCCATGTGCCGCAAGACAAACTGGCAGGGAAGATGACAGGCCTGGCTGAACAGGGAGCTCTTGCTGGGACTCAGGAGAAAAGGAGGCTCTACCACTTATGGAAGAAAGGGCAGGCGACTCAAGAGGAGTACAGGGGTCTCATTAGGACTTGCAGAGAGGAAATTAGAAAGGCAAAAGCCCAGCTAGAACTCAGGCTGGCCACTGTTGTAAGGGACAACAAAAAATGTTTTTACAAATACATCAACAACCAAAAGAGGGCCAAGGAGAATCTCCATCCCTTACTGGATGCAGGGGGGAATATTGCCAACAAGGATGAGGAAAACGGATTGGTACTTAGTGCCTTCTTTGCCTCAATCTTTAATAGACAGATTGGTTATTTCCAGGGTAGTCAGGCCCCTGTGCTGGAAGACAGGGAAGGAGAGCAGAATAAACCTCCCATAATCCAGGAGGAAGCAGTTAATGACCTGCTATGCCACCTGGACACTTACAGGTCTATGGGGCCAGATGGGATCTACCCAAGAGTGCTGAGGGAACTGGCAGAGAAGCTGGCCAAGCCACTCTCCATCATCTATCAGCAGTCCTGGCTAACAGGGAAGGTCCCAGATGACTGGAGGATTGCCAGTGTAACACCCATCTACCAGAAGGCCAGAAGGAGGATCCAGGGAACTACAGGTCTGTCAGCCTGACCTCAGTGCCGGCAAGATTATGGAGCAATTCATCCCGAGTGTGCTCACTGGGCATGTGAAGGACAACCAGGGGATCAGGCCCAGACAGCATGCATTCACGAAAGGCAGGTCCTGCTTGACCAACCTGATCTCCTGCTATGACAAGGCAACTCACCTAGTGGATGAGGGAAAGGCTGTGGATATTCTCTACCTGGACTTTAGTAAGGCCTTTGACACTGTTCCCCACAGCATCCTCCTGGGGAAACTAGCTGCTCATGGCTTGGATGGGTGTACTCTTTGCTGGGCAAAAATCTGGCTGGATGGCCGAGCGCAGAGAGTGGTGGTAAATGGAGTTAAATCCAGCTGGAGGCCAGTAACAAGTGGTGTCCCTCAGGGCTCAGTTTTGGGTCGGGTCTTGTTTAACATTTTTATTAATGCTTGGGATGAGGGGATCAGGTGCGCCTTCAGCAAGTTTGCAGATGACACCAAACTGGGTGAGAGTGTTGATATGCTTGAGGGTAGGAAGTCTCTGTAAACTGATCCGGACAGACTGGATCGATGGGCCAAGGCCAGCTGTATGAGTTTCAACAAGGACAAGTGCTAGGTCTTGCTCTTGGGTCACAACCACCCCATGCAACGCTACAGGCTTGGAGAGGACAGGCTGGAAAGCTGCTAGGCGGTAAAGGACCTTGGGGTGTTGGTCGACAGCCGGCTGAACGCGAGCCAGCAGTGTGCCCAGGTGGCCAAGAAGGCCAACAGCATCCTGGCTTGTGTCAGGAATGGTGTGGCCAGCAGGAGCAGGGAGGTGATCGTGCCCCTGTACTCGGCACTGGTGAGTACTGTGCCGCACCTCGAGTACTGTGTTCAGTTTTGGGCCCCTCACTACATGAAGGACAGAACACAGAGGCATGTCAGAGAAGGGCAACGAGGCTGCTGAGGGGTCTAGAGAACCAGTCTTACGATGAGTGCCTGGGGGAGCTGGGGCTGTTTAGTCTGGAGAAGAGGAGGCTGAGGGCGGACATTATTGCTCTCTACAACTACCTGAAAGGAGGTTGTAGTGAGGTGGGGGTTGGTCTCTTCTCCCATGTAACCAGCGATAGGACAAGAGGCAATGGCCTCAAGTTCTGTCAGGGGAGATATAGATTAGATATTAGGAAACATTTCTTTACTGAAAGAGTGGTCAGGCATTGGGACAGGCTGCCCAGGGAGGTGGTTGAGTCACCATCCCTGGAGCTGTTCAAAAAACCTGTAGATGTGGCAGTTCAGAATATGGTTTAGTAGGCATGATGGGTTGGGTTGACGGTTGGACTTGACGATCTTAGAGGTCTTTTCCAACCTATGATTCTATGATATACAATTCCCGAACATCAGCAGCAGCACATTACATCTTCAAGTAAATATCAAGGCAAAATGCATTTCAAGTACCACCGCAAAATGCCATGTAATAAACTATATCACACAGCATTCAGTTTTCTTTTACCTGTGCCCTTTCAATGATGACAGACTAACATTTTATACAACTTCCACCAGACTGCACTGATTCCCTGGCAGTACAACCAAATAAAATATATTGTGGAAAACACATTCATCAGAGACTAAATGCCATCAAACAGTTACTCCACTGCAAAGTTTTGTTTTGCATTTTTATGTAATACATTGAAAGCAAGCTACACAGAAACAGCAGTTGCACCAAAGCATGGGCTAGGGTGGGCTAATTTTCTAAACCTACAAGGCATACCAGAACTCTTCACATGACCAATATCCAGAAGATCACATACTTCAGAAAGCCGAGAGGAAAAGAAACTCTTGGAAATTAGATTCTTCAAGCAATACGTGACACAGAAACCTTTACTTAGTTATCCCCTGTACGACCATCCTCAAGCCCTAATCTCTTCTTTGTCCCCACTTATCACACAGAACAGAAACACTTTCCTATGGAACTGAATTAGTTCCAGCACTAGAAAATTACTTTTCTGCATAAAACAGGAGTTGCTGAAATATATTCTGAGGATCCCACAGAGTCTCTAACAAGAAAGCAGCACAGAGGCATCTAGCCTTTGCAATGGTCAGTATCCTTCCCAGCCTTTTACACAGTATCCTCCTCACAGTACCCACCAAAGAACGTCACAGCCAAGCAGACAAGACTGTCTTATTTTCATGTAACTAGGGAAAAGTGGTTTTGAAATTGATTGGTTTTCTACCTGAAATTTCATTTTTAATTCTCCATGAAGTGTGAAAACGCAATTGTAAGCAGAACTATTATAAGCCACCTACAGAACTATTAAGATTAAAAATCAGACAAAACTAAAATGTTCCTTTTTTTTTTTGTTTCGTTCTGTGCATTACATTCTTTCGGACATTAGGAAGCATTTCTTTACCGAGGGGGTGGTCAAACTCTGGGAACAGGCTTCCTGGAGTGGTGGTCGATGCCCCAAGCCTGTCAGTGTTTAAGAGGGATTTGGACAGTGCACTTAACATGCTTTAACTTATGGTCAAGCCTGAATTGGTCAGGCAGTTGGACTAGATGGCCACTGCAGGTCCCATTCAACTGAAATAGTCTAGTCTATTCTACTGTCAGCATTATGTGCCTACTCGGTTTCAGTCAGTCTCAGACTTCTGTTTCTTGGTCCAAATGCACTGTTTTTCCCAGCCCAAGCTCTCATGGCTTTCTTTTTAGTGTCTTAACTCATGCTTATCTACCAAAAAATTATTTTCCTCAACTGAAAACCTTTCAAGGAGCGAGTCTACAACACCATTTGCATTTGCGTCAGTAGCAGAATTTTGAAGCTCAATAAATTACCAAGCTTTGAAGAAAGAGATTACCTTTTAGGAAAACTATACAGAAGTATGAAATCCAGGAGTGCATCTAACACTAAACGTGCCCACATCCAGTGGGTGGTCACACTACAGGACCAGACTCTCAGCGTTACACAGGCAACAGCAAAGATGAAGATGCAGTCTCTTCGTGCAAAAGTGAACCTCTCAGGAACAGAGCACATATAGCTTCCCCAGCCTGATCTTGGATTGTCAGACTACTGCAAGAGCGGCACACTGCTGTGGTGAAAGCGCTGTGCTTCTGCCTCAGCAGTTCAATAGCACAGCACAGAGCAACAGGCACAGCCCAGGGTGAACAAATACAGGTTATGAACATTTTCTGCTGTCTCTTTTTTTGTTTGCTCTTTCCCCCCCCCCCCAATTCAATACTCCAAAGAGAAATGCCTATTTAAAATAAACACCTTGACTGTGTGTCAGGCTCTGAAAGTGGAATAAGGAGAAGTCATCAACTGACATTTTCAGAAGAGTCATGAAAAAGAGTCAGCTTACAGAAAATAAGTGGCCAAAATAAAGGCTGAACAAGAGCATGATCACGCACTAGAAGCGCAATCAAAACACAGGGATGCATGAACTGTAAACAATCTGTTTCATAAAGATATTTCAAGACTTCCGATCATCTACTTTTTGGTACCATCTGCAGGGTTGGTAGTGCTCAAAACATGGAAAACATGGTCATACTTCAGCTATTGAGTTGTGAAGGTTATTTACTAACTCATAAATTATTTCTTCACTATTTTAACGTGTATCCATTTTTACCGTTTCAGCAGTCCAGCACAATTACTACTGAAGAGTAATAATTATTACCTAGTAAATCCATTCTGCATAAGCTCTCTTTGAAGCTTCTGGTCTTGAGCAGCATATTCCTGAAGCTCAGATTCCACAGCAGGGGGTAGAATATTTGGGATGAATTTAGAAAATAAAGCTGGTGCCATCTGTACCCATTCTGTAAGAAGAAGAAAAGCAACAACAAAACATGTGGAAAAGATCTTCTGTGAAAATTTTACTCTGACAAATGTAACTTTGCTCTATATTAAATACATTTTAGGATCTTGAATTTAAAAAAAAACAAAAACAAAAAACCACAAAAAAAAACCACAAACCCACACCACTAACCAAACCCCCCAAACCACCCCCAAAATCCACAGAAACGAACCCTTAAAGCAGAACAAATAATCAGACTGTTAACATCAGATGTTTACACGCAGATAAAGGAATTACTATTTTTTTGGTCATCAGCTTCTTCATCAAATTGAAATTCCGTTCTTGCTGCACCTCACAGGGCCTGCTGAGTCTCTGGACATTCTCAAGGACAGGCACCGACGATCAGCAAACTCACCTTGATAAATGGATCGTTTGTAACACTTTACTCCGGGAAGCATATTCACAAAATTTACACCTCTCTTCCCTGAGTTTTACTTCTAGAAAGCACAGCAGTATCGCCATACAACCCTGCTTCTCCATCCCCCTTTTCAAATGAATTAACGCAATTCTCCCACTGATCTTCCAAAGCTTAGACGAACACGTTTTTAATGTTCATTATATAAATTTAACCTGTATTAGTTCAGCTTCAGGAGAGAAACGTGATTTCATTTCACTACACTGAACATTGCCTTACAGGAGCAAGACAGTTTAACTTAAAGCTGATTCAAGGCTGATTATAAAGAAACACAGAAGACTGAGTGAAGCCTGAAAATTGGGTTTATAGCAACTGTGTGTGAAATTCCGAGAAAAAATAAATACTCCTCAAGTATTTCTGAGGCCACACTTTCCAGAGTTTGTAGCCGTTATCCTATATTTCATCTTTACTTCAAGAAGAGAAATGCTTTTAAATATATTCACTAAGGCACATCATGAGTTCTTGTCCAAGCCCACATATGCTTATTTGGTTGATGTCAAGATTCAACGGCCTTTACTCAGCAAACTCACTAAATAATCATTACTGGAGTAAGGCGGTTGAAACAAAAACCAGTGCATTAACCGTCCTCATCACAAAATCATACAATCATTAAGGCTGGAAAACACCTTTAAGATCATCAAGTCCAACCGTAAACCTAACACTGCCAAGTCCACCACTAAACCATGTCCACAGTGCCACATCTACACATCTTTTAAACACCTCCAGGGATGATGACTCCACTGCTTCCCTGGGCAGCCGGTTCCAATGTCTGACCACTCTCTCAGTAAAGAAATTTTTGCTAATATCCAATCTAAATCTCCCCTGACGCACCTTGAGGCCATTGCCTCTCGTCTTATCACTGGTTAGTTGGGAGAAGAGACCAACCCCCACCTCACTACAACCTCCTTTCAGGTAGTTGTAGAAAATGATAAGGTCCTCTCTCAGCCTCCCCTTCTCCCCACTAAACAGCCCCAGCTCCCTCAGCCGCTCCTCATAAGACTTGTTCTCCAGACCCCTCACCAGCCTCATTGCCCTTCTCTGGACGTGCTCCAGCACCTCAATGTCCTCCTTGTAGTGAGGGGCCCAATCACTGCACACAGCACTCAAGGTGCGGCCTCACCAGTGCCGCGTACAGGGGCACGATCGCCTCCCTACTCCTGCTGGCCACTCTATTCCTGACACACGCCAGGATGCTGTTGGCCTTCTTGGCCACCTGGGCACACTGCTGGCTCATGTTCAGGCAGCTGTCAATCAACACCCCAAGGTCCTTTTCAGCTGGGCAGCTTTCCAGCACCTCCTCCCTAAGCCTGTAGCATTGCATGGGGTGGTTGTCACCCACAAACAGGACCCAGCACTTGGCCTTGTTGAACCTCATGCAGCTGGCCTCGACCCAGTCTGTCCAGATCCCTCTGCAGAGCCTTCCTATCCTCGAGCAGATTGACACTCCCACCCAACTTGGTGTCATCTGCAAACTTACTGAGGGAGCACTCAATCCCCTCATCTGGATCATTGATAAAGATGTTAAACAAGATCGGATGCAAAACCGAGCCCTGGGGAACACCACTCGTGACCGGCTGCCAGCTGGATTTAACTCCATTTACCACCACCCTCTGCGTTCGGCCATCCAGCCAGATTTTTGCCCAGCAAAGAGAACACCCATCCAAGCCATGAGCAGCTAGTTTCCCCAGGAGGGTGCTGTGGGGAACAGTGTCAAAGGCCTTACTAAAGTCTGGGTAGACAACGTCCACAGCCTTTCCTGCATCCACTAAGCAGGTTGCTTTGTCATAGCAGGAGATCAGGTTGGTCGAGCAGGACCTGCCTTTCATAAACCCATGCTGGCTGGGGCTGATGGTCTGGCTGTCCTGTATGTGCCGTGCAATGGCACTCAGGGTGATGTGCTCCATAAGCTTCCCTGGCGTCAAGGTCAGGCTGAGAGACCTGTAGTTCCCTGGATCCCCCAGATCACAGCAGTGCTCAATAAAACAACATATACCAAAAAAACCCTCTACAGGCATGAAACAGCACTTTTCATCTTATGAACTACAGTAAAAGGTACCACATAGAACACCTTACCTACTGAAAACCGACTGCTAATGAACAATTTAGCCAAGCTAATAAACTGACTTGGAATTCTCAACATGAAATACTGTGGTAGGGTATTTCATGCCACTGCCAGATTATTCTAGGTGAGGTGGAAAGAGTATTTCAGATTAAATCCAAGCGGGCCAACTAGCAGCCAGAGCACCTGCCCAGGCTTCAGCCTTCTCTATTGTGCCCACCACATACTGGAATCAGAAGACAGTCTTTGCCGGCAACATTTGCAGTCTAACAGCTATCAAGTACTTTCAACTTGAAGAGAAAGTAAAAGAAAAGAAAGGGAAGTGAAAGGCCATGGCCACCAGCCACATCAGCGTAGCTTCTCCTTCTGCTCTCTGCGCTGTCTAAACAGACGCTTCCCAGTGCGGTTCCAGTCCCCCAGCACCTCCCACTGGCCAAATTTTCTGCTTTACTTCCCTAGTCCCCATGACACATCCAACGGAGCACGGCCCACAGAATAAGTGAGAAGCACTACCTCAGGGGAACTCTTGCCCCGACTGTTTCAGAATTCATCCTCAAGAACCAGCACCACCAAAGAATACCCTTTTACATCAAGAAGTCTATTCTGTGCTCTTCTGGTCAGACTGACATTAAAACTCCTCGCTTTCTCAGAGGCTGAGAAGTTTGAGGGCAGGTAATTAGAGCAAATGTGTACCTGTATAAGCAATAGCTTAAAGTCAATCACCTGGGTCTTTGTACCCAGCTGTAGAAAGCAGTATCACAAGTTGTAGGAACATTTTTTTATTGTACTTAAAGATCTTACAGACTTAAGACAACTATTCAAAAACATGATTATGTCCATGACAGCAACGCAACCAGTATCTGTTGTGTTATGAAGTAGACATCAAGACAGAGATCATCTGAAACGGACAACTGGGAAATCACAAGTCCATCACCTACAATACTGTGTGGTACAACGAAACCATACTGAGCTGCTTTACAGAAGAATTATACTTTATACTTCTGTATATACCCTTCCTTTCTTTGGTACTGAACAGTTTGTAAAAATGAAATGAGTACTGCCTTAAAAATTATGGTAGGGTGTTCATTTTGCTGTTGCAAAAATAATCCTTGGTTGCTGAAAGTGCTTTATCCATGCATTTTGTAAATGGAGGGTCCACCACATTCCTGGCTTGTATACATACCAAACACTGCACTACAAAAAGGGTTTTTTTGGCAAAGATTTCCCATCCTCAATTCTATTTCTATAAATGGGGATTGCAAAGCAAAAACAGACTGGAGTTCTGACACAATCCTCTCGGTCACATCAGGGTAAGGAGAAAGTATCAGTATTGCAAAAGAAAGAGAAGCAAGTGCCATTTGTTTGTGGGTATTTTGAATACTTCCTGTTTCTAAACTCTTTTCAAACGCAGACTAGCTGTTTTAAAATTAGCTTGGTATTCACGTGGTACCTTGTGCAGGTCATGGAGATGAGCAATAAGAACCACCAGGGCCTTTGCATAGTAGAATTAAGCATTATGATGGACAGAACACAAGGTGCTTTTGTTTGCTAAACGTGTATTAGACAGGCAGCACGTGTATTTAGGAAAACATCACAACCACAGTACGAGAGACTCCTAGAAACATTTTTCTTTTTTACCTGGTCGTAGTGTATACAGGCCTTTCACAATATTTGCCATGGTTGAAGGAGTTATTTGAAACGGTGTTGACTGAGCTTCCAAAAGTAAAGCTGAAATAGAACGAAGAGAATTAGCCATTTTGTCTAATCAAGAAATATAGGCTCTAACAGATACATTATTGTATCAAAGAAATACAGCATTTTGGCATTTTGTTATCTGATGTCCTCACAAACAACTGGGTATGTGACTGACAACTTAATTCTCCAGAGTAATAACACATCACTCTTAAATAGAAGTATTCTGTTCAAATTACGTATGATGAAAATTTGAAATAAGTTATTTTTCATCTGTTTTCAGACAGGCAGCAGGAGATCTGAGGAAAAAACAGGCAAGCGATGGCTCTAAGTATTCAGATGCAGAACTGAAGCAAACAATTTATTTTTAGAAGCACTCACACTGTATGCTAAACACTTGGAGATCCACAAATCCTCGCTTTACAGTACTTAGCATCTTGTCCATAAACCTAAGGCTGGATTAAAAGTTTATGAATGAAGCACAAGTAGTGTAAAATAAAGTAAAAATCAAATGAGAAAAGTTGTTTGTTCTTTTAAACACCAGTGAACATTTCTACTTCTTTTTTTGGTCTCTTCTACAGCAAACATTGCAATAATTGCATCTTCCTCTTGTGGAGAAACCTGGCAATAGCAGATTTACGGCTTATCTTTCAGTAGTGAGGCCTTTAGCTTGCCTTGTATTGATTTGAGGTTTGTACATCCATCTGAATTACAGAAACCAACAAAATAAATCAGTAAGGTTTAAACCAAGCGCTGCCTTTCAGTCTTTATGCTTCTGCAAAGGAGTTGAGCAGCATACACACCTTTCCATACCCACTATGCAGAGGGGGAAATGACTCTTTGAATTCTACCTAAAGGGCGTATCTCTTGTGCTTACACTGTGGACTATTTTTTTAAACTTCAAAGCTTCTCCCGTTCTGCCTTCAGCATCTGCCACTACAGTACTTACCATAAAAAGAAAAATCTGCAGCAGCATGTTATTCTCCTTGTGAAACTGTTTAACAGGCTCATGTAATAGGGAGATTAAAGAAGAAAGTGTTTTTTCTAACCTCTATGTAATCAAAGTGGTTATACTAAACTGCTATAGATGAATTCATTTTACAAAGAACCATCTTAAAAGTGCTTGCTCCTTTCAGATGAAGCCTTGAGGGGGTGACAGCCTGTGATTTGTTTCGTAATGACATATTTACAGCTTCTTTCCTCAAGATTTTTCAAAACAGCCTCTTGGCAGCCAGGAAAGTTGCAAATCACAACATTAAAAGGGGATAATGCTTTATAAGGAAGATACGCAGACAGTAATGCACAATCCACAGGGATGTGTGTATGTACATATATATTTAATTAGACTGTAGCTATTTCAGCTTAAGCTTCACCAATAGAATTGTAAAGTGTCCATAGAATTCTAAATTTGTTCTTCATACGTAGACACCAAATTATGTTCCAAAGCTATGTACAACAAATTATTTTAAACAGAATAAGCCTAAAAATTAATACTGACTTAAAGACCACAAAGTCCTGAGTACAGTCACTTGAACATTTTAATGGAAGTTAAGAAGTAATTAACAGAGCTTATTGATTTCATTCCCGATAAACTGAAAACTGTGGTTTCCAGCAGTATCCAAGTTTTAACTAGCAAAAGCAACTTAAAAATATTTCAGAAGGTACTTTACACAATTGTATATGTACAGGGCATAGTGTGGAAGAGAAAGAAGCCATTCAGAGTTGCTTTAGGGACAAACACAAGCATTAACAGGAGCTGCCCACAACTACTTAACTAACTAGTGGGCATCTGACTACTTGGATATCTCCGAGTAAATGGGAAGTTGCAGGTCACACGTTACATCTATGGATGAAATCTGAAATACGGTACCTACACTCTGAGTACAGTTGCATGTAATGCCATCCTTCAATTTTTATTTTTTTTTTTTTAAATAGCATAGAACAAGTAGATGGTAGAGACAAAGAAAAAATTTATTTTCTGGTACATATGGACCAAAGACAAGAGGTGATGAGCACACCAGACTGGCACCCCCCTCACTCCTTTCAGCCCACGGCACTGGAGGTACCCAGACAAGGGGTGCCAAATGCTCCACCCTTTCTCCGTCCCTTCCAGCTAATGGGAACCCTCACAGCACCCCCCAAGTTGTCCCTTAACACGTTCAGGGTGCTGACCCACAGAAATCTTTGTACAAGTAATAGTTTAAGAGGGTAGTCCACATCTTCAGAATAGTTCAACGTTCTAAACACACAACATTATTTGTCACTTTTTTAAGGTAATATTCTTTCATGAAGCTCCTTTCAACTGTGATCCTTTAAGATAACGGGAACAGCTGTATTTGCAATATAACACAAGTATAATGAAAAGCCATTTGTTTCTATTCTACATTACTGACCCAATCATCTGGCATTAGAAAGGGATTTCATGAGTTAAATCAGTGGAAGAATTCACCTGGAAACCGATCCTACAGAAACATCATCTTCATCACTTTATTGCAGCTTCAGAAATTAACATTTCTTGTCTTTGTTTCTGCAACTGCTTACACCACATGCTACAACACAAATTTACATCACTCCTAATTCACAGTCAATAAATACGAGCATGATGGCACTCTATTCAACAACTATGTAGCTAAGTAATGACACATAGTTCCTGTTTCTCAATAAATAAAATTAAAATAATATAGTACTCATTAAACCATACAGTACAAACTAATCATCCCTACATCTTTTCTAAAAGCTCGATATCAATACCTGAAGAATGAATAGCACTGCTGTAGGATATGTACTTCCAGAATGATTTCCATAAGAATGAACAAGCCTCCTCTCCTCTCTTTGGATACATTTGAAAAAAATCTCAACGCAGGCTTATAGAGAAAGATGTAAATAAACACAAGATGTAAAACTTCTTCTCACACAAATTCATCTCCAGTTTTGCAATGAAGCCTACCTAAACATCCAATTCTATATTATTTCTTAAAGAGCATCACTTTAACTCAAGGAACAGAAACAGCTGTGCCAGACATGAAGTGACCTCTGCTGTTCTTTTACAATCTTACAAAAGACCTCCAAACACTAAGGCTTTGGCTCTAGCTTTATGAGAATCATAAATGAGACTCCACAACACAGAAGTTGCACAGACTTCTTCACCTACTCCCAGAAGCTCCACCTGCGGCATTTGCAAAGGTAGAGCAGGGCGAGGCAGAATAACACCAGAGGTCAGCTGCACGGCAGTGGTAATGACACTATGATACTATCTGACCACCTCCACAGTGTTTATGAACTAATACTATGTCATTATTTACAGACTAAGTAACCAATATGCAAAGAAGTTAATTTACCTGCAAATTGTCTTGAAAATAACTCATGGCAGAAGCAAAAAAGAGAAGTGTGGGTTCCCACGATGAAATGCATTAATTGCAGAAAGATACAAGATGCTTTGAAATACCGTTGAGGTAAGACACAATACGCAGAATGGCCTCAGGATTTTTTTGAGGGATGGTGGATGAACTATATTGGAGTAAGTGAGGTATGAGCCTACAGCACTTCAGGTACTCTGCAGTAACTGAGTTACTCCATTATTGCAGAGTAACACTGAAGAAGCTTGTCCCTTGCTGAAGGTTTAAGCTGCTTCCTGACTACAGTGGGATACTTGAGGTAAGACCCCAAGATCCAGGACTCCAGTAATTCCAGGAGCAGCAGATGATATCTTAACAAATTCAAACTCACCTGTTCATAACTCAAGATTCACTTATAAAAACTAAAAAGTTAGCTACTCCAAAAATCTTTTCCTATCCATCGACATTCCTTTCAAAACAGGATTTAGTTTGCTTGACAAAGATGTAATTTTTCTGGCAGGACAGTGAAACTTTCGCATGTTAATGCACAAGATTTTCTTCCTCCCTTTGCAGTAATCTAACAGAACTTCAAAGTAAGACATTTCAACAAATCATACATAAGTATGGCTTAGGTAGACGTGTTCAAAGTTGTAATTATTCAACAGTGCACTTAAAAAAATTATAAAGTATATTCCCCTTAAAAGAAGCTCCAACTGCTTCCAGAGCTAAGGTGCTGGTGAGCTGCTGCTCTCCAGGCTTCAACAGAAGCAGAACTGATTGCTTAACGAAGCTACGAAGTAAAACAAGTGTACTCTGGAGATCTTTACCCCACTGTACAAGCTGCACACTTTAGCAGTCCACTCCAATACATATGCAATATTTATGTTATTTTGCAGAATAATGAATTTGATATCTCCACAGAAGTTGAGCCCATACACAACTGTGCGTGAGCCATACAGAGA
>Ga0065711_1036135_pt1 | contig 21399 bp, 11 predicted proteins | sample Hoacrofraction12_FD_59098 | JGI IMG/M metagenome (GOLD analysis project Ga0065711, IMG submission 59098) | Hoatzin crop microbial communities from Cojedes, Venezuela - Epithelial fraction 12 v2 (version 2) | ecosystem: Host-associated > Birds > Digestive system > Esophagus > Crop | place... | reverse complement strand
GGGACTGGAGCATCTCTCCTACGAGGAGAGGCTGAGGGAACTGGGCTTGTTCAGCCTGAAGAAGAGAAGGCTGAGAGGGGACCTAATATATACTTACAAATATCTGAAGGGTGGGTGTCAGGAGGATGGGTCCAGACTCTTCTCAGTGGTGCCCAGTGACAGGACAAGTGACAACGGGCACAAATTGAAGCATAGGAATTTGCAGCTGAACATGAGGAAGAGTTTCTTCACCCTGAGGGTGACGGAACACTGGAACAGGCTGTTCAGAGAGGCTGTGGATTCTCCTTCTCTGGAGATATTCAAGACCCACCTGGACACGGTCCTGTGCAGCCTGTTGTAGGTGACCCTGCTTCGGCAGGGGGGTTGGACTGGATGACCCACAGAGGTCCCTTCCAACACCTACCATTCTGTGATTCCCATCCTTCACAAAACTTCCTCATTTCAGCTGGGAAGTCATAGCATTACTCAGAAGCCCCTCAGGTTTGCAGTCAAGGGGATTAGCTATTTATTTCTGATTGGGCCACAGTGAGACTGCAAGCACATTCAATCCTTTCTAGAAGCAAGGGGAAGAGGGTTGCTCTGTGGGAAAGGGGTAAGTCAATACTGATCAACCCATGGCAAGCTGGCCCACTTTGAACTAATATCCATCAATGAGCAGAGGTACTACTCTTCTTCTGCATCTTTCTTTTCTCAGCTCACCTGTGAATTCTTTAAGTGCTCAATTCCATCATTTGTTAGGCAAGAAGGTCATTAGAAGACAGATGAAGAATCTGTTACACAACTTACTTCAGACCATCCTATTGTGCTACCTCGTATCTCACCTAACCTTAACTCCCTCTCTTAAATGGCATTAGGCAAAAGAAAACAAAAACAAACAAATGCTGATAGTACAGTATCTGAAACAGGGAAGACAGAAAAGTATAATCTAATTAAATTGAGAGCAAATGTATATCAGGTTGGAGACAGTCATGAATATTAAGTCCTTGAGTCTTTTAATAAAATCAAGTCCCTCCTCTCAGCTACACTATTCTGATGGCAAAGCAGGGAAGAGTGATTAAAAAAAAGTCTCAGTATCAGCAGTAATTCTTCAGCATCCCTGATGGAAACTATGCATTACCCTGGTTAATTTCAGATAGGTCTGGTACAAAGCAGCTGAAGGACTATCTTTCAACCCACCCATTCTGACACTTTTTGCACTATATTTTCTGGTTTTTTAAATGCTCATAAAGCAGCCAGCCTATCCTTGGACTCAGATATTGATCTAGTCCCAGCAGTGCTGAGACATCAATTTACTAATCAGTGTCTGCTATGCTTTATATTACCTTTCATTTCTCCCTGTATGCAGCAAAAATTGCTCAAAGATTTCAGAAGCAGTACAGCAGGTGATGTTATTATGTATGGTGGCAGAATGAAGCGCTCCCTCCGAGATTTTTAACAGTAATCATTTTTCTATGCTTTTTATTATGAACAAGTTTTTCGTTTTCAGCAAGATTTTAAAAGTGGGAGTGTGATGAGTGCAGAGTGGGGAGGGCCCAGTCAGAACTGCCTGTCATACCGCTGGGCACAGGCAAGGCTGAGAGATAAAGTTTGGAAAATTCATCCACATCTCTAGATTAACAAAATATTTTTGGATGGCTGCCCCTCTCTGCTTACCTGGCCTTCAGATGGCACTCCTCCAATGGCACTACAGCACTCCTCTGCAGATCTCCTGCAGAGGGTTACAGGTTTGGGCTTCTACAATAGGGCTGTAGCTGGAAGAAAGAGAGAAAGATCAGAGCCCGGCAGCAAGAAGGAAGAGAAAGAAAGGTCTTGCAATGGCAGTATTTGTCTGAGACTTTGCAGGTCTGAGCTGCGGCCAAGCTGAGCCTGCCATGACTTAGAGGTAGTCACCAAGTCCCCAGGCTGCCCTCTTCCCTGTGCAAACCAATCTGTGAGAGTAACTCATGTTGAATTTTACTGAATCCCCCCATAACCTTCTCCCCAAAGCAAAGTTATTTTGGAGTTGGCTCTAACACCCTCTTCTTCCTGTCCCTATTTACCCTTTCCTCTATCATTGTTTGAAGTACATACTGGCTGAAACTAGGTATAGGTAGAAAAAGATACAGATCTCAAGTTCATTTTGTCTCAATGTCTTGAGAAGGAAAAATCAACATATTCATTTCAAAAATGTGAGTATTAAACACAGACTGTTTTTCTTCCCCCTTTTCCTCTCATCTACTATCACTGAAACCTTTCAAAGTTCAAATGTTTCAGAAACATGAGAGAGGTTTACCCCTATGAAGAACCACAAATTGTCACCTGGCTTGAGCTAACTCATTTCTGTCTCTCTTGAGGGATGAGAAGGAGAAAAAGGACAGAAGGAAAAGTGTGGTTAAGTCCTGCTATTGAACAGAAAGGAAGCAATATTTGTTCTCTTGGTATATGACAATTTGAGAAATGAAAGTAAAGCCAAACTGTCAATTACCAAGGCATTGGTAGGAGTTTAGAAGGGGCAGGGTGAAGTTGTTTCCATCTCTAATAATTCTAATTGCACCATGTGCTGAAGACGCATGTCAAATCCTAATGTGCATCAGTTAAGGGTTGCCTGCTTGATACTCAGTCCAAAATGGCATAGATTTCCTATAAACATACAGTACTCCAGATAATTGCCTTTGCTAGCTGTGGCTTGGAACATCAATGTAGCAATGTCTCAGAAAATACGGTCAACCATAGGCTATGGTCAGTCTTTTGAGACAAGAACAGAAATGTGAGAGTGGCAAAATGAAGAATCTGTTGATCACAGAGTACCATCCTTTCAATATGAAGGATAACACAAAATTAGCTTCATTCTGGGCACTCATAGAGCAGACAAGGAAGGGCACCTGTGGCCGACCCTATTGAGAGTTTCAGAAGCTGCATAAGAACAGCTCAGTTTGATAAGTAATATTTTTCTTGGTTTTATATGTTAATTTTGTAAATTAATGGCAAAAGTTCATGTCATGGAGAAGCACAATCCATCTCCAAACATTCACTCACTTCACAAGCAAGGGGTTAGAATACCTGGAAGAGGGGTCAATCACACCTCCCGTAGCCTAATATAGACCTACACAACAAAGCCTTACTGACAGAAAATGTGAGGATCTATTAACAAATACAAAAGAATAGATACAGTGTATCCGTTCAGAGATTTATGGAAAAGGCAAAATACTGCCACGACTCCAGTAAAACCAATAAAACTGAGTTTGCATATAGCAGTCAGCTAGCACCTGCTCAATTATCTCTTGTGTTTAATGAGATGAATTAAGTTACAAGTTACACATGGCTTATATGTCATTCACCAGGCTGGATATTCCACACTTCCACATTCTAATTCACAAATATTCAATGGATTTAGAACTACAGTACCAGCAGGTTGACCTCTGATTTAAGGTTTACCCTTTAATCAGAGGGGAGACAACAATTCGGAGAGCTGAGGACATTCAAAATGAATTTTTTTATTTGTTTTGGGCTTGTTAAGACTTTCAGCAGATTTGTTTCCTACCTCTCATGGCTGATAGTAAGCAAAAAAAAATCAGATATTTGAACTAGGCCAGGTTAAAGAATGGTGATGGCTTGCACACTGCGGTGTAGGGGTGCTCTGTCTATCATTTGCTTATCAGCTAGTCCTGGTATTATTTAATGGCATTCAGAACATCTTTAAAGGTCAGAAGAGAGTAATAGAAATACAGCAAAAGACAAGCATCCACAGTGAAGATTTCTGACAAAAAGAGTCAGTCACAGCAGACGCTTTCACAACCTTTCACTTTTTATTCCTCTAATATACACACACAAAAAAGAAGACTCAGTAGTCACTGTTGCAGCCAAAAGCAAAGAGATTGAGGAGAGGTCCCCTATGTTTAGCATGCTGTTCTGCATCTATGAAACACCCAGAAACAACAAGAGTTTCCATCTACTTTGTGGAGAAACATCAAAGGGAGCTTTCTTCTCCCACTCATTTTTTTTTCCACCTCACTGAAACCATTGAAACAATATGCAAAAGGTTTCCTCAAACTCTCTGTTGGCTGTCAAGCTTATTCTCAGGTATTTAGCACTAGAGACAAAGATGCCGTGGCTAATGTCAGAAAAATACAACCAAATGTTTTTAAATTTGAATTTAAAGAAACAACCTAAAAAAAAATTCTTTATAATTAGGAAAAAGTTATGAAAGAAGGCAGAAACAATGACGTCTTTACTTAATTATTCTGTCTTGGATTTTTTCACCCTGTGTCTCTGATTTCTGCTTTAATAGGGCATATGAAATAGTGCATCAAGAATAGTGAATTGCTATAACGTACTAGCTGATCACCTACAATATTAAAATAAGCCTTTTGTAGGTCAACCATTTAAACACAAATCTTTTAGAAGGCTGAAGTACACTATTTAACACAACAAATATAGGTAGCAGCATGAGATTATGAGAAAATGAGATATCATCGGGGACTTTGCATAGGCAAATGTTGAAAAGAAACAGCTGAGGTGCCAAGTAGACAATAAAAAATATTAATTTGTACTTCACTAGATGTAAGATCACATGTTGATATCCAATTATCACATATAAAAGTATTTTAGTTACAGAGATTACACAATCTGTATTATCTATTCTGCTACAGTTTATATTCTATTTTATCCATTGTGTTGCATAATCTGCTATTATTTTATGTATTAATATAGTCAAAGAAGCATCTAATACCCTGATTGGGTCCCTTTGTACTTGAAGCTCTGTGTACTCCATAATTCCCATTAGGAGGGACCTACACACTTCTTCATAGTCATGGATCTTGGAAAAGTTAACTAAGTCTCCTGTCATAGCAGAAGGCTTTGCTAGAGAGAACCATTCTTTCCTCTGAAAAGAAACAGTCTTGATTTTACAAATCTACTTACCTACAGGTTTTATATTTGTTTTGCATTTTCATTCTGTGTCTATACTGCAAACCTTTGCATGTGTTTTCTGCATATACTTCATTGTAGCACAGGAATTTGCCATATCACATCAAAATTGTTTCACCTGTTACGTACTCACTGTATTGCATGGTTAAGCTGGTGGTTAAATTATTAGTTTCTTTCTGGTGGATTTTTTTAATCTCGTGTCATTTCCCAGCTCATTTCTATGATGCAATACTTGTCTCAGACACATTCATTCTCCCCTACTTGAGGGCAAAGCTCACAAGGAGGCTTATGTGTGAAAAATGCATGCTGAGTTTGTATCCGGTTAGTTATTGTTGTATACCTGTGGCATCACACACAAGAATAAGTCAGTTAAAATCACATAAAGTTGTTGGCTACCAATCCAGCAACAAATAGTGAGGCTTTCCCCTTAAAAACCTGCTGTTAAATGCACCCCAAATTAGAGTTGAACAAGGTTGATGTATCCTGAGTACTTTCTAGTGTGGGAGAAAGTTGTAGCATTCTTCATAAAACCAAGATCAAATGTTTGCAAAATACTGATGTAATAATCAAGATAATTTTTTCTGAGTCCTGTAGAGCAAGATACTAGTTTTGAACTTAGCTCATGACATATTTTGCTATACAAACTGTAGAAGATATACCTTAAAACTAGAACACACTGTTTAAATATAGTTTCAACAGAGTTTGAAACAAAGGAATTAAGGTGTGAGGTAGAAGCTCCAGGAGACAAGACAGAGGACTAACTCCTGTTACTTCCAGCCCAGACGTGTCCATTCAGACTTTCATCTGTCCTCACAGTCTGTATCTACCCAAATATAAAAGACTCCTGAATTACACACAGACATGGAGCTTACAAATCCAACTGCCTGACAAACATATCCTACTTGGTGTCAGATCACTGCCCAGAATACAAGAGGCGCTACATTTTCATTCAAACACATTGAAAAAGGGTAAAGGACAGGGCTCCATGGGAGGAATATTTACATATCTATCACTTCCATCCTGTAGGATACTTTTTGCTCTTTGCTTTATGCTGTCTGATGCCAGCACTCAGAGTTACATACAGTCATTGGGAACAAAAGACATGTCTACTTCTTTCTAGCCCTGGCAAGCCATTAAAACAGATTGATTAGAAATAACAGAAGCATACACACTTAAATGCTTCCTGCATCCCGTAGCTAGAATCACTTCTTTCTCTAATTAAGGCCAAGAATAAAAGCTGGAACTCTGGTTATAGTTGTGTTAGACTGCAGAACTGACTGGAATTTTAAAAGTCACTTCATGAACTACAAGACAGACAGTGACTGTGAGGAAGACTTTTTAACCATCTACGTTTCTTTTCCCACCTTTGACAACATTTCTTACACTTTCAGAGCTTTGACTGTCATGGCTGGAATTCAGTCCTGAGACTTACCTTTGTTACTGTAACCCTCCCAGGCTGAAGTGCTTCAATTCAGGAGATGGAAGTATTGCAGAAAACAGTCTTCTCCCACTCAGGCAGCTGTCTACAAGGTGGCGAAATATTTCCTATACCAAAACAGACAGAGTGTTCAATACACTGTTAAGTGGCATTTCTTAAGAGAAATACCACTACCTCCAGAGCCCCTGCAATCAGTGCAGCCCTCTTGAGGCTAGGGAACACACTGTTGTTTCATTGCACCTTTTTTCATTATTTTAATTAGGTAATATTTACTATTTTGAGGCACTTCACAAAAATATATGAACAAACTATTTTCAGGAAATAGGATCATTTGCTTTGCCTGGTTGGTACTGACTGTTTTGAATAAATGAAGGCTATCAAATGGCACTGAATATCTTGGGTGTCTGTCTTTCAGTTCCCACAAACAGGTATATCACAACATGAAGACAATGACCAAAGCAGAGAGTTTTTCCTGGAAAGCCTTGGGTAAGTTGCTGCTTCTCCTGATTTCCAATCTGTAAAATAGAAATTGCATATTTATCATCTTTGGACAGCAACAAAACCGACTCAACACCCTTTGGCGAAGAGCTCTGCCATGGGACTTGACTTTGTCTGAAAAGATAATTCAAGCACTAGTGACAACTTTTTTTTATTCTACCTCCCTAGACACAAATCAGATTAACATGCATCTGTCATCTGTCTTTGAGGCAGGTCATCAGCCAAATTCATTCTTCAGAAAGTTTTAGAATATCTAGACAGAACCATTCATAAAGCAAGCCATTGCACCAGGGACTCCTTCATTAAGAGTAATTATGCAAACCAGCATGCCATTAAAAAGACTGAGATTATCAGCTGGGTAGCCTGCAATGCGGGAAAGAGTTTGTTAATTTCTGAACACTGATTAGCATTCTGCTGCTGGCTTAGAAAACGTAGTAGATGTACAGAGTCATCCTTGCCTTAATTATTATTTTGCCTGGTTTCATAACTCAAATCATCAAATTAGGCCTACATAAGATTTTATCAAGCATAGATCTCCCTACACTTCTGTAAATAATTCTAGCACATACTATTACTCAGTTTCTCTTTTTTAATTATTTGTGTCCAATTTCATTACATGATATTCTTCATTGTATGTAAGAACTGATCAAGCCAGATTCCTGAGACAGACAGGCACATTGGCCTTTCCTTTGTAACAGGCAGCAGTTTCATAAACACCTTTATGTGGAAGCACGATCTCCATCGAATCTGACATACTATGGAAAATCCATTCTGATACCCCTGTACATACTGCCAGTATACCATTGCTGGTGGCTGGGTTCTTGAGCATTCCTGAACCACGTCCCCAGGGCTGTGACACAACACCCCTAGGTCAGCTCCCAAACCCGCTGGACAACAGCATGGCTATGTGCCTGTGCTGTTTTTGGACCAGGTGGTCAGCATCACTCGAGGCAGCTCTGAACTCTGTCCTCTTGCAAGACTAGGGTCTCTCATACAAAACACTCAGAAAAATCTCACAAAATGCTCAGATGTATTGTACACCCTTGGTAAGTTCTGCGGTTTTTAAGTTATGCCTTTATCAATACTTGCTGTTAAGGGAGTGGCTTACTAGTAAAAAATGAGTGAATCACCATGTGCTCCCCTATAGCTTAACAGAAACCCACTCCTTCCCTTTCAGTCTTGCATGTGATGAAAAACTGTGGGTTTTTTTCAAATTGCCAAAATTGATTCTGAACTGGATCTAAAAAGTGTTTGTTTTGCCTCTCCATGGAAATTCCCCCTTCTCAGTGGGAAAAAAAGAAATAACTAGTATCAACATTTCAGAAAATAAATGCATGCAGCTGGTAAAAACTGGCTTTATTTAATTCATCCAGGCATCAGCTTAATATAAGATAAAAAAAATACATAAATATAAGATAAAAAAGATACATTAGAGAGATCTCTTAGAGGTCCTTCTGAGTTTATGTTGGTGACAGTTTCTGTCAAAAATAAACTTTAATTTTATTAAATGTTACCTTATACATCTGTCAAAATACTATCAATTCCCCACTTCTCCATGGAGCAAGATGTGGAGCAAAGGCATCTCAGCTTGATCTAAATTAACAATTTTAGAAGAGCAAAAACTGACATTTTTTTCATTCTCTTTCAAGAGACAGTAACAGAAAAATAAGAGATGTTTATAAAAAAGTTCACAGGTATTTTTTTCCAGCAGTGATATTGAGCTTAGCTGCTACCTCAGGAAAACTGGGCAACAAGAATGCAAACATTGCTATCAATGGTTTAAAAAAAATCTATGTGGGCAGAAGTAGAATATAATGTTAATTGCAGTTTTTTGTTTCCCTCAGCAACAATGTTAATTCACTGAAGTAGTGAATTGACTACTGACTTTCTGAAAGCTGAATTTTACTTTTTGTATTGGATTGTTTTAGAAACTGGATCCTGGGTTCAGATCCCAAGCTTCACAATTTGCTCAGGAATATCACATTACAACAGTTACAGCCAAAGTATGGTTTCCGAAGTCAACAGAAAACGTTAATAAGCCATAAAGATCACTTCCTAAGAGTGATCAAAGAGGCAGCAAAGCAAATGCAATTATGACAGCTTGTGGGAGATGATATCAGTGGGTTTTACGTGGCAGTCAGTGCTGTAAAACTGTCTGTTCTGCCATGAACAATTTTGCTGCAGAACACACTTCAGCCAAGTGACATTTTGTCTTTTTATGGCGTGAAGTGTTTCACTCATGTTCGTGTTTGAGAAAAGGAACTGCTTGCTCAGCTAAACAGAACCTTTTTTTTTCCCCTAGAAGTACATTAAGGACCTATGTTATCTCTTTTAGAAACAACATTCATTTTAATGCAAAGCTTCAATCAAGGCCATGGATGTAATGCCATGTTCTTGACAAATCTTGTTTAAAAGCCCGTTTTTCATTCAACACGCTTTTATTGAACAAAGTCTCATAGTTCAGAAGCACAATGTCAGCACAAACACAAGAAAAGTTTTTTTTCCCATCTGTTATAACAACACAGAACAACTGGTTTTGTAAATATTTACAGATTGAGTGTTTACATGGTATTAACATATAATTTCTAATTTCATTTCTTGTAGACAGATTAGATAGATAATCCCAACCAAACAAATAAAAAGTTATTTGGCTGAATATACCTTCAGAAATAACCAAGACAAAAGCATATTTCAGCACCTCATCTTTTTCTCTGACTTATTTGCCTCTGCATTCAGAGTATGTCATTAGAGATATATGGCAGTGGGTTACAGCTGGGAATCTTTGAACTCCAACAATCCTACCTTCCCAAAGCCTTTTAGATAGACAGATAGATAGATGGATAGACAGACAGACAGACAGCTAGATAGATTAAAAATGGTCATAAATTTCTTAAGAGCTAAATTCAAATAGATTTTTCAGGGAAACAGACTCCTAAGGGATATTTTCTAACTGTTCATAGAATTCAAAGTCACACAAATGCTTCCAGAAAATTTGCCAGGGTTTTCATTAAAAGCACATTTTTAGATTAGACTGTGATATAGTAGAAATTATTGCTAAATTTTATTTGCACTTTTGTACTTAAATTTCCAAGTTTCAAAGAACTATGTTTAAGTGAAAAATGAAATATGAAGACCTTTCTTTAAGGTAAAAAACATATAATGATGCTATTAACTCTTTCCACTATGACAACATAAATAGCTGTGTGCCATAAGCTTCACTGCTGAAACGGTCAGCACTGACTTGTAGTTGACATTAAGTTTATGTCAGTGTAACATTGTGGTAAATCTGATTCATATAAATACAACTTCTGTTCTGCGGCTTTATAAAAAAACTCCCAGAAACAAAATGCTGAAAAACAAACCAACTGGTGATAGATGACAGCATCCTACCCACTCGAGCAGCTGAATTCAGTAAATGTCTCTTACGTAAGTAGTCTCATACGCCCATGCTAATTCTCCCAACCACAAAGTTAAAAAAAACACAAAACAGAACATAACTGTTACCTTCGAGTCTCACAGTTGGTCTGGCTGGTGATGCTGTTTCCAAGTCAAGATCTGTGCCCTGAAAATTTTGTTCCCTTCTGTTTCAATATCGTGATATCACCCCCTGACAGCCTTTTGGCTTGTGTAAGCTGAACTCAAGTGCGGTATAACCACATCTGGGGACACTCAGCACCATAAAAAGCCAGCTCTAATCTATTTACTGCTGTGCAGACCTCATGCCTTCACCCTTAGCAGGTCTCTAATGATGGCAGACAGCACACACCAAGAAGAAAATACAAATCCAGCAGAAAGAGCAGTAAAGTGAGTGCTGAAAAAGGAAAAAAATAAAAAGGGAATACAGCTGAAAAAAATCCCATTTGCTTGAGAACATTAAAACACAACACTGCATCGTGAGGCTTTTGCAGTATGTATCTGTCAGGCCACTGAGTTGCGTTAGAGGCTAGCTTGGTTTTGGATCTCCATGGGTGTGAGTCTTTGCTTCTTCTTCACCAGTATCCAATATCTTGAACTCCCCCTGTTCATTCTGAAGCACTGAACTTAGACAAGACATCCTTAAATTTCACCTTTATTTCCTGTATATTGAAGTCCTTTCCTATTTCAGTTCCATGAAAACGCCACAGGTTTGTGGTGGTTTGGTTAATTTTTCCATTTGCTTTGCCTCAGAACTAAATACTGCCTCATTGTCGCTGCTTTTTCTCTTTAATTAAATAATTTCTTTATCTTGTCTCTTTTTATTTTAACTACATCTACTTCAAATATTTGGTAAATAAGTTTTACAATTCAACAGTTGGGGGTTTTCTGTAGATAAACTTTATATAACATTCATAATACATTACCTATTGCTCATGTGTAACCCAGCACTGTAATTAAATTATTTTCCCAAATTAACTTTGGCTATGTAGTGGTTGAAATTCAAGATCTAATTTAATGTTAGATTAGTGAAACATCTCCTCCAGGGATACACGTTAGAGAGCTAACAAAACTCATTCACTGTACTTACAAATGCTGTGAGGACTGGCACACTCCACTGGCTGCAGCAGCCGGCAGACCAGCTTCTTGGTTTCTTGTTCACAGTGCCAGAAATTGAAAAAAGAGAATGAAAAAAAGATATGCATTGGAGCAAGCAACATGAAAACATGTTTTTACTGTACCAAACAAAACACAGGGAAAGCCTCATGGCGTGGCTTTTTTACACAAGTCTAAATCCCAGGCTTGTGCCGAGCCCTGAAACAGTTTCCATAGCCAATGCATTTGCGGCAGTTATCCCTCTTTTCCTCACCTTCATATCCCTCATATTCAGGTCAGATCATGCAACCCAAAGGCAATGGGAGCATCACAAAAGTAAACCAAGCTGAAAAAGTACCTGTGCCTCACTGGAAAGGAAGCAAAACAGGGGAGCCTGACCAGCTCCCACAGTGAAAGAGGTCACCATGCCTAGGTGATTTGCAGGGTGGCTGCTGGAGTGAATGCCATTGAACATAGGTGGGGATCAGAAGAGGGACAGCAATTTTTATGAATTGGTGGATGACTTCTGCTGAGATAATCACTACTACAGATTTAAAAAGAACCACAGATACAGCTCCACAGTACTATAAGCTGCCACTTAATGGTCTGCAGGCATATTTCTATCCAGCTAATGAAAATACTGACAGAACACTGCAATAATGAGGTAGCTGAGCAGTTCCATGAGGCACTTCTGTATTGACTTAAAATTGCAAGAAAATATTCTCATCTGAGCACGTGAAATTGCCAGCCAGAATAACCTGCCAATATCCAAACACTACACATATAACTGCTTTTAACATTTAGAAGGTGAGTGCTCATATAGAAAAACAAGGGGAAAAAAAAGTTAAACTCTTTAAACTGTACAGCTGACAAAAATCAGTCAGGTGAGAATGCCTTATTGAGACAGGTTATTCTCTTGTGCTTAATGTATGAATCACAGGCCTGATTCTCACTGAAATGTATGTGAAATGAGGCCTCAGGACAAGAGGGTAGAGGAACAATACTTCACTTTTAAACTTTCAGCAGTGTTTCCAGAAACTCATCCTGCCAAAGTTTCATTCACTCTGAAATATTTCTGTGTTATTAAGTGTGGAAAGCTGGCTGTCTCTAAACTTCTCTCCTATGTCATGCAATTTCTATGCTCCCGCATCACCATATTATATCTCATTAAAGGGCCCTCACAATATATAACATTATTAGGACAACTTAGGCAGTGCAACAGGTCACCTGGACCCCAGAAGATTGTTAAGATTGCTGCTGGAGATGAGAAAATAGAGACAAATGCAGATATCTAAAGTTTAGGTCCAGAAAGCACCCCTGCAACCCGCTGCATCCAAGTTTTTGCCTAATACAGTTGCACTCCTGCATTTTGAGGTGCAGTAGCATTCAGACCAATCCCTAGATGACTTCAAGCAGGTTTCCGCTGGGAGTGCCGTTGGAAGGATTAGCCGCGATCCTGGTAATCAATCATCTAAACGCGTCATTACCTTGGGACACCCAAAAAATTGATCTGTTGGGCTCCATGAATGGAAGTGACTCATGTGTCCACTTGGGGAGTTATAAACAAGAGATAAACACAATTCAACAGATTGGACAAACGTAACAAGTAAGAATAAATATTCACGTCAAAAATAATATCTGGTTAACAGAAGATTTACACAGCTTAAGGCATGCAGTTTTACAAAATAGAGCAGCAATAGATTTTTGCTATTGGCTCATAGTCACAATTGTGAAGATTTTGAGGGAATGTGTTGCGTGAACCTGAGTGATCACTTGCAGTACATCCATAAGCAATTGGCAGACTTGCGAAAAAATCTACACGCTATACAGGTAGAGTCTGGCCTTACGGATTGGCTAAAGCATCTTGGGATCTCAGGATGGCTTGCAGACCTGGTACGTCAAGGGATAACAATGTTCATTATGGTGGTTGTTATGCTGTTAATATTTAGTTGTGCTTTACAATGTATAAAGAAGTTAATGGCAAAGATGTTGCAGGGTATCTGGATGGCTCAAAAAAAAAGGGGGATTTGTTGGGGGAACCACGGCCATGTGATGAGCCCTCCAGATACACTGAGCCTGATTCTTGATAGCCGGTAACGGAGCAGGCATCAAGGTCACAATGAGGAACAATGAGACCTGCATTAACCGCGATTAGCAAGAAAATCAAAATGTTGAGGAGCGGTTTGACGTGCGTGACTGATAGCGTCGTTGCACGAATCAGAGACTGAGAAGTACGCGTGAACAGCGCATGGACAGTGCATGCATCCAATCACGTTAAAGCTATCGCGTGGCAAGGAACTATATAAACATGGGTTTGTATAGAGCAATAAACTGGCTTTGTCTGATCATATTGATCGTATGACGAGTCCTTAAGCCCACCGCGACAAAAGATATTTATTTGAATGCTAACCAAGGCAATATAAGCTTTTTAACTTTGCCTGTCTACCCAGCTCCTCTCCCTGTTTGGTGTTTCCACAGCCAAAGATGTTTGAGAATACTTCTTACATCATATTTCTTACATGGTGTTATGGTTTGGCTGTGGCCGGCAACAGAAACACTACGCGGTCGCCCCTCCCCCTGCCGGGGTGTGGAGGAGAATGGAAAGAAACAGGCAGAAACTGGTGGGTCGGGATAAGGGAAGTTTAATAGAACAGCAAACAAAGGGAACAGTAACAACAATGATACAGATAAGGGGAATACACAACACAAACCGCACAACCCAGAGAGCCGCTCTCTCCCAGACCGGAAAGGTGCCCGCGCTCCCAAGCTGCGAGTGAGTTCCCGCCGTGCCGCTCCCCCCCACCAGAACCCAGCATGACGGCACATGGTATGGAATACCCGGCTCTGTTTGGCCAGGTTGGGTCAGCCCACCCAGCTGTGCCCCTTCCTGGATTCCGGTGAAAATTAACCCTGTCCTGGCCGAACCCAGGACACATGGCACCTTGACAACTTTGCTCTTTTACTCAATCACATTAGAAAGGTGAGTTTCCTCCTTCAGATGCCAACAAAATGTTGAATTTTTCAGCCCAAAAACATTCAAGACCAAGAGAAAAATGTTAGTAACATTAGGAAGTTGAGAATGTCTTAGAAATGCGAAGTAAAATTACAGCTGTGCTCTACAGAGGAGGTCATGCTGTTTCACAGATGCACAGGATAGCAATTGCTGCTGCAAACTGACCTTTGTTTTCCAGTCCTTTTCACGTACAGAAAGGTGAAGATACCCTTATGAGACTTGACAGTTTCCAAAAAGTCTCCCCACCAGAGTCTTCCCAATACATTCCAGAAACATCTTTTCATTAAGTAACCTTGTGACTTTATTTATACACAGCCAAAGTTAACATGGGTTCATCTAAACAAAAGTATCAGCTTAACTGCTTAAAAAGAAAGTGTATTAAATGGTGTGGAATTTTTCCATATGGGTGTCTTCTAATGTTTATTTATAAATTGTTGCTTTTCCCAGCCTGACAGAAGAATATACACTTGGCCACCAGTTCTGGTAAAAGCTTTTTAAAAGACTGTGGGAGACTATTAGCTCTCTTTCTACATTAATGCTTCTCAAATTTACTTCAGAAGCATGCTTGGACCTTGTGTAGTGCTACTATGAGAATCTGCATGTACAGCTAAATAAAATTTAAGCTAGATTTCAAATGAGCTTTTATTATTTCATGCATTCTCCAGTTCATTTTGTTTGTTTGCCTGCAAATGCAGTGTGGAAATACACATATATATAAGATATTGCGATTCTTCTGTCATATTACAGAAGGGATGAAAAACCATAACAAACACATACTACATATCTGAGTCTCCTCTGTAACCTGACACTATTTTGCTCAATGATCTGTCTTCCAAGCTCAAAAAACTATATTATTTGTATATATATTGTACTGATTTAAAGTTCATCTGCCAGAAGGAAACCCAGCTTTAATTTTAAAAAAATATTAAATAGTAAAATTTTTTCCTTGATTAAACAGTTGGTCAGCTGAAAACAAACAACAACATTATGTTGAAACACTGGTGGTTACAAAACATCACCACACCATCACCATTTTATCTGACACTCTTTTAAGAAAAACAAGTAGAGATAAGATTCTGATTAATTTTGTGAATTTTCAATTTCTTTTTTGATATTAAGAAGACACAATGGTGACATAGCAGATTTAAATCTCTTCTAGGAAATATCTGAAACAAAAAGGTTTTTTTTCAAGTAGGAAATACATGAAATAAAAATGATGATAGATTAGCGCAACCTGATATGGACTAGAAACTTTCCAGAAGAATCTCTAATTTTTGTCTGTAAGGAAAGTAACATCTGTTTTAAAAGCCTCAATTAAATTTTAAAAGTAACTGATACTAATTCTTTCCAACTCATCCCCCCCTCTCCATTGCTATGACAGAGTTTGAAATATGGCTAGAATAAAAAAACATCATAGGAGATATCCCCTCAGAGACAATATTTCAGACTTATTGTCCAGATTCCACCAATCCAATTAGATTATTTGAAGTGATAGCCCATAAATTGTTAATATATTGCTCTGTAAGTGAAGAATAATACTTATCTCATTTTTCCAGCCCACTGGCTCAATTTCTGCACTTTACAATCATTTGTTACAAAATTTTCATTTTTCCATTACTTTTTATTGTTACTTCAGAAATAAAATCCTATTAACAGAGGATTTATCATGACAAGATAACTACTGTGCAGGAGCAGAGAGGGTGTGAGTTTAATGACACACAAATAAAGTTTAATGAAATATTATGAAATGGAAATAACATAGAGTCGGAATAAATCTCATTGGTAACTATGCATTATAACTGTAAGACAAGAAAATTCGTAAGAGGAAGAAGCTGTAAATATAAAGAAAAGCAATACACTGAGCAGACAGTAGAACTACCTAATATGGTAGCACCATTCAGATTTACATTCTTAAAGATTTCCTAAAAAAAATCCTGAGCTTTGTATTTTCATTCCAGCCTTTGTTTTTTCTCTTTTGTCTATAGAAAGATATCTATATAAATAAAAGGAAATAATAAAAAATCAATAAAACTAAAAGATACAGACTACATATTCAAACCTATTCAGAATGGGTAGTAGCAAAGAGGTGGGACAGAAATATTGTAATGGACCATGCAATAAAGTAATATGTGCTGAAAGCTCCATTGAAGGACATTATTTATTTTAAGCCATCTCTTAAATTTTCTAGCAAAAATATACAGTTTTAAAACAAGTTTAAAGCAGTATCATGAATACAAAAACCATTTTGGAAGGAGAGAATTCTCAGTCACGCCTAACACAAATCACTTGGAATAGGTGAATTTACATCCTTAGGAGAAGAGGACTTGAAACTCAAATTTTGGGGAAGATAGAGGTAAGTCAAAGAACAGCATACAATGTTGTTAATAAAGAATTTCTTACTTCTGGTCTGAGATTGGTTACAAACCTGAATTTTAATGCTTTTTTTTTCTCTGTAATCCGCCAAAGAAATATTTCTAGCAAAGCTGTGCCGTTCTGTAGCCTGCTTATCTTATTTACCTTTGTATGAATGTCTCTGCAAAGTCGGTTGTTCCAAATCATCCAAAGACAGATGCAAGAAACACAAGTCTATTGCCAAATTTCAGCAGAAATACTGTATCTTAGTTTTGGATAGAGTTGCAGCTCTCTCAAAATGCGTATACACTGATGTCTCAATCCTACCATCAAAGTCTCATTTGTTTAGCTGTGTTACTGAAACTGGTTTTCTAAGCTGCAGAGAAATTTCTTCTAAGAATACTAAAACTCAAACTTTGCATAAGGATTAAATAAGATAAAATGTTTGATTCATAGATGATTGCATGCAAGGTCTGCTGGCTATGAATGTGTTATATGACTGAAAGTATTCGCAAATATTTTAGCTAGATAATTTATAGACTGTAGGCTGTTCACTTAATCAGTTCAATTATTCATTATAAATTTTTAGTGACATGTTGTGTAACCACTTGTTTTTTTTATATATATACATCTCACTGTAGAGGCAAAATTCAATTTACTTTGGTTTCGGCAAAGTAAAATAATTTCTATAGATAAAAATCATGGAATAGTCTTTCAACTCGTTGAGAAGGCTTGAGACAAAAGACATTACCAAAAAGAGGAAGTATAGTTATGGATCAGTGTGCCCATTTTTTAAAAACTATTTGTTTTAATGCATTTCTCATCCCTTAGGGAAATTATACGTCGATTTATAGCATACATAAGATAATATATGTATTAATAAATATGACAACACTTGTCTTTTACTTCTGTTTGTTGAAGAACGAATATCATGCTTGCTTGCTGAAGAAGTGTGACAGTACTGTGAATTGTAGGTGTAGATCAATATTGGATGAAAAGATGGACCCAAATATGGTTTTAAGCATGATATTTTAGTAGTAATCTTGTAATCTCTTTTAACAGAAAAGAAATTAAACTATTTATACTATGTAAAAAAATCTGCTGAACATGAAAATTCTCAGAAGTTTGGGAAGAATGAAATTCAGTGTTCTTCTAGGTCTCTTGAAGGTATCCTTATCATTTTTAAAATGCATAAATTTCTTACATCGGGGAAACAGGCTTTCTGTTTCCTTTCCACCTCTTTTAATGCTTTTTCATTTCCTTTTCTGACAATGCCTCCTCAGTAAAGTCCCACTACAATCTTTTTCATTTTAAAAAAATTATTTTTTATTCATTTAATTTTTGTTTTCCATGCAAAAAAAGAGTCCTACAACAGAAGCAACCTGCACTGGGATAAAACTAGGACTATTTTTTTCTTTTCCATTTTTCCTTAAACCTATACAACAAAGAAAAAAAAATATATAAATCAAATGCACTGGAAAAGTATGAGCACATCATAAGCTTTTTTAAATATTCAATATTCAAGTTCCTAAGGGTAATGATATTGATAACATGTATTTCACTGTCCTGGAAGCTTTGGACAAGACTGTGGATCAAAAGATGTTCTGGAAGAATAAGCTTTAATATCTGAATAAACAGAGGAAATAATGGTCAGAATCCCTAAGGAGATTAAACAAAAAAATTTGCACAAGTAGCAAAGAAATACTTTTCTCTCTACTATGTAGAATCAAACTATGGAACTCTACACCACCCGATATCATGGGTGTCAAATCCAGGTATGTAAAAAAGCAAGCAGAAGAGTTTGCAGAAGAAAATCTCTTGCAGAGTTATAAGGCACTAAGCTCTCTCTGAATTTTGCAGCGGTTTGCTAAAAACTATTAGATGTTAAAGGAAAGATTTAGTAGGGAAATTAATTCCATTACCTCCTTGTCAAGAATACCTTGCTAATCCTTCCCTTTAAGATTTACTCATATTGTAAAATATTTTCCCTAGTATATTTTTGTAGTGTTATAGTGTTTATACTGATTTTTTTTTCAGATTAGGTTGGACCTGCTAGAAATATTTTCTGATCAATACTTTTCCGTGATAGAATGATCTTTTAATTACTGATTCAGTACTTTTTTTTCCTGCCACTATATCTCACTGTTTTCCCCTCTAAATCAGTGAAAAAATTATGTATGTCTCAACCATCCATTAGGAAACCCTGGAGAAATCTATCATTGAACAAGAAATACAGTTTGGATGTTTCCTCCTCACCTGCATTCATTCAGGTATCAGCCTATTTAGGAAATTTTTGTCTAAATTTCTGCTGTTTCTGAATCTAAGTTGCCCATTAAAAGGTCCACCGCAGGAGTGTGGGAATGCCAAATCATAGGAGTTTACGGAGAGAACTCATTTCAAATGACTTTTAATTCACCCGAATCCTTGAGCATCACTCAATGTGCACAATGAGGTAATCCTCTTTGGCAGGCAGACGGGCTAAAAAGCAATCCTTTTTGCCACCAAAGGCTGCTCATTTTCTACTGTGCTAAGAGTTTCCCCTTCAGGTGAAGGACCTGTCATCATGCAAAAATAAAATTTAAAAAAATCAAATAAGTGCAAATTCTTCACTATTATAAAATCAGATTGATTTTGTTTTTGTGTTGTATCTTCAGTTCTAAAATGTATGCCAAAAATTACACAGTCTATGTGAATGAATATTCCTACTCCTGTTAATATATGTTTACCTGCTCAAGAGCAAATGGAGACCTAGGAAATCCAGTTCCTGTTTGCACCAGCAGATTCTTAACATCAGCTGAAATCCCTAATCATAGTGCATTTACAGACCTGGTTTGGAGTAAGAGGAAGATAGAGAGGGGAACCAGGCCTTGTTCTAGCACATACTAATATACTGGGGGAAAAATTATTTTCACTGTATCTGCTTACCTCTTTGCCCAAGTGTAATTGACCATAACAGCTTTAAGAAGCAGGGAGGGAGAAGTTAACTTTTAGATATAGGCTTGAATACTGTTTTTACTTAATTAAGGGTGCAGTTTCAGGATATGTATAAAGAAGAAAGAAAAAAGGAAAAAAGAGGAAGCATGAAAGAGTGACACTGCTCATTACAAATCTGCATGTGTGGATTCTAATTTCAATTTGCACCTAAATAGAAGGTACATGTATTTTATTTGGCTTTTTCTGACTAATGCAACTAATAGTGATGATAAAAGCACATCGAAGTGAAAGAATCTTTGCTCAATTTTGAATTGATCTGTTCACAACATTTCAAAACCTTTTAAAAAATAAGGACAGAGTGTGAAGGAAAGCTTCAATAGCTTTGTATAGCTTACAGAGTTTTTTCCACTATGCTTTTCAGAAACTTTCTCTTTTTCTATTAAAAAATAGTTGGTATGAAAAACATCAATACACTGATGTTCATAGGTGCTATACAGCTTACCCATCTGAAGCTCATACTAGACTATACTCTGTGTTACTTCGTTCAACAGTAACAGCCTCCTCTGAGCTTTCACATTTTTACTCATTTTTTTTCAGCAGCCACAGGAACGCAAAGTACTTACATTAATACTCAACTTCCTTCACATACAACAGAAGCCATGAAGTTAGGCACTACTTATGCACAGAAAACTGTGCAGCATAAAAGAAGTGAGAATACTTCTTTATTGGTTCACCGTAAGTAAACAGAAGGGTTTGACAGAAGTGCCTTCCAGCATCCTGAGACCAAATGTTTACACACATTTGTGTTGAAAGAGTACAGTCTAATGGCAACAGATTGTTCCAGAGCTACGCAGCGTGGTGGTTTTCAAAAAGGCTCCAGGTATCAACAAAATAAGAAGGTTCTTGGGACTTTCTGACTGAGGAAGTCTTGAACTGACTGATCCATACTTACACCAGGTAAGGTTGGAAAGTGCAGTCACCTAGGTACAGATATCTTGATTTCTTAGCCTCCTGTGCACCTCTGGGATAACTGAGTGACCCCCATAATCATGTGACCTCACAGATCTTTGGAGTTTTGAAACAAGATAGTTGACGAACAGCACAATAGACACTACAAAAGACTCTTTCACCACCTGAGGCATCACAACCCCTTCACAGTTAAAGAAGAGCTAGTGGAAAAACTGAAGTTTGGAACAGTCCTCAAGTTTGTGGGACAAGCAGCATGTTCTCTGCCTTCAGTGTTTTTGTGGCTAGTCAAGCATTTCCCTTGGAGAAGTACTGTCAAACTTCTTCCAAGAACATTTACAAAGAAGACTGAGACATTTCTAGTATCATAAACCCGTTGCTGTTCATTCGTCGTAATCTCTGCATGCCACAAGCTCTAATAACAAAACCTGAATTTCAATTGTTACTCTAGGAGTTGTCCTGTTTGAGATGATGTCACCACCCACACTAACAGAAAAAAAATTGTGATAATTATATACTTTCTGCATGCCTTGGAATTAAAATTTACAGCTTTTTAATATATCTTTTGGTTTCCATGACACAATTTTCCTTTATTCATTCATCTTGCTAATGCTCTGCTCCAAATTATAGCTGTGAGCCTTCCTGCTCTCCCAGCAAGAGATCAAACCAGAACAGCTCAGGCAAATTAATCCATAGCTTTACAGAACCTCAGAGCCAAACACCAACTCACATTTTGCAACAAAGGCTTAATTTTTTTTTTTTTTTTTTTTTTTTTTTTTTTTTT
>Ga0065711_1036134_pt1 | contig 21399 bp, 17 predicted proteins | sample Hoacrofraction12_FD_59098 | JGI IMG/M metagenome (GOLD analysis project Ga0065711, IMG submission 59098) | Hoatzin crop microbial communities from Cojedes, Venezuela - Epithelial fraction 12 v2 (version 2) | ecosystem: Host-associated > Birds > Digestive system > Esophagus > Crop | place... | reverse complement strand
GTGCTAAGTGGTCCTCAAAAAAAAAAAAAAAAGATAATTTCCAAGTAGAAACTAGAGTGCAAATCAGTTAAATATTCCCATTATACAAATATTTAACTCGCCTGCATCCAGACATTGCTGCTTACTAGACAGAGGACTAAGAGTTAAAGGTCAAGGCTCACCGCTAATGCAGTCATCCCAAAATGCGGTTCAGTTCAGGACTGCAGAGGACACCTGTGAAGCTCCACAGCATGTTTCCAAGGAGAAATAAGGGAGCGGGAAGACACAGTCCTCTGTCTAGCAATTGCATGGCCTGCTGCCTGAAACTGCCTGCTGTGCCATCACAAAGAGGGGCCTGATTTTCATTGAATTTACATCTGAATTTAAAGGAAGAATTATAGTTAGTGCGATGATTACAATGCAATCCTTGAATGAACTCCCATGTTTACTTAATAATTTGAGTCAAGTGTTGAATTTAATTCTTGTTAAACTTTCACAGAAATCAGGATTTAGGGATTTTGGTAAGGTAAACTGCATACAAAAAGGAAACAATTATTTGACAATTTAAAAAATAAGTCCAATCTAAGTTCTACTTTAAGGGTAGAGTCATTATGTAATAACAAAATTATCTACTCTATAAGAAACACTCTCTGATTATAATTATAAACCACAGTAACTGACTTACAGTTTTTAAATTAAGTTGGCAAAATGAAGCATTTCAGACTTTAACCTTAACTTTCACTCGTAGCAGCAATCTATATCTGGCATATAATCAGAGACAGGAAACTACAGTCACTGTTGGTCCATGTGCGGGAACTGTCTGCATTTAATGGTTTAAAGAAAGAGGCTTTTCTTTCCCAATAAACCTGATCATGGGATTTGATCGAAATGTTTTTTTTCTCCAAATACATATTTTGAAGCTAGAGTTAGTTCAGCTCCCCAAGCTGTGCCAGTGCCACTGTTGAGCTCTAATTAAGTGCATCCGAAAATACACGGGAATGTGTCACAGCAATTTTTCACTAGGTCAGCCAAGTCCGGATAGTACAACTGTGGTAAAAGCTAAACCAAACTTACAGTGTTTGTGTCCTTCATAGTGCTACTTTATATAAGCAAAAAGATACGCCTAGAATATCTTTCCCACTCATCAATACTGATTGTCAGGAAATTATTTTTCTGCCTATGACAGTTAGGATGAAAGCAAAATTTAGGAGGGCTATATAAAATATGTTTTCATCATTGGGGGGGGGATAGAACTTTAAAATGTAAAGAGAATGCACCCCATATACTTACCTACTGAAATTTTCATTTTGCAGAAAATGGCTGTTTCATAGGACATTCAAATGTTGAGATTTTTGTTATGCTTTGCCGGGAGAGAAGCAGCAAAGTGAAATTCCAACTAATCTTTCTGAAATTCCCTCTTCTCCCCATAGAGTCCCATTTCCCTGGGCAGGATGGAGGGCAGAATCCAAATCACGAGTATTTAAAACACCATTACAATAAAAACCTAATGGTGTGAGATCCACCATATGATTCCATTCGTTCCTTTCAACGGGTTGCGTACAAATATCTGGTAAATAAGCAGCTACCTAGACGACTGCATAAAGATGGGAAAACAGTTCAGAAGGTTAATTGCACTTTGGTCCTGTGTTTCATGGTCCTCCGTCGCAGCCCAAAGAGCCGTGCTTCTCCCCAGCAGCGTTTCAGTTCATCCTGGTGCTCGGGCTCTGTGAGGGCTCGAGGGCAGCTGCACCGCAGGAGGGGGCTGTGAGGGAAAGGTCTAGGTCAGTGCCAGGACTTGCAGGCAGATGTAACTCAAAGTTCTTCTGTTACACACAGTCCCAGATAGTAACATTTGTTACTCTTTTTCCTTGTGTTTTTTTTTTTTTCTCTTTCTTTTTCTTTTCCTTGCTTCCCCTTCGCATTTATTTTTTTTTCGCTTGGAACAAAACATTTAAACGCTATTGAGGGGAAAAAACTTGTGAATGGTGGCATTTGGAAGACTTTACCTTTTGTGTAGGGCTTCTAATTTGGTGGTGTATATGCAATTGTGTTGATTTTACCAGAGGAGAAATTTGAGAGCCTGGCTGCGTGGAATGTTTAAGAACAAGGTTCATGCCAGGAACGCCTCTGAATCTCAAAGACTTCCATAGAGAAATGACAGGCTTGACGACCATATTCTTGGGCTGCTATGAGTCACATAGACTAAAGTTAATGAAATTATATCTGTTTAGACCAGTTAAATATTTGGCTCAAACATACTGTGTAAGCAGATGTATATAAAAAGATGCTTTGGATATATACCATAAAATCAACCAGAGCGAACACGCTTCAGGACTCAGGCAAACCTTCAGCAGTTGTAATTTGTCATTGCTCTGCTGATTTCAGTAAGGCTGGGAGAGTTTACATCAGCTTCACATAATGGTGCCTCCTTATCATGCCATGAAAAGCTGGCAGTCCTCAGAGGAGAGGGATCGTGGAGGAGGAACACCAAATTTGGTAATTGTAAGGCTGAGTTTTAAAAGCTGAATCACAGAGAAGTTTGAAGAGGTATTAATCCATATTTACACACATAATTGGCCAGGTTTGGAGGGAGAGTTTCTTGTTTTACATTTCCCATTTTACTAATTTTGTGGAATTAATGGAATTCCTTCTCCTCCAAAGGTTGTTTTGGAGCATATCAGATGCTTTTAGCTGAAACATGAACAGAGCCATGTTAAATAATTACAATAAGCAAGCAGACCTAATAAAGTCATTCTTTCCTGGGCTCAGATATTTGTCCCACTGATTAAACTGATTAGTTTGTGTTGAGCTTTAATCCTATGTGGCTTGCAGAATTCGAAAAATAATTTAGACAAAGAAAAAAATGTTGCTGTTCAAGTAGTTGGATAAATATCATAGGGTCCCTTACGATGGTGACTTTTCTTCCTCCCTGCTTCAAAGTCTGAACCAACTTCAGAAGAAAAAGTTGTCAAGAAAGAAGTGCAGCTGATACCAGCAGGAGCATACCCTAATGGTCCTGAGGCACTGACAAACTCCAGTTGCTCTGTGCGCTTCCCAGGTCAGGGACATACATGCACTACAGGCACCAGCCGCTGTGGTTTGGCATGAGAAACAGTCCATGCCAAAAAGCAAGACAGGGCTGTATTATTTTGGGGGACCCTTCCCCTCCAGCAGTGTAGGCTGGCCCAGTCTTTGCTGTCATACTGCAACGCTAGTATAGCTCACCTGGAAGACAGGAGATGGTCGCTTGCTGGTTTCTTTTTTTGAACCAGCACTTCCAGTACTGCTGTAACATTGCCTGTCACTAGATACTGCAGAGTATTTCTCTGGAGGCATGTTCCAGTTAGCAAAGGTAGGAAAGGGATGGAGACTTTGAAACCCGGACTCCCGCAGGCTGGGCCTCCCGGCTGTTACAAAACACAGCGCAGTCAGAGGACCCACCAGCAAATTTGTACAGGTTTTCTGAAGAACAGTCCAGAAATCTCATGTGGTCAGCATTCTGCATTATTTTTAGGGAAAACGCAGTAATGGTAAGCGGCATTCTCCAAACTGATTGTGTCTTTTACCTGAATGCTGCCAGTCCCGTGCGTAGAGCTTCATCGCACGTAGCGCATGTTGCCGTCAGGCTCGTCCCTCGGGCATAGCTCTGAAAGAGCCATCACAGAGGTGGCTGTTCAGCATCTGCAGAGGTTGCACTGAGCAACTAAAGCTACAGCCTCCCGTGTGTTCTCATTATTAGTTGCTGCTACTGAACGTTTGGTGGTGAACTGGATGGTGAAAGTTAGCAAGAGCAGCAGAAGCTAATCTACACTTTTTTCTTGCTGTGTCTATATATATTTTTTTGTAGGCAGAATTTACAGATAGCAAATTGCAATGCAGTGTGGTGCAGTCATCTCCTAAGATAACGCCGGTAACTCCATCGCCCGTACTGAGATCTTTGGCAGAGACTATACCAACTCCAACGGTCCAGACAGTATATACGTCGCATAAACCGATTTCGCTGGCAGACAGGTACTGTGCAGTTCTTTCGCAGAAATGCTATGATGCTCTCTGCATTAAAGGAATCAGCTCGATTTCTCTTTTTCTATCATAATTACCATAAAGTGCCATTTCCCCTGATACCAAAAGGTTTCCAGTTACTGCTTGATACCTACTTCAGAATGGGTGGGTTATGTAAAGAAAGGTCTATAACTCATATCTGCTCTGAGGAAAAAAACTACCTTAATTCACTGCTGCAGGCAGTAGCCTACCATTTCTATGGCCAATGGCCTGGAGAGAAAGGGTTGTGCAGATTTTCCTCAGACAAGTCATTTTGTCTGAACCACAAAGGTTTTCTCTTAATAGCTGCTGTTGCAATTTGTTTTTTGAAATTAGAAGTCTATTAGGGAAAGCTGAGGTTGAGAAATGTCTGCTCTTCTAAATGAAAAACAGGCACTGGTTTTCTTTCATTTTCCTCTTTTTTTTTTTTTCTTTTTTTATTTTTTTAACTAATGTCAAGCTACAATGGTCTTTCTTGTAGTTTCTCAGAGAAACAAGAAGCCATCCCATCTTTCCACAGGAACCTGCTTTCAATTTTCTATTATTCTGTCCAACTGGTTTTGCATGCTGGCTTCTTATTCTGGAATTTAACCAAAGCTGAATTTCCCAAGCTGATAATTTACTGAATAGAAACGTAAGAATGGATATACTCAATACTTCTGAAGCACAAAAAGTCCTAGGCTTATGTTGAAAAGTATTTCTTTGGTATAATAATAAATTAGCCTTTTTTACTTTTGGAATCACAGTCAATTCCCAAATGCATTTGTTAATTATTTTTTGCAGATGTTGGTTTAATTGCACCTGCACACTTGTTCAACATTGCTAACTCATCTAAAAATTTATCATTCCAGTGCAAATGCAATTCTGAAGCTGTAGTGCTGAACTCAGCTTCTGTAGGATGTCTCGAGCACAAGCAGGTCGTTCCACCCCTCCTTGTCCATGAATGGGCCGCAGGGTTTCTGCACTGCAGTTTAAATCTCCAAACTGCTTTACAAGCATTAGATACTTAACTCTCAGAACAACACAGTAAACAGTTTGGGATTTTTTTCCCCTACACTATTTGCTAAGAAATGGGATCACTAACCCGAGGCATTCCCAGTGTTGCAAAGCCCGCGGGTTCCAGAGTGACTCGGTGTGTGAGAGCAAGGACTCCAGGCTCTGCTTCCCATACCCTGGTGTGTGCACGGGAAGCAGGACTGTAGTAAAGTCAGAGTATATAGATGGTCCCCAATATCCAACCACGCTGAGGAGCAGAAGGCTGTATTACCGGTCTTTCATGATGGCATTTGCTGTAGCTGTTTCATTTTTAGAGTCCTAGTCCAGCTTCCTTTGAAATCAGTAGCCTTTCATGGGGGCAAGATTAAATCATAAACTGTTTTGCCACGTGGGTCTTTTTATGTCCTTTTTCTTGCTTCTGTTTGCTCTTCAGAAATATCAAGCGGTACTTGTTTATGAATCAGCCATCAGTTATCAGCCTTTTCACTGAACTGAGTCTGACCTTTTTCCCCCTCCTTTGGTATTTTGAAAATGTTAATTATTTTAAATTGAAATCTGAGACTTATTGTTGTTCCCATAATTGCCTGTTTGTGCATTAATTACACAGCGCTGAGACTCTGAGGCGTGAACTTGAGAGAGAGAAAATGATGAAAAGACTCTTGATGACAGAGTTATGAAATTCGCACTTCCGTCAGATGGAGAATGGATTGGGGCCTTTCATGTGCCTTCTGTCTGTTTACATTCCTCTGCTTCTGTGTACTCAACATAATGCATCAGGAAAATGTGTGATATTCCTGGCTCGCCTGGATTCACCACGGTTGGTTAAAATTAAGTCTCAGCTAGACTTTGACTTGAAGGAGTTCCTTTATTCATTTGCTGCTGGGAAATAAACCTTCAATCCTTTATCTCTCCTGAGATTTTATACTATTAACACAATTAATTTCAGGTTTGGTTTTGGTAAATCTGGAGCAAAAAGGATCAGTGAGGAGCATACTGATTTCTATTGGGAAACACTGTTCTGTACATATGTTAATAAGATCACAGAAATTAATGTTATGCAGAATATTTTGATAGTAACATAGAAAATATGTCATTTTGTACAACTGAAAAATTGCAATGAGCTACTGCTATTTGTTAAAGAACCATTTTTAAAGCAGAAGAACAATTATTACATCCTAACCCCAGGACTGTTAGTCTCCACAGAAAAATAAACGGCTGTCTTATTTAATTCCTAACCTTCACCTTTACTCAGAGATATAAATAGCTGCAAGGGGGAAAGACATCCCACCATACAGGTGTACGCACCCAACACTTCATATAGTTTGTCATCTTGACCTAGACCTTCAGCTAAATCTTACCGCATTTCCATTAAAGAAAAACAACAGTTGTTTAAAGTAATTTGCTACTGACTTTCTAGCTTGATAACTGACTTTTTTAAGAGAAGTTTTACCTTCTCCAGGTTGCCTAGGCATTAGGGCTCACCCACACTCGGACAGCTTCTGCCCCAGCTTGGGAGGTCGCAGAGCCTCAGTGGTGTGGACGTAGCTCACGCAGGGAGGATTTTTTCCTTCCTGGGTAGATGAACCACTTTCCTGACTGACATGAATTCATTGATCACTTTAAAAAATAATAACAATGATAGTTTATGGAATAGCTGTGTCTAAACCCATTGTTTTTACGCTACTAGTCAGCACGTGTGTACTGTGGAGGGTATGCCTGGCTACGTCCCATCCACCCCCGGCACGCAAGCAGCCTCTGCGCTCCGTGGAGCTGTCTCAGGCATCAGGTGGGGTGGGTGCTCCAGCGCTCGGAGAACCGCAGCCCCGGGAAGAGTGTTTATGGTGTGCAGGTAACGCTGCCAGCTATTTCCTAGGAGAAAAAAAGAAGAAAGAAGTTCTCCATTTCCCCTGGTTAAGTAGTGCAGGGTCACCTAGAAAGCTGCCGACAGCTGACTGTCAACTACAAGGTACTCTCCCAACAGGAAAACTTTCGAGCGTTTTGTATGGCTGAGGATGTATATTTTTCTGTTACTCTGTACACTATGTTCTCTTGTTTGTATTAAGATAAAAGGTTGCCCTTAATTTGGTACTTCTTACGATGGCTTTATCTCAGCTTAAGCAGTTTGTTTGTGTGAAGGCTGGGAATTGATTGCTGTGAGGCTGGGTTTCCTTTAGAGTTAGCTTGTGCTCTTTTTCGAAATGGGAAGTCTTGAGAGCATTGTAGGACTGTGGATTGTAATGTGGAAGTATAGAATGACTTGTCTATTTTATATTTACTGGGACAAGAAATTAGCATTAGGCTCCCTGGTTAAATCCACCAAACCCAAACCTTTCTGGTCGCCATAAAATGGGGCAAAATAAATGGCACAAATGTTAGAAACTCACAGTACAAAATGTAATGAAGTAGCTCAACATGAGCAATGGGCACAGGCAGCCAAAGAAACCCACCTGGACTGCAGATTTCAGAGCACTCAGGTGGCTTTGCTGGGTAGTCAGATATGATTTGTACACTGTCCACCTTCTACTTGCAGTGCGAGGACACTTCTGTTCCTTATGTTTTAAAGTACCACTCAATCAATCCAAGGTTATTGAAAATGGCTTAGGAACATTAAATCCCTGTGAAGAAATCAGAAAGGAGGGGAAAATGCAACAGACACAAAAGGCTGCATCTTCCATGTCCTGTCACTCTTTTCTCGCCACTTCCCAAAAGGTTCTGGTGGAGGCAGAAGCGGCAGCACATTTTGTCTGCACCCAAGCAAAAGTGAGCATTGTGAAGAACAAATAAAACTAAATTGTAATTAGAGGTGCTGTTTTGGGAGAGGAAAGCAAAGTAAGGTTGCAAATGGCACGGCACTGACTCTAGCTGAATCTAGCCTGCTGCCTGCTGTCAGGCAACCCCCAGTTGTGTGTGAACTGGCGGCAGTTTCACAAAGTCATTGTCAAATTAAAACAGAAAATAACAGATCTGAACACACCCTTTAGTTGTACTGATTGCCATGGAGCTGACGTCGGGAACCCTGCAATATGCCTTCAGGTCTGGGGGCAAACAGATCCAGTTACTCGCATTAGGGCAGCCTGGTCACATAAGCAAAGCCTTCAGCAAAGCTGAATGCCTGACTCAGCCCAGCCCATCAGCTGTTCTGGCTCGTAAACAAGCTATTAGTTTATTATTTTAAATGCAATGTTTTGCTCCCATGATATAAAAATTCTGCAGAAGAAATAGTCAGAACTGGGAAACAAGAAATGTGCACCAAGGCTACTTTACAGTGGCCAGGTCTTTAGAGCTGAGGCGTGCTCTGGCGTAGCTGAGAAAGAGTGGAGACTCCTCCCTCCCTGGTTCCCACCAGGAGAAGAGGGAAAGGCTCGCGCGGCCGCTTAGCTCCTGCGGGGCTTTTTCCACAGAACAACCCCAAGTGTGTTGCCTTGTCCTGTTTCAGTGTCTTATCCACTGGCTGCCACCGTTTCCTCTTCTGCAGTCTAATGGAGCTTTATTAAAACTGTTTTGCTGACATCGAACTAAGCTTTTAATGCAGAATGTCATCACCTTGTTCTTTCTTACTACGTACCGTCTTCAGCCATGCTTAAGCATCTCAGTTCTCACATCCCTTGAATAAACGCTCCTGCCTCACCTCTGGTTGGGAATTACAGTGTTAGGACACTTGTTACCCAAAACTACTGTTAACAGGGCAATGGCAACACGAACATATGCTGAGGGGCAGACAGTTGGATTTGCCCCTGGCTTTCACTTTATAGGGGTTAAAGGATACTCTGCCCGAGGGTATGTCTGTATAATAGTGCAGAAGTATCTGAGCTAGCTTTAATGAGCTTGCATACGTAGTTGTGGCAGCATGCAGCCCAACACAGGCTATCATTATCATGTACATTGACGCATGTAAAGATAACACATGTGAACAGCAGCCTTCTGAAGCATGGTCTCCAGAGTTGGTGACGGCAAAGGGTGGCTGAAAGGAGTCCGTCTCTTCAGCTCTCCTGGGAAAGGGTTTATCTCACCTAACGTAAACATGCCCAACTCTCACCTGATGAGAGATCAAAGGAACTGCCTTCTGGAGGTGCCTCTGACTTAAAAGTCTACCTTTGTATTGCTTAAAGTTAAGTGAGATGGATCCTGCTCTCCATCCCTCTGGTTAGGTCTACATTGCAAACCCTTGCCAGCGTGGCTACATCATTCAGGGGTGCTTTGAGGTATGATTTGTGACTGGCGTGGCTCTGCCAGCAAAAGCCTTGCACGTTAGGTGTAAATATAGTGCCAGAAACACCCTGTTGTCAGAACAGGTTTTATCCCTTCTGGGAAGAACAGAGCTGGGGCAGCTTACAGCGGCATAAGCACGGAGGCATCATTCCAGTTGTGTCCAGTCTGGGAGTAGCCGGCTGAGGAAACCTCCTGCTATACCCACGCTGGCAAAGCCTGCCGTGGTGGCCCTGGCTTTTAACAGCGCCCCGAGTGACGCTCTGACCCGGTCCACAGATCCCAGCTTTCCGGCGTGAAGTCTCTAAGTGGCAGAATGCAATGTTGTCACGTTTGGGTGATTCCAGCAAAATTTATTGGCCATTTAAATAGCTATGCAAGGAGTTAAATATTTTCTCATGTTGCAGTCTCTTACGGAATCCAACCAACTGTGCTTTGTTTTTGTGTGGTTCAGCTGTTTTCACTAATTTGTTTTAAAAGGAATAACCAGGTTTTCTTTAGAAATGTTGTCTGAGACCCCACATCTCTATCAGATCCCACAGTGTGTGCAGATTTTTCACATTTCAAACATACTTAGACCCTGAAAGTGCAATGTTTGAAAACTAACTCCTCCAAAGTTTCAGTTCGTGGCTTCACAACTCTCTTGCAACAGGATGCCTACGTGCCCGTTTGAAACAGAGCTGGCAATGCAGTGAAATGTTTCACTGGAGGCAGCATCATGATTTGTTCGAACTGTTTACAAATCTCCTTTGGCTTTCTTTCTTTCCTTTTCTTTCTGAGTACATTTCTGGTTCATTGGCTACAAAAACCTACCCGTAATTATGCAATGGAATATTGTTTCTTTCTCTTTTTCTGTTTTTCTGGTTTTTTTAATGTCCTGATGTTCAAGGAGTTTGCAATAAATATACTGAGGCTGCTCTGTAATTGCATGTAAGATCAGCCTCACAACTGTGTTTTGTAAAGTTAAGTGCCGTAAATGAACCTCTAGATGATATGGAGAAGGAGCGAAGGGAGAGAGTAAGTGGAGGAGGAGGCTTCTTTGGCAGCTGCAGCTTCGACTGGTGGGTAGCAGCTTTAAAGTAAGATTGCTCACACCATTTTGTTTCATCTGAGTAGCAGCGTGTATCATCAGACAGTGTACGATGGCATTTTGTTGAAAACATGCCTAGAGAGAAACTTTTACGGCTCAGCTGTTTACCTGTTCCTGTATTCATGCCTGCAATAAATGAGATGAAAAATAAACCACAGAGTCTGAGCAATTTGTAGTCGAATCAGTCATTTAGGAGGCGTGGGGCAGCGTGCCAACTAAAGGAAACGTTTGGTTGCTAATAAAGTGGATCCACTGTCGTGAAAAAAAGTTACATTACGTCCTAAGGAAAATAACCAGAGAATTTCTGCAAAAAGCCTGAAGGATTTTCTCCAGCTTGAAGTTACGGACCAGCGTCGTAGGGTGCCAGTCATCCGCGGGGTCACTGGCGGCAGCACGCTTTGCTGAGCAGCAGAGCTGGGAGAGCACTGGCAGGATCAAGGCAGAGAAACACGAAGCACGGCATGGCGTTGGTCTTTCAGCTGGGGCCCGAAGGGCGGCGAAAAGCACTGCTGGGGTGGAGGGGTGGAGAGAAATCCTCCTTTTCACACAGGGCTGAGGGACCCCGAGTTATTAAACTGCCTCACAAAGGAAAATAAAAAAAAAAAATAAAACCAAACAAGGAACAAAGCTTGTTCATTGTAAACCTTTTTTTGTCCTAGCACAATTAAAACATTTCACTCAGAGTTTTGCCCTTGATTTTGCCATTCTTTAAATGTCCAAATGAAAAGTTGCTTCAGAATGAAAATTTTCTATCTTCTTTTGTTCAAAGATCTCTAAATCAGGACGTTTTGACATTAACTTTCCCAGTGCGCTTAGGAAATGAAATCCCAGTAATGTTCACCCCATTTTCTGAGGTTGCCAAAACTCTATATTCAGAAGGAATAGGGTCCCATCCCAATTTCTGCAGCTGGGTATTGATCTATTTTTAATCTCTATGCAGGGAAAGCAGGGGAAGACACAGATCAACGTTCTTCCGTCAGTACTCAATTTATACCAAGAAAATTGATTATCCGGCCAGCAAACCCAGTTAATTAATCTCCCTTAATACATGTCTTTGCTGAAAAAATAGTGTTATGGGCTGCAGGGTAATGAGGAGCCGCGCACTAGAAGGTCAGCAGAGTCTCGTGTGACTTGGCTGCAACCAAGAAGCGTGAGGACTTTGGAGATGTAAATCTGAACAATTTTTTGGTTTATTATCAGGTGACTGATCTATGGGACTGGGCACAAGATCATCGAGATAAACTCTGTTCGTCGGGGGACACGCTCTCTAGAGCAGAAAGCAGTTGGCGTGCAAGGACCGTGAACTCGGGGAGGGGGGAAGGCGGTCGTCACCCTCCTGGCTGTGTTGCACAAACCCCGCGGCAGCGTTGGGGCAGGAGGGTGCCTGCAGGGTTGCAGGCGCGGGCTGGCGGAGCAAACCCCAGCCCTGGTGAAGGGCGATGGCCACGCTCTCACCAAATGAGAGGCTACGAGGATGACGAGGGGACTGGAGCATCTCTCCTACGAGGAGAGGCTGAGGAAGCTGGGCTTGTTCAGCCTGGAGAAGGCTGAGAGGGGACCTAATATATACTTACAAATATCTGAAGGGTGGGTGTCAGGAGGATGGGGCCAAACTCTTTTCAGTGGTGCCCAGTGACAGGACAAGGAGCAATGGGCATAAACTGAAGCATAGGAAGTTCTGTCTGAACATGAGGAAGAACTTCGTCCCTCTGAGGGTGACGGAGCACTGGAACAGGCTGCCCAGGGAGGTTGTGGAGTCTCCTTCTCTGGAGATATTCAAAACCCGCCTGGACAAGGTCCTGTGCAGCCTGCTGCAGGTGACCCTGCTTCAGCAGGAGGGTTGGACTAGATGACCCACAGAGGTCCCTTCCAACCCCGAACATTCTGTGACTCTGTGAAATGGAGCGAAGCCTCTGGGGCGGGCAGGCGCTGGCAGCCCCATGCCCAAGTGCAGCTTGCCCTGAAGTGCAACCCTGCGGCAAACCCGGTGTCAGGGCTGGCTGTCACCGGGCCTCCTGGGGGAGGTGCCAGAGAGTGAGGGAAATCAATAAAAGCTCAACCGTTTCCCTCCCGCAGCCACCCCATGGCAGGTTCGTGGGAGCATCCCTCACTCCTGGTGTGAGATAAGAAGAGCGGGCTTGCCCTTCTGGTGAGAAACTGGGCATGGGATCAGCTTAGCTGTGGAGTCAGATGTGTTTGACAACCCTGACCAGTGCAGCTGTGCCTTACGTGCTGCCAGGAGCACATATGGTATGCGTGGTGTCTTCTCTCTCCAGGTGTTAGGGTCTGCGATGACCAGGGGAGGAGGGAGAAAAACAACAGGGCGAAGGAGAGCAGCAAACAACCCACACCATCACCCGCTGGGCGGCCTGACAGAAAAGCACTGCCTAAAACAGTGTCTGCCTTTTTAGCTTATTTTAAAACTACATGTATAAAATTGCATCACTAAGTAGGTAATACGCAATTGATATTAGTTATATATGTATATTTTAATGAATATTTCTACAGTGTGTGTGGTGTACGACACCAGTGACCACACAGCTCTGCCATCGGGGTGTCTGGCACAGCAGTGTGGCGTAGAAGCCACACAGGTCTTTGCTGTTTCACGCACCGATTATTCAGCTCCTCAAGCAGAGAGCCGCTTCCGCTCCTGCACTGTTCTTCCTCTGCCTTTCGTTAGCAAACTCTTTTGGAAATCCAGGTGAAACACACCACAAATTCGTTAAAGATACTTCGTCAGTGATGCTTAGCAGAACTCAGGTATCTTCTTATTAAAAATCTATTTGCCTTGCTGCTTTCGAAAACAGCACGCACAAAAGTGTGGTTTCTGTGCTGACTGCCTCCCGCTCTGCGCTGGCTGCTGGCCCCCTCCAGCAGTGCCAGGCCCGGCAGGAGGGGACAAGGGTGGGTGTTTTTGAGCAGGGGGTGGACAGCCAACACCCCCCAGCACTCCCTGCTCTCCTGTGGCACACTTCTTGCTGTGCTGCACAACCGCCATGTCCCCTGAGGTGGGACCTGCCCTGCTGGGAGGCAGAAGGTGGCTGCAGCTCCAGGGTCACCCAGGGAGGGTTTAGGAGGAGCTGGGGCTCTGGAGGTTTTGGAGGCTGCATTGCTGTTGGGGTGGGCGGGCGTGAGGAGATGCGTGAGGCTCTGGGAAGGGAGGTCAGCGTGAGCCGCTCTCCACCTGGGTGTGTGAAATTAGGGATTTGAAGGCATGGTCATCACTGTGAGACCGGTCGCTGCTTCTCCCTCCTGCAAAGCAGTTTCGTACCTGTGCCCTCCACAGCTGACTAAACCCCATGGGCCTGGTCTTTGCTCAAAGAGCAGAGCGAGGTCTGCAGCAGGCCCGCGGCCGGTGCCTTTGGCAGTACTGAACAAGACCAGCAGCACCTTCTTCGCGCTGGCCCACGGCTCTTTTGAGGCAACCCAGGGACGACAGCCCCCGAGAAGCACCTCTGCCAAGACTGCCAGCGTATGAAGACAGGGAGGGGGAGTGCTCGAGCCAACTTAGCTTTGCAACCCAAAAGTGCTCTCGTTTTCCAGCCTGACAAGCCAAGGCTCAGTGTGGGTTTTGGCCAGCTCAACAACTTGCCCTGGTTATTGCAAGCCACTGGGAGCGGAAGGAACCTTCTCAAACCACCTGCTCCTCAGCCCCTTCGTGTATCTCCACAGCATCCTGCTAAACCTCCTCCCTCCTCTGCTCAGCACCGATGCCTGCTTCCTTCACCCTTGAGCATCCCTCCCCTCCCACACAAACACCTCTGGTTTTGTTCACTTTCCAGATTAAAATCTTATGCATTTCTGAAGCCCCTTGCCAGCCCTTGATTTCCCTGACCCTCAGTAGGTGCTGCTCCATCCACACTTGTCTTCTGCCCTTCCCCTGTGTCTCCCTCATCTCTCCATCTCCGCTCTGCCTGTCCCACCCTGACACCTCCAGCCAGCTCTGCCCACGTCCCGGTTGCCTCCCCCTCCCCAGACGGCTTCTCACCACCTGCTCATCGCTCCCAGGCCTCCACAGCCTTCCCTGGGAGCAGCATCTGACAGGCATTACAGCACAGCAGGTTTTATTGTCAGCCAGAAAACCCCCATGAGACCACCTCTCGTTAGGGACCAGCTGCCTGGTGAGGGTCTGCCATCAGCCACGGCTGCCAGGGCTCTCCTCAGGGCCAGCCTAAATATCGGTGGGTGCAGCCCAGCCTTGGCGATACCCCCACCAACCCCATGGCACCAGAGGCAGGAAGGGCATGGAGAAGTATTTTGAGAATTAGCATTTGCGCTACCCTGGAAGCGAGTGATTTTGCTCTCATGTTTTGGAGGGCAAGGCTCCATTTCAACAACAAGGCTTTGGTGAAGAGAGGCACCCCAAAGAAACACAACCAAAGATACCCTCCCTTCCTCTTCTTTCCTTCTGTCTTTCCTTCCTTTCTTCCTTCTGTAGTGTGTTTCAGCAACACACCCCCCCCCTCCTTTGCATCCCCCCTTACTCCTGAAGGGCAGCCAGGGCCATCCCTTTACCTCCCCTACAGACAGATGAAGTTTTCGGCTATGCTGCTCCTGCTCTGCCAAACTTGGAAGCAGGGGAAAGAAACGGGGGACAGGGTGGAAGAGGGAGAGGTCTCATCTCTTCATAAAGCCAAACTGCCAGCTCATTAATCCCCTGCAGGTGCTCCAAAGTAAGCGCTTTGTTCCCGCAGCAACACAGCTGGAATTAATCTTGCTACATTACCACTATATTGTAATAAATCATGAGGGCAGCCCAAGCTGGGTGCTTTTCTTCTTTTCTTCTTACTTTTTTTTTCTCTTTTTTTTTCTTTTTTTTTTTTTTTTCCTTTTTTTAGGTGCACAACTTCTCACCTGCCAAACCCAAACTCTGGCAATGAAATCAGTAACAAACTTCTGGGTTTACCCACCTGGTCTCACAGGAGAAACATACCATCAAGTCTTAGTGAAGCTGTTTTAATTAATTTTTTTTCCCTTTGTCTGTGTGTGCTGAGAAAAACAAAACAAAAACCAGGCCTCATAAAGCAGCATCTAACAAACCAGAATTGTTAAATACCTTCCTGGAGCAGAAAAACCCCTTCCTCTGACAGTCAGCAGGATGTTTCCCAGCCACTGGCACTCTTTCCTTACTTGTGGGATTTCCATCTCTCGTCCTCCCCCAGCCACACAGTCCTGGTTCCCTCTCTGGCAAAGCCGCGTGAGTGTAGTGACTTACCCCACACTGCTGGCCCTGTGTCCCACCCGCAGTGGCTCGGGACATCTCCCCACACGAGAGCTGTCTCCCCGGCTGCTGCTCCATCACCGGCCCAGCTCAGCAGACCCCGATGCTGGGAGGTGCAGGTAAGCTGCTGCCTCCACTGCATCTGACGGGTCCCATCGTAAGACCCTGGGGAGCTCAGCACGGGTTCGGCAGAGAAGAGGGTGCTTTGGTAGGTCTCAGCAGCCTAGTCTTCAGGGGGTGATGCAGCTCCTGACTGTGCGAATGGAGCAGCAAAAGCTCCAGGCTCCACTCTCTGGGGACATTCTGCTCCTGAAGGAAATCTCTCTGCAACACGAAGATGGCTCTGTTGACCTCCGAGGGCCACCTCTGCCAACCCCAAGCCTGTTCACGCCTGTTCGCAGAGCCCTGGCTGCACAGCGGTCTCTGCTTGAACACGGACAGCTTTGCTTGAAGATCCTCCCCAGGACGCTACGCCCAAGCCCCAGGGAGGAGCTTTGGGCCAGCTGAGGGCAGCTCCTGTCTCCCCAGGCGGCTCTTGGGCATCCCGTTCTGGGGCTGCGCTCTCCGGTGGGGAGAGCCTGGCACAACCCCGGGTCTCCTTTGGCAGGTCTGTTGGCCCAGTTAGGGTTGTTTATGCGCATACTGTAACTGAAAGAGAAAAAAAAAAGTGATGCTTCAGTAGGTCAAAGAGTGTGAAGAGATAAATTTAATTACAATAAATGCAATATACTGAAAGATGCTACCATTTAATTAAAAGTATATGAATTATGCATGTATCTCTTCCACAGCCTGTAACTGTGTGGGCTCAAGCAGTAACCGAGTTCATTCCGCTCCAGCGACCACGTGAAACCCGTGGCTGCTGAATTTCTCGCTCGCACACCTAACACTGCCGGCTGACTTCTCGCTGGGAGTAAACAAGAACATAGATGGGGTTTGCTTGGAGTTACCTTTGCTTTTGCGTGCTCTCAGGCACCTGGCAAGGGACACGAATCTCATCCCACCAGTGTCCCCTCAGGAGGATGGAGACTGCCTTTTGGGCAACTTCTACAACACCAGAGTTAAAAAATCACCCTGTTTAGGGGCACAGAGTTGCTTGGAAGGAAAGCAACCAGGAAAGGAAGGGTCCTGGTGGGTAACTGATACCTTCCCCCCCTCCAAGGGGCCGTGTTGGAGGGAGCATCCTGTGGTTTGGGGGCGTAAAGCCTTTTGTGGGGCCCGCAGGCCAGCTGAGAACTGCAAGGACGAGACAGGAGGACAGGGCTTGGAGGTGGAAAGGTCCCAGCACCTGCAGCTCCCCAAAGCACCCCAGGGCCGTCTCTGCCGCCCCTACCCTGAGGTGCCCAGTGTCCCCGTCAGACACCTGGGGCTCGGCTTAGCTTTAAGCAAACTTACTGCAAGCTGTTATTTCATTAATATGGAAGAGCAGCTTTTTATAAACCCTTTGCTGTCCTTCAGGGTAAACAGAAAGTCTTCCCGTCAAGGCAGGCGGTTGCTCGTGCCGGCGTTGCTGAGCCCATCCCGGCAGACTGTGCCCAGGGCTGGGCCATCAATCTTCTGCTAAAGGTTGCTTGCATCTCATATCTTTGTTTACCCAATGTGGTGGAGCAAACTCCCAGGACAGAAAACAGATCCTATTAGTGTTTGTAGAAAATTCAAACTGTCCATTATGAAATTAAAGCAGGAAACGAAGCGACTGGGGAGGGGGAGGGAGCCTTCTCTCCCTAACCACTTAACAGAGGCCCATACAGCTCGTTGCAGTTTGCAATAAATCACGCCTCATTATTGACCAGATGTGCAAGCTCATGAAAGCTGAATTCAAATGTTCATCTCTAGCTAATTTACTGTTGGTTTGTTCCTCATTACCATGCCTTACAGAAAAGAGAATGGACAAGATATATATACAAATAATTTTTTTTTCCCCATGCTTGTACAAATTCTGCCTTTTTCTTCTAGGGAAACTCGGGCCTGGGTTCAGCAAGGCGCTTAAACACGTGCCCAGTGTCAGGGTGGGATGGGTCTCCCCGGTCTCCCTCCAGAACAGATGGGGGTAATTCAACCTGTCACGGCGAAAGCTCTTGCCTGTGCTCTGTGCTGTGCCAAGGGTTTAAATCACAAGATATTCTTACCAGGCACATTCGAGAAGTCATGCTCGGCTGTTTTCTGATGACAAGAATAATACGTAATGAAGGCGAGAAGCTGCACCCTGCTCTGAGGAAGATATGGGGAGCTCTTTTCCTCTCTGTGCTCGGCGTTGTCAGGCTTGGGTAAGTCCTCGGGGCTCAGCCTGGCCCGTCCGTGGAGGGACAGCTCAGCTAGGAGCGGAGAGGAGTCCCGTGCTGCGGACAGGCCTGGGGATGGAGGGTTGGCTGGGGGAGCTGGGTGTCTCCAAGCACCAGGGCTCAGTAGATGGAAGAGCCAAAAGCATCTAAAGCCCAGAAGGGATTTTCTTTTCCATTGACCTTTTGTTAGGGTGTGTGCCCTGTTTCCTGCACTCTGAAGGCAGAGAGGCTGCAGAAAGGCAGAGGAGCACTGCAAGAGAGTTGGGGCTGTTCAGATTGGAGAAGAGCAGGCTCCAGGGAGACCTGATTGCAGCCTTCCAGTACCTGAATGGGCCTACAAGAAAGCCAGAGAGTGACTTTTTACAAGGGCATGTAGTGGTAGGACAAGGGGTAATGGCTTTAAACTGAAAGAGGGCAGATTTAGACTAGACACAAGGAAGAAATTCTTTACTCTGAGGGTGGTGAGGCACTGGAACAGGTTGCCCAGAGAAGCTGTGGCTGCCCCCTCCTTGGAAGCGTTCAAGGCCAGGTTGGATGGGGCTCTGAGCAGCGTGGTCTGGTGGAAGGTGTCCCTGCCCATGGCAGGGGACTTGGAACTAGATGATCTGTAAGGTCCCTTCCAACCCAAAGCATGCTATGATTCTACGATTCTAAGCTGCGATGTGAGCTACTGCTGTTTATTTGGTGATGTCCCTCTCCTGCCTACGTCCCTGTCGCATGTGCCAGTGCCAGCCTGGGTTTGCTGTGAGCCCTGACTCCCCTGCTAGGTTTGAGGTCACCTGCAGGTTTCATCTGGCCCTGGATACATGGCGAGGGGCTTTTAGGGATGCTCTGGGCTATCTTTTTTAAACACAAGATAGATAATCAAGCTCAAGACTTGAGCATGAAACTTGGGTGAGGAAGAAGGGATGTGGAGAGAAGTCCAGGCACAGAGTATGTTTCACACACTGAGCCTGTAGGAGCTTCTCACTCAAATGTGGGCCACATAAAAATGTATCTGTGACCCCTGGCTTGCAGAGCCTGGCTTGATATGTCTGTTTTCCTCCTCAGGACAGGGACCATACCTGCTGCCATAGCAGCCACGGCTGCTTTCCAGCAAGGGATAGGTGGGGTATGGTTGAGAGCTCTCACAAAATGTCTTGAGGAGACTTGAGCTGCTAAAGTTCAAGTGCAGAAAGAGGACCTTGCCCCTCTTTGTTTTGTGAGCATTTCTGAGAGGCAGTAAGAGCCCAAACACAACTCAAAACCCTCAGGAGTGGCTGAGCGAAAGCCTGGTAGCGGCTGAACCATCCAAGCAGGAAGAAAGCACTTCTTTAAGCCACTGACTGTCTTTTTTAGATGATGTTCCTCAAAACGGTTTGGCTGAACCCCCAGTCAGAGAAGAAGAGATGTTCTCCTTGGCCAGCAGAGCAGTAGGCAGTGCTACACATGCCCGGTCCACATCCCTCCTGCAAGCGCTGCGGAGCACAGCGCAGCCAGTGCAGGGCCTTGGTGGGCTCTGGGAGAAGGTACTGGGGATGCCTGGTGGAGGTCTCACCAGTGCCCTGTTCTTCTGAACCAGGGGAGAGGAAGGAGGCAGGAAAGAGAGTTGCACCAAGATCTGCATGGGCAGCAGCAACCTTTGGTTGCTTCGTAGGTGATTTTTATATGTTGGTGCAAACAGAAGAGCCCAGCATGCTGTGTTAACCTGTGGGATTCTTTCTTTTTATTGTTTATTAATACAATGGCTTTTAATGTGTGTGTTGGCAAGAGGAAAGGGACTTGAGAGACAGGAGAAATACTTCTCTGGGCCTTTTTCTGCTTTGAAAGCAATGAAATGTATCTTTTGGCTTGCAGAGTTACTCTGTCATACTTAACTTATTTTGGTGTTACCGGGTTTCTCTTGCTTCTGTGTACATGTTGCAACAGAAATAAACTTTAAACAACGGGATTTCATCTAAATCAACTACGTGGAAATGAGATTATTTCAGAAAGATGAGCAATGAACATGTAAATGTCAACTGGATATTGAATCCAGACGTCTGAACTCTCAAAAAAAGAAGGAGTGTAGGCAAATCTGAAGGAAATTCTGGTATTTACATTGCTTCGTTGGAAAGACTTTGGGAAAATGCAGCATCCACCTCACAGCAGCCCAGCTGTGGCTCAGCCTGGAGCAACCAGGCTACCACCACAGGAGATGATGTCTAAACAGATAACCTTGGAAAACTCTGGTTTGCCAGTACCCTGAATTTGTCTTGAAATTGTGAAAATGTGAAAATTGCAGTTGGTTAACAGAATTTCTATTGGGTAAAATACCAGTGATATATAAAGAACAACAGGTTCTTATTCTCTGGAGATATCTCAGCTGCAGAGAGCCCAGACGTAGCCCCAGCAAGAGACGCATAAGCAGGGTGCATTGGCGTTGAGGTGTTGGGGATCCTTCCAAAGGCAAAGGTTGGCGATCAGCATGGGATCACTCACAAAACCAGCTGAAACCCCCAGTCAGGGCAGCCCTACTGACTGGGCTTTCCTTGTGTTTGGGGTCGAGAGGCAGGAGAGGGCTCGCCACTGTAAAACACTCTAAAGTGGCCAGAAGCTGTCGGCAGCACGGCTAACCACAGAGGTACCCGCAGTCTGCGGTGGGGCGAGGAGGTTCTGTCCTGGCAGAGCTTCCTCCGCTGAGCGGCTCTGAGGGGGTGGAGATTGACGTAAATCCCTCTCCCGTGAGCACAAGCTACACCCTGCAGTCATCAGGCTTGTTCGGGGCCGAGAGGAGCACAGCGTTGCCTCCGCTCTGAAGAAACCCCGCCACTGGAAACCAAAAGAGCTCTCCCTTCTCATGAGAAAGCGGGCTCGAGGGGTGGCACTAGCCAGGGGAGGTCTCACCACAGCACGATCAGTGTGTTTCAGAAATGCTTAAAGAATGAAACCAGGAGAAAAACTAAAACCCTGGGAAATAAAAGGGCAGAATTAGCATAACTCTCCACACACGAATAAATGCTCATGTCTACACCTCGGAAGAAACATATACAATACCCACGGGGAATAAGTAACTGTGTGTATTTGCTTTGGTGGCTTTCCAAACTCGCTGGAAAAGCCTTTACCCGCAGACATACCTGTGTTCTCTAATCTATGGACTTCCTTTCTGCCCGAAGGGTTTACCCTCAGCCTGCCCTGCTTTGTGCTCCCCAGAGGAAGCAGGTGATGGTTCACTGGCATTTTCAGACTTCACTGAAGTTTTCTGCACAACGGCAGAGTCTCATGCAGGGTAAAGAGGCATGGGAATAAAGGCCTTTTTGCGGGCAGAGCTATCTGCTCCGTGGGAAAGCTGGCAAGGTGCGGCTGCTCACCTGTCCTGCTGAGGAGGGTTTACAGTTTGCTTTTCTCCAGAGCTACCACGGTCTGTGACTGCAAAGGCAAAGGCAGCAAGGCAACAGGAGAAACGGCAGCCAGGAGACCTCAGGCACAAGCAGGGATAACTTCTCCCCTGAGGTCAGGCTCAGGGAAAGACTCTGGGGGACCTTTGGGGGTGGAAAAGGATTATGAAGAAACTGTCTTCCCATTTGACTTGTACTGTGAGCATGGAGGCAAGACTTTGCATACTGGGGGGG
>Ga0065711_1036133_pt1 | contig 21399 bp, 13 predicted proteins | sample Hoacrofraction12_FD_59098 | JGI IMG/M metagenome (GOLD analysis project Ga0065711, IMG submission 59098) | Hoatzin crop microbial communities from Cojedes, Venezuela - Epithelial fraction 12 v2 (version 2) | ecosystem: Host-associated > Birds > Digestive system > Esophagus > Crop | place... | reverse complement strand
ACGGAGGGTCTGCGGAGGGGGGCGGCGGGACGGGCGTGAGGGACCGAGGGGACCCCGCCATCCCGCACCTTCCCCGCCGCGGGCCAGCCTGCCCGAGGAGAGGGACGGAGACCTGCCCGGGGCTGCGGGCCGCAGCCGGGGTCCCCGGCCCGTGCCAGGCCGCGGCGGGCGGGCAGCCGTCTGCTGCCGATCTCCTCCCCGGCCTTCCGCCAGGCCGCGGGACCCTGCGGGCAGCACAGCGTCTGTCGGCTGTTACTAATTATTAGCGTCGTGGTAATGAGCCGGTGCTGGTGGTGGGTATCCGTCCTGGCAGTGCCTGCTCGGGTGAGGTGACGCCCCGAACGCATCAGAAGGCAGAGCTGGGGGCAGAGGATCCCTTTCCCCGAAGTGGAGGCTTCAGAGCCTGCAGCACATGGGAAAACCTAGCAAGGGACCCGAGTGAAACTTCGGATTGCACTTCTTGGTTGACCTGGTGTGCCTGGAAAGCACCGGCTCTGTCACTGGGGTGAAGTTACAACAGAGCGTGGATTGAGCAGCGTGATCTCTGCTAGCCTGTGCCTTTATAGTTTGCCTTTACTACACTTTTCCCTCTCTTTCTTTGTTTTATCACAAAGAGAGTTAAGAGTTGTAGGCTGATCTTCAGATAAGAAGGGTTTGTTTTCAGAATTCTGAAGTACTGAAATAAAGTAAAAGTAAATATACAGGTTTTTGGATAGACTAAGCAGGTTTTTTTTCCCTGTGTCTGTCTTCACTTGGTTACTTGCAGTGAGTCTTTCTTTTTAGTCCAGATTAGTCAGGCTCTTCAATAGAAAACAATATAGACAAACAGTAACAAATGGTTCCAATTGTGTGTGTGGTGCAGGACACTGTCACAGTTTTGCTCCTGTGGTGCCTACAGTCAGGGGGAAAGGGTTACGTGTTGGTGTCTGTGTCTCAGCTAGAGCGTATGGTATGTGTCTGTGGCTGTTAGCTCACTTGCTGAATCGTCAAAGTGATGCTGGACCCTTCCACTTTAGGCTTCAATCACTCTTCGGTCGAAGAGCTTCTGTTGCACGTAAGGGTGTCTTGTAGCTCATACCTCATGGGTTTAGAGGTAGCCAGGTGATGAGGGTCATGACGGAGTTCTGCTGCGTGAATGGGTAGAAATACTGTTGATTTGAGTAGCTGTGCAGTTGTGGGTGCTAGAAGGCTGAGGGACGTCTGCGGGGGGGTGTGAACAGGACTCAAAAAGATCAGGTCTAATATCAAGGGCTTCCATTGGCTCTTTTGAGAGGTTGAATGTGTTTTACTGTTAGGAAGCTCTCTGTGACGTTGTTCTTAAACTGGAGCAGGTTGCCAAACCAATGTAGGAACGGTCAGTTAGATTGATCAAATATTATGATATTCTTCCCACCTTCTACTGATGAAGTAGATATCCGCAGCTATGGTACTGTTTTGTAGTAAGTTAAAAGCTTGGCTTATGACTTAGGATTTAAGTTAGACTAATAACACCATTTGCTCTATTTTTGGAAGAAGGAGCTACTCTAAAAGGGGAAGTCCTGTAGATTATATTCAGCGGAAACTGTTTAAGAAGCCACCTCTGAGAGGCAGTTGCCTTGTACTAAGGGACTAATCTCTCAAAAAAACCTGCTGCGTTACCTTTTATTAAATAGCTGTATTTTGAAACTCTTTTTCATGTTGTTCTAACTCATGTTTAATTTTACAGCTACACCTTGTACTGTAAAAGGCAGAGCGGAAGTATATTTTGTTATAGTCTCCTGAAAAACTACATTCATTTAAAATTTGAGGTTTTTATTATTGCAGTGAAGTGTTACTAAAATGGTTAACCCTTGTTCCAAATCATGGCATATTCATTTTATTACAGTTCTTAATGAAAAGAGCAAAGTGAGAAGACAGGGCTTCTTTTTTTGTCAGAAAAGAGTACAAAGATTTTGTTTTAATTTTTTATTTTCTCATCCTTTCATTTCTGTTCTTACAAGCTGTTGTGGCAAGACAAGATGACTATGGCTCTCTTGTTAGGTGCAAGCCCATGATAATTTAAATGATTATCTGATCAGTTCCAAGGAGTTGAAAGGGATCAGGTGCATTCTGGCTAAAATCTGCCATTGCTTACTACCCTTAAAAGCTGTCTGCTCTCTCTCAGTTGCAGGATTGGGGTATATGTATTTTTTCCAGTGTTATAAGGAAAGGGTACTCCATTTTCTTGTTACAATAACAAGCTTATAGCTATTAAACACCAAAACCTGTGTGATACTTTGCAAAACATGGAGTGAGACATGGTTCCTGCTGTAGAGCACTTCAGGTTCACTGTGGGCAGTGCAGAAGAGGCCACCCTGCAGGTAAGAAGCGACGATTATTTGCTTCTGTGTTAGCTTACAATAAAAGTTGTTCGTTGAAGTGGTAGAGTTCAAAAAGGGATTGGAAAGATTGCACCAGACAGCTTCAAAGACAGACAGATTACACCAAAAGCAGTTAGTGACATGATGTTGAAAGACAGTTTTGTGGCATTATTGAGAGACAGCAGAAAAGAGCGCTCTTTAGTGAAGAGCAGGTCAGGAGATAGTGACATGGGGTGAGGGGGAGGAGGGTTGGAAGAAGTTATGAAGGGGAAGCGAGAAGTGGCATGGTCGAATTAGCTATCAGCACGGAAACTGAAACTGCTTGTGATGGAGAGTGGTGGACTGCAGAGAGAGGAAGAGAACCGGAGGAAATACTGTGGCTGGTGGCTGCATGTGGCCAGAGGTTCTTTAAACCTGTCCTGCTCGGGGATGTGGTTAAGGGGGATGGTTGGGAACTGTGTGGCAGCAGCTCTTGCTACATGTGTGAAAATGATATGCTTCCTTCTTTGTGCATGGATGAAAAAGCAAGTTCCAGGGCATCCTGTTTGTAAATAAACTTGCTGAGGAATAATCAAGCTTGTAATTAGCTGTTTGATGCAATGGTGTGTGGGAGACCAAAGCACAGAATCTTACTAATATTTGTGAGAGCTGCTGCGTATGCCTCTGTCTTTTGGCTGTTTTGTGCCAAGATGTGTCCTGAGTGTATGCGCACAAATACCTGCCACCTGACCGGAGAGTAAGGAAAAGTAGACTGTGTAGGAGAAACATAGCCATGAAGTTTTAAAAGTTCGTAAACTGAGACTTTCTAGACATAGCCAACATTTGTTTCAGTATTTACTCATATTTTCCCCTCATTTTCTTTACAGTTCACAGAAAGACAGTTAGCTGGTTTGAATTCTCGTATAGGTCAGACTGTAAGAGTTTACGCAAGCTGATGTCATAATTTCTTGTGTTACTTTGTCATTGGATTGCCAGGCTTCAGTGATTAGCACTTTTTCTTAGCTCCTCCTAATGTCATCTCCTTGATGTAATATCAAGAAGACAGCAACACTGGCTGCAGAGCCTGTGAGGCTTCTCAGATTTCAGAGGTCTCTTCAGGCAGAAAATTGATGCTTCTTTAGGAATATAGGGCAAGAAGAAGAACAAACCTGCGGCAGTTCACCATGGGGACAGCATTTTGGTTATCTGAAGATAGCATTGGCAATATTTAAAAAAAAATAAATTCATGGGAGGGTAGAAACATTTTGAGTATGATTCAAATCTGCTGTAAGTATCTCTTCTCATGCTGATATCTAGATTGTCAACACGTAGGACAAAATGGATTTCCAGATATTTCTTACAGTAGTGGAAATTAAATTATCCTTTGTTTCAAGAATGAAAAGTTTAACTTCCAGCTCGGATAGAACTCATGAGGTTGTTGTGGGACATAATTCTACAAATACCATAAAACAATAAAGAAATTCCTATGGGAATGGTGATTTCTGGTAAGAGCTGCTGCTGTCTTTACGTCAGTTAGAGAAAATCTCTGTGAGCAAAGCTATCTCACTGTATAAAATAAATAAAAGCAGATCTGATGCTTGAAAGGAATTTGGTAGGGTTGAAGTTTGTGGTTTTTGATGTCTTAGGATACTTGTGAAGTCATCAAATAAAGATGAATATAGTCAGGATTGGAACTTCATTGAAGGTAGCATCTCTTACTTTGGACCTACCAGTAACAGTTGCAATTTTCTGCCGAAAAAAAACAGTATTGCTGTTTGAAGGCTTCAGAGGTGCTGTTTTGGTAAAGGTGCATTTGGATAGAATGTGTGGTGTGTTATGCTTGCATTTTACATTTGATATGCATGTGTGATTTGTAAGTGGTATACTTACTACAGAAAACCTGCTAGATATTACAGAAGAGGATTCTATGCGTCATTGTACTAGGTACCATTTTTGGCTGTCTAATCAACAGTTGCTTGTGTAACCGTCCCAGGAAGTAATCCTTCCCGGCTGCTGGTTATACTGGCAAAAAAAGCTAGAGGCTTGGTAAGTGAAATAAACTGCCAAGGTCAAAGCAGTTTGTGCAGTGTGATTGCATTTAAGCTATTTTGGGGTAGGAGATGGCGGCAGAAAATGTTACTGAAACACCAAATATTGCTCCTTTAGAAGATGTTTTTAACATAGTTCTGCTTTAGTTTGAACATTTTTTTGTGTGTTTCCGATGTGTTCTTTAGTTTTATTTAGGCTTAAATACTTTGTTTCTTGTGACCTAGGTATTATTTGTTCTGGCATTTCAATGGTTTGCATTCTTTGTGTTTTTCTCTTTTGCGCTTATTACTCAGGTATGCTTACATGTGGTATTTCTTCCAGGTCTTCTTTCTTGTTTTTTTCCCTGTGCTTTTTCTGTCACATTTTAGAGATGTAAATCTGTGTTTGTAGCAGTGGGGTTGTACATGCCGTTAGAGATGTGCATACAAAAGCACAGGGGGAGTTATGGCCCTTAACGTGATTTTTCTGTATTTTGGGCTAAACAGATCTTGGCTGACTTTATTTTGGTCTGGAACACTGCGTACTTCTGTGTTAGAAGACTGAGAAAGCAGTTAGAGGTATGGTGCAGCTGGAAGAGAGGCACTGGTCTTGCTGGGATATTTAAATCACAATTCATTGCATGCAGTAGCTGCTCCACCCAGCTCTCAGTTTTTAATAGATTCTGCAGCAGCGCGTCTACCAGTGTCACTGGTACCGCTCTCTGGGAAGGCTGTTGGGACTTTCTTTCAGGATAAAATGGCAAGGATGCTGTTAATGTTAGCCATGTATTTGAATGGACAGGAGTCTCTGTGAGGTTGCTTTAACTTACACAAATGTAATTTTTAAAGAAATAAAAGTGCTATTTTAAATAGTGAATGTTCTCACTTTTCTTTCCTTTCCTTTTTTCTTTCCAGGACACTGAAAACTACAAAAGTTTGATTAAAAAAAAAAAAAATGCCCAGAAAGAGTATTGACTATGGAGTGCTGCCGGAGTATGAGAAAAGCCAGATCAAAAGGACCTTGGAGCTGGGAACTGTTATGACAGTATTCAGTCTTAAGAAGAGTAGTCCAGAAAGGAGGACTATTCAAGTCATAATGGAAACCAGACAGGTAGCATGGAGCAAGACAGCTGACAAGATCGAAGGTTTCTGTGAGTATTTGCAAAGTGTACCTGAACTTGGAGTTATTAATAAATTGATGTATTGATTTAATGAGACTTTGTTAACATAATGAAGTTTTTGGCTGAAAAGAGTCTGGTAATTTGCTGAGAATTTTCTGAATTGTTGCAATGTAGGTGAAGAATCTTCTGCAGCTCATTATTTGGGTATCTAACACTACTTAAAGATGATTAACGTGCTTTTACCTTAAGCCCTGTTCTCAAAGTTTTCATCTTTGAATATGACAAAGCTTGTATTCTCTAGGAATTGCGTTACCGAGTGACGACTGTTTTCCATCATTAAGCCTCCGGAAGTATTGTAAATTCAAGCAAGTAGTACTTCTTTACCCCTTCTCTCTCCAAAAAGGAAAAAACTCCACTACAAGGAAACGGAATTCAAATTTCCATTTTCTTAGGGAATTTGCTGTTTCAGGATAGAAATCGTTATTTAGGACCATTATTGGAAAGTACCAATGACTTAGGAGGATGAAGCTGTGAGGTGTAAGAGGTGGCTTCAAGGTCCTGAGCTGATACTCTTTAGTTGATGTTTCAACTGACTAAATGAGATCAGGAAATAGAAAGGGAGAGTAAAGCTACATAGGACTGCAAAAGCTATGGTACAAGAGTAAAGTGAGACTAATTTTCAGTTCTTACTGAACACAGCTGATGTCAACCAAGCTCAGCCTGTGCTTTTTGGGATTTGTACAGCCCCTGTTAGTATAGTGTAGTTACAGTGCTTGCCTATGACTATGTGGTAATGAGTTTTATTTATTGCGGGAATGATTTTACTATGCAACTACTAAACGGTGTTTGTCTTCAATAAAGGTATTGAATTGTTTGCTGGAGTTGCCAGAATCATTTATTGGTCAGCCTCAGCTGATACGAGAAGCTTGGAGTTGAGGAACTGGGGCTATTTGGGAAAAGGAATTGTAATAAGAAGTGGGAGTTTGGAGTTGGAGAGCTGGGAAGGCTGAGCAGGTATATATCATGCTGTTTCAGTGCTGTTTCAGTTCTGTGCCGCCCACAGAGCAACCGTGACTGGCACCAGTTACTCCAGTAGTGCAATGGACAGGAGCTGTGCTCCTGGTATTCTCTCTGGATGTGAGCACACACAAATGCGAGAGAAACTGGGAAGGAGCAGAATGGAGTTTTGTCTGTCAAGTTGTGGATTTTTAGAAGGTTTTTTTTTGTAAATACACAGTAAGTTAAAAATGGGTCGATCTGTAAGGTTGCAAAGACAGGCACTGAGAAGTTGCATAGTTTTTGGATTATCTGTGCAGCTTCCCTTCACGCTGCTTACTTACAAGCATTAAAGCTCTGTTTGCTACTGTTTCCATTGGCTCCTGTCTCATTCCTTGTGCAGAGCGGACCTGCAGCTGGAAATAAAATGCGATGGAATGAAAGACCGGTTGTCTGGAGGATGATTTTGTCATTGGTGGTGAAAATGTGGTTATATGCAGTGTTCTGGGGAAAAGCAAGCAGGGCTGGACACCCTATTTAATAGGTACTCTGGATCATAATCTTGCAGTGCCCCTGTTTCTCGTGTGGAACGTGAGGCTAATTATCCTTTCCTATAATGATGTGTGTGAGTGCAAGTACGTTACTGGTTCTGATATGCTCAGATCCTGAAGTGATGTGTGCCAAAAAAAGAAGTCCTGAGAGGAGATGAAGGTTTCGGTTATGAGAGCATGGCTTGAAGATGCTTAGTAGATAAAGCCTGGGGTTACACACAGAACAGCAAGATTAAAACAAAATAGAAAATGACCACTTAGTGGGTGAACGAAGCATTGTAGTCCTCTGGCAAAACCAATATGTGATCACATAGCTGAAGACTTACTGTAGCCATTTGCACAGAGGGGCCAAATTTAAAGCCATGCAGGCTGTGCATTCCAGATTTTGGGGTCAACTTTGTCAGGGCTTGACTTGTAATCTTCTTTTATCAAAGCTTCCCGAGGGTGGTGTGTGTTTGTGGTAATGCATCCTGATAATTAAAGAGGTTGCTCTATGCATAGTTTTAAACTTTTACAATAAGGTGAATATTATAACTTAATTCTTATACCTGGATAATCTAGCAGGGTAATGGCTTGCTTCAAGTTACACAGGCAGTCATTACTAGAATGGGAAATATAGCTATAGACCTGTGATTTACCCAAAGGCCATCTGCCTCTCTTCCTGAAAATTGTAGTACTGTAGCAGTTTTTTTCAATTGAGCAACATTCAAGTGGCCTTTATAACGATGGAAACTTTAGGTCGGAGAATATGTTGTACTCTAAAGCACTAATTTGTAAAACATTGTTTTGTTGTCTGAAAGAGCAGTGAATCTGCCCAAAACCAAGACGTATTTTGCAGGCATTGTTTCAGAATATGATGTGTAGAGTTGTTTCAGTTAGCCATGAACTATATCTGCTCTACTTGAAACAAAAGCCACTGCAGTTTTAACTTGCTGACTGTGTTTTTCGTGAAGAGGAAGGAAATAATTATTTATTTATTTAAATTTTGCTACTGCTTCTTTCGACTGAGGCTCAGGCTTCCTTTTTGCTTGAAAAGTGGAAAGATTACGGATTTGAAGCTTTCATATTTGATATTTAAATAGATGGACTTCTTGAGTACCGACGACGGGAATTAAAATCTTTATTTCTCTGGAACTATACTGAGGAGATGGTACCGACTTTGTGATAGGAGAATAGTTGATTTGGCTTGTATACATGAATGACCCCAAGTATTCACTAGTGGATTGTGTTGACCGTGAAAAATAAAACCCATGTTTTTGTGTGTGGGTTTGGGTGGTTTGGTCTTTGTTTTTTTTTTTTTTTAGTGGCCGAGGGCATAGAATTATCATCTGAAGTAGTATACTGTTTAATATGCTTGTCCTGTCTAAGAAATAATATTTGCAATGTGATCTTAATGGTTTTTATTTGCGTGTGCTGCAGTCCAATAAGAATTAATATCGAGTATGGGTGGGAAAGTTAAGATGGCTTCCTGTTGTGTGTGTGCGTGCCTTTTAACGCAAGTTTGGCAACTGCTCTTTGCAGAAGGCAGAAAACTGAATGTTTGCATCTGCTGTGGGGTTTGTATTTCTAAATCAGATAGTGAGGAGAATTCTTAAGCTTTGGGACACAAAAATAGGCTGCTAGTGGGTAGAGAAGATGGAGACCGACTTTAATACTTTATTTTAATACTCTTCCTTTGGAACTGAAGAAAAAGATTTTTTTTCTCTCTGTAACTGCCCCATATAGTGTTGGAAATTTTGCATGTCATAGTGATTACTTTCTTGCTGGTGAACTGTAAATGTGTGAAGCATGCTCAAATTCCTCTAAGCCGGAGTTGCTCATATTTATTACAAGGGCCTTTTTCAAGTTTGGTTAATATTATTTTGGAAGTGGTTTAAGTTAAGCCTTACAATAACAAAAAGGCAGCTACTCTTATTCTGAAATAAATTGACCTGTGAAAGGGACATGTAGGATTAGCTATACTGATATAAATGTTTAGACAACCCCATGGCCCCAAAAGTGGCAGCACTGTGTATTTTAAATTGCATTACTCTTGAAAGGGTCCCTTTCATTAAAAACCTGTCAGCATTTCTGTTCAGAATAGAGCGAAAGTGTTGCTAAAATTATGGCTGTTTCCTGCTCAGTGCAGATGTGTTTCTCTGGATGAGCAAGTAAAATGGAGATACCTTTCCTTAGCAAATTCTTTCTAGACCCAGGCCTTTGGTGTGGTAACAAGTGAGGATGTACAAAGGCTAGGAAATCTGGTTTAAACAGTCTCTGTCTTCATTGTGCAACTCAGACCACACAGTGTCTAAGTACTGAAGGTTTTACATTGACCTGCTGAAAGACTTGAATCACCATATACAAAAGCAATTTTCTAACAAAAATGAACTATTTCAGCAGTAGATCAGAAGGCCAAATTTTAAGCTGCTACATATCAAGTAGGTCGCCTCACTTTGATAGAGCAATTGAGATTTTTAGTCACTTTTTTTTAGCTTGGGAGTGACTGTGGGGCTGAGAATAGTGCTGCACAATTTCTTGTTTCTTCAGATGCAGGGTTTTCTGTTAGCTTCTGGTAAGTTCTAGCTTTACCAATCAGAGAGGGAGCATTATGTACCAGCTCTTCCATTAGTGCTAGTCCTTCCCTGCTCACTTGCAAGAGAGGGGAAGGAGCAACCCATCAATGTCTGCTCACACCATTCCTGAGTTGTCCTAAAGGTGTTGGTTAACCTGGGCATGAACAGTCTTTCTTTCCTGTAGAGCTGTGCAGCCAAGAGTTGTTCAAGTCACGTGAGTTCTTGGATGGTGTCTCAGTTTTGATGAGATCAAGCTAGCTGTTGAGCTTGTCCAAGATAATCAGACTTGCTGAAGATGGTAGATTTTGCTGTTTGTAAGGAAACTCTGATCCTCATGTGCAGTCTGCGTTTCTTGGGTTTACTGTGATTCTGCTGTTGTAAAATGTAATGCTTTGTAGGCCCAAACAAAGATTAAGTTATGTGACTGCAGGCTGTCTTTCCTTTCCTTTTAGCCTGTAAGGTTAGGATGGACTGGTAAATGAGCACCTTTCAAGAAAAGTTAAATCAAATTAGTCCATGTTTTCCATTTTGTGGGAGCCTCAAGTTTCCGTCTAGATGAAAGCGGAAAGATTAGCAGTGGAAAGAGAGGGGCTGCCCACCCTGGAGTGTTTTTCAGGTTGACTGGAGGCCAGGAAGGTTTTTAGTGCTGCTGCTCTTTCAGTCACCCGCGAAGACTGCGGAGTACCTTACGCATACCTTTCCTACATCAGCTGGGTCCAACACAACCCATTGCCAAAATCGAAATGGATAGACAGGAGGTAAATTTGAGAAATGTTTTTATTGTGGATGTTTGGCGTGCAGGGTTTCGTTAGTGTATTAAAATGAATGCCAGCAACATGTGCTTCCTTATGTGGGCCTGCAGAGAGCTATGCAAATAGCTGAAAGAAGCAGGTCTGAGCTAGACGTGGCTGTGTTCACCCATGCTTGGCCTTCTTTCAGTCGTCTTGCTATTGTTCTATACATAGAGACATTTTAGATGCCCTAATAGCTCTAAGATCATCTGAGGGAAATACTTGTAGACGCTGGATACAAAATGCCGGAACTTTTTCTTCTGCCTCTTATTAATAGCATTTCTTAGCATTCTCCATTGTCCTAATTTTAAACTGTTAAAGATAGCCGAAAGTTTGCTAGGTGGCTATCGGACTGCTCATGGGGCTCTGAATCTCAGCTCTGTTGATCTAAGTTAGCTAGGTCGTCAGTGCCAGAAGATTGGTTTAACTTCTGATGTTTTTCCCATGAGGAGTTGTGTGGTTTTTGTTTATGTGATTTTTTTTTTTTTGCTTGTTTTGTGTTGTTCCCCCCCCACCCCCCTGCTGTGCTTTGTGTGCTGCAGTGTGATATTAATACTTCATCGGATCACCCATGCTTTGAAGCCGTTGTGGTTCTTTTTTTCCCCCCGTTCATGTTTCTTGATCTGCACACTAACTCTGGTTTCAGTGGAGTCCCCGTCATTGATTTCAGTAGGAGAAATTCATCTGTTTCTTGGATAGGAAGCAAGTTTGGGTGAGTGTTGCAGGACTGCTGCCCTGTGAATAGACTGACCCGTTGAGAGGTTAATGACTGATGCAGAATGCACGGGGTCTTGGGGAGTGATGGCTATAAATAGGAATAGTATTTCTGACTGCGTATGAAATAACTTTGAGGTAGTATTTTCACAGCCTAATATTAAGCAGATGACTTACAAGGCTAGTCTCACCTGTCCACCCAGATGGTCAGCTAAGAGAATGAAAGGATCCTTCAGAGTGAGGTTTAGTTCCTGCTCTGAATTACTGTCTGCTGGAGTCCCTTGCTCTGGCCACTGAATATATAAAAAGCGTGTAACACTAGCTTCCTAACTGTGAGTCAGTGTGGGTTTTTTGTGCTTTGTTTCTTTCATCTATAGAGTTGGTTTAAGTATGGGAGTTCTATTGCAAAGCATTGTAAATGTGAAAATGTAATTTGAACTTTGAGAGGAATTTTGAGTGTAAAAGACAGCACAGAAAGCAGAAGCGCTCTTTGCAGGGCCATGGGTCTAAAAACCATGGCACTAGTTCTGCGGCTGGTATCGGATATCGTTGCCACAAACAATAAGCAAATCTCCTCGAAGTCTAGGGTGGATCACAGGCTTCCCCCACTACTTTTCCTTGCTGTAGCACAACCTGACTTAGAAGTTGCCTGGTGCTAGGGAAGGCGTTTGGCAACTTTAATTACGTCGCAGGGGAAGGTGTGTGGTGGGAGCATGTGGCTTTCACTGAATGAGACCCTAGTGCAAGTGGGACCCAGTGTGACTTGGCTACGGAGTGTTTACCCATAGGTTTTGTTCACCTATGGTTCATGGGTTTGCAGTTTCAGAACTACAGATCTTGGTAACTATAGCAGAGCTAAACTAGCTTTTGCTTTACCAGCACATGAGAGAAGGAAGCTTCAGTTCCCTTGTACGGAGGGAGTTGATTTGCTCGTTTAATTTGTAACAGGCCCTTTTCTTGCGGAAACTGATTTATGCATACTGGGTACATGACTGCGAGGCTGTGACTTAACCAGCATGATTTGTTGCAGTGTGTTGCTCAGCGTGTCACTTCCTTATGGTTCTGCTGTGTATTTTATTACATATTTACCCTTTACAACCGTGTGTGGGTCTGCACAGTGGCCTTGGGTCACACACGCCCTGTATTTTTTCTCCCCCCCCTTCAAACTGTCCCAGGCAAGCCTCACAATGGACGTGTGTTGTACATCCCCGTGCTGTCTGAGGGTCACTTTTGCCTCCACATCAGCTACTCTGCTGCACTGTTTCTTTGCTAGGATACCAAATGGCCCACAAACAACTGCACTGTCATAGCTGAGACAGCGCTGGAGGGAACTGCTGGATAGCAGTGAAAGGCAGAGGGGAAGGGAGGGGTGGCCAAGAGGGAGAAGGACTCGTCAGTCCTCTGCCGAGAGGCACGTCGGTGCGACCAGCACCTGGGGTTTGCTGACAGAGAGTACGTTTCAATAGTACTAATTAAGGCCTCCCAAATTTCCTCATATTGTGGTATACGCATTTATATGCATGTGAATGAATTAGGGCCCAAAGAGATTACGGTATTTAATGTAGAGCAAGTAGGTGGCAAGGTGTAAATCTCCAGCAAGCTGATCCGTAGTGGGTATTTCATTCTTTATCAGACGCAAAGTGCTTAAGGAACAATTATTGAGGGAAAGTTTGTGGCCACTAGAGTTTGGTTAGTCACTGGAAAATACGTGGGTTTCTTTATACTCTTCCATGAACCCGTGTGTTAAGTGATGATTCACAGCCAGGAGAATTTATGCTTGGAGAAATCAGTGATGCCTTCCCTGAATGTGCAAGCATGTTTCTCCGTAATAAAAGCACGCACACTTCAAGGAAGATTCTGTTGAGGACATAAGAAGATTTCTCTTTTTTGATTACCTAGGATTTTTTTTTTCTTCATGTAAAGAGGTGACCTACATTTGTAAAATTATTTAAACTATATTTTAATCCCTTAATCTTTGGAAAAGAAAGGTCACCTGTCTTTATTGATGTTCTTGATTTATTGCAAAATACTCAAGAAAAAAAATGTAGTGACCATTTAGTTGCACAAGAACACAACAAGAAGTAGGTTTAAAGCATTGGAGGGCAGTGTTTAGAAAAAGGTCATATATCAGCTGTTACAATGCTCTTGCTGTATGTGGACCACGGGGTTAGGGTGTAAATAAGGTTGGAAGAGAAGGGAATAGATGTGTTAGTATTAATTTATTCTGAAAGCCTTCTGTTTCTCAGAGAATGACATACCTGTTTGGGAATGGCATATACAGACCTATTGTCAATGTAATTGCAAAATTACAAAGCAGAGGAATAAAGGCTACTTAAATTGAGGCTTTTGATGCTAGTGATAAGGCTCACTGTAACACATAGTCACCATTTCTTTTTTCTGCAGTCCAGACCTTTATTAATGCAGTAAGATTGTCTTACAAGTTTTTTCAGTTTTAGTAGAAAGTTGTGACCTACAATGTATAATGCTTTATTTTAGGATTAACATGGGCTGATAGTTTCACATTGTCTGTCTTCTGTTTTTTCTGTAATATTTTTCCAGAGTTTGTAGAACAAAATGACTGTGGCCTACTTTTTAAATACATCTGCCATCTCAAGTTCATTTAGTATTACTGATCTTTTATGTAACCTATGAAAAAGAAGTATCAAAGATTGTTAGGTTTGCTTGAGATTTTTCTTCCTGCTGAAAAGAGGAAATTTTATAGAATTTGTCCTCTAGAATGTGATTAAAAAAAACAACACAAAAAAACAAGTTGAATTTTTGTGTTTCACAGGTATATTAAGAAAGGGAGTGAATGGAAACAAAGAACTAACTTAGTAAATTCATATTATATGTAGAATTAGAACCTGTGGGAGCTGCTCTGTTTTTTCTCAATCTGCAAGATTGCACTGTGTTTCTCTTTTAAGGGTGTGTTACATTGCCAAGCAGAAATCACTAGTTTCTGCAAAATGTTGCACCTGGATATTGGATGATCAAAGCTCACTGGCGACGCGGTGCATCTATGATATAGTCATGTAGATAACAGGACCAGGTCTGGCCACATACAATTTACAGGAGAAGGTGAAATGCAGGGATGTACAATTTAATGTAATGGCAATCTTATGTGTGTTGCCACAGGTGATGCTGTTCTAGCTAAGGGTTGTTTTGTTTCGTTTTTGGTCTTTATTGTTGTATTTTGTGCATTTTATCCTGCAGCATGTTTTCCGTGAATTTAAATTATGCTAATTTTTCTCTTAAATTCTTTGCTGAATTTACCTGCCAAAGAGAGCAAGTTTAGATTCCATGCATCCTTTTGGCTGTCAGATACACTGGGAAAATTAAAAAAACTAACACCTAAGAGACCATTTTTGCTAGTGGCTTAGATTCTTAAACAGAGCTGGGGGGTTTAAAATTTTTTTTTCATAGGTTAAACAGCTAAGTCATTTAATTAGTAGAATTGTTAACGCCAGTGTGAACTTCCTCTGTGGTGGAAAACTTTTCCCCCCCCCCCTCCCTGTGGAGAATATGATATAAACGTTTATGGTATCTGTAGCTTTCTGGGAGAAGTGATGAGTATCTACATATTCTGCTGAGGAGTGTGAAATGAGTGCTGCTTTTGGCTTGAATGTTGTATTTGACCTTGCTAGTTTCTAGTAGTGACTTTTTTTTTTTTTTGGTACTAGCAGAATTTCTTTCCGTCTGAATTTCCTTACTGTTTCAGACATAAAGTAAGAAGAAAATTTAACTCGCACTGAAAATCCCAAGTCCATATTCTGTCATTTCCTTTCTGTATTCTGAATACTGTTAAAAAATAGTATGTCATTGCAAAAGTGAATCCAATTCTTGCTCTTTGTGAGTAGCTTTTCAAAGGAACCTTTTTAAAATTAACCTTTTTTCTGTTTAGAAATTGCGATGTTTCAGCTGTTACCCCCAGGGTATGTTTGTGTAAGTCTTCAGCTGAGTATTTAGAGCTTGGTTTCTGTGGTCAAATGAAAAAATGAACGTGTGTAGCCTTTAGCTGTTTTCAAATCATTTCTTCCCTTTAGCAGCTCAGTTCTGCAATGTTTAATGCTAACTTACAACGACCAGACTTCCTGTCATGGCCAGCCAGCGAAACGAGGATGGCGTGAACCTCATAGACCTGAGCACCCCTAATGTGATTGATCAAAGTGAGTGCGAGATGTAGGTATTCCAGTACACTTTCCTCAAAGTCAAAGTTTTGTATGGCAACATTTTTGTTTTGTTGCACGAAGCAGAATGTAAACTTTTATGGGCCCATATGTAAATTTTACCCTATTCCTACCTCATTATGTGAAGGCACCTTTTGATTTTTAATATGAAACCAATAGCTGTTGGAGATGTATGGCCCCTTGAATTCAGAGCTTAAACTGGGAAGGGCCATAAGATGTTTTTGCTCTACTGAGCAGTCTGGTGAGAAGTTGCTAATTTAATGGTAATTTGTTGTTAGTGCACGACAGCTCTGTGTGACCTGATTACTTAAATCTGTGGGTTTAAAAGGTGCACTTCTCTAAAGCTTGTGTCAGTCACACAGCTAAACTCCCAGAGGACCCCTTGGAAAGGTAGTCATATGTGCTTTCTCAAGATACACCGCACCGTTTCTCATATTCCATCCTTGTAACTGTCTTTTCTGATAATTTTGTGGCTTAGCTATAATGACTTCCTTGGGCCGCTGAATGTCTCGCTCAATTTCACTGCTTGTATGAGCTGAATTACTTTCCATGCCACATCTGTGCTGTTGTGCTGCAGGAGATTTCTGCTTTCATGTGACTTTGTCCTCTGTGGGAAGCCTCACCTTGTTCACTTTAGAGTTGCACAAGATCTGTGTTTCATTGCTGTACACCTTGTGTAGTTAATCTTTAATTCTGCAGAAGTGAGAACAAAGCCATTGTCCTCACTAAGCACCATGAAGTACATTTGCAAAAGGGCACTAAAGGCTTTCTTCATTCACTGGGCGCTCATTTGCACATAGCCTGTGTTGCAGTGGGCTGTTTCTGCCTCTCCCAAAATGAAACCTTCTTTGGAATATTTTGTAATGCAAATTGTTGGGGAAAAAAAAATGAATTCTGAAAACTGGTTCTGAAGTGCAGAATGTTGCTATATACACATGAAAATGCGCATATATTTATATAGAGAATTCCCACCTCATGTCTTGGTCCACAGCACTTAGGTTATCAGAGCCCCTTATCTTTCTCTCCAAAGCATTGCCAGTAGTTTCCCTTTACCCTTCTTGAGACTTATTGAAAATACCTGCCGAAGTAAATAGTTCTCATGGCCTGATTTGTGACTCTGTAAGCCTCCTTTGAATCTCTCTGTAGGCTTTTTCTTCTCTTTCATTAAGTACAGAACTCTGAGCTCTGATGCAAGCATCGTTTGTGGCCACAGATGTTGAAAGACTCTTGGGGACTTTGGACTTTGAATCGGGAGCCTTGACTTACAAGACTGTAGTCCGTAATGCCAGTCTCAGTTGAATTTTTACACTGTTTATCAAGACTCTTCTGTCAAGGATACCTTGCTAGGTTGACAGCCTCTAAGGTTTTTTGGCTTACCCTATTTACATACAGTCTGCCTGACTTTCCAGCCTAAAATTACCTGAATTGACCAAAGCTGATCTACGCAAACATGCCTTCCTACAGTGAACTTACATGGGCACTTCCAGCTAACTCAAGGTGTTCTGCTGTTGTCACTGGCTGGTTTTAAGTAGGGTCTGTTCCCTAACCCCATTGTTGGTTTGGGTGCTGAATGCTTGCATTCCCAACCAGAGGTGGGTGTTGCGCGGTGAGCAAAGGGGCAGAACTTCTCCCTTTGAACAGCAGGGCTGGTTCTCTCCTGGAAGGAGGAGCACAGTGTTGTTTTGTACAACAATGTAATGTTTTTTGCAGTTCTCCTGATCACATCGTTCTCTACCTGTATATACCTTATGTCTTGTCTTCTGCTCAGCTTGCACAGCACCTACTGTAGTGGAATCCAGGTTCTGTTTTACCATCTGCCACTAAGGGTAACTGAAGGAAAGGTAACAGCAGTCAATACCTAGAAGTGTGTAACCAAGTATGATCCCTACTGCCAGGTTATTTGAATGGAGAGCAGTGGAGATGTCAAGGATCAAAAGTTTATTGTTACGTTTATGGCAGCAAAGAGCTCTGGAAGGCACTGAGCAATTAATCTGTGCAGTCTTTGGAAAGTAGCTATGTAGTAGTGTAATGATCCATTGAATTAACTGATTTGCTGAACAACAGACAACAGCAGGAGCTGAAGTTCAGCAGCTTCAGGCTCTGAACTGCCACAAATACTGCACATCCAGATCAGAGCCTGAAACAGGATGGTAATTGAAGGTGCCTTGGAGTATGGTCTTGTTAAAGAGCCACTTGAGGGAGCTGTCAGAATCAATAGGTGACTGATGAGGCTGCCAAGGAGATCCTGGAAATAACCACATAAAAGAATTGATGAAATATAAACTAGTATTGTAGGGTTTTTAGAGTGGCACTAGACTTCTGAAGTGTTTGTCTGGGGACTGAATGCGTTGGAAGCGTCCTCTTTGTCTTGCTGGATGTGAGTCAACTTCTCTACAGAGCATACTTTGATTGACGTTTCCTTGGGAAATGCATTAATCTTCTTGCACTGTTTTATGGAAATTGCACCTGCAAGCGTATTGGATTTGAACTGACACTGCAAGCTGCGTGTGTCCAGGTCTGTGCTTTTTTCAGGTGTGTCAGGCTGCAGGAGCCTCTGTCTGCGAAGCCAGGTCAGGGTATGGCTCTGCAATTTGCACGTGGGATTGAGAAGAAGGAAAACTCCAGTACTTCAAGTAAGAAGATAGAGTGTCCAAGGCGCTGTGCTTGTAGTTCTGGCACAGGCATGAAGTTACATTTTAATTGTTCAGTGACAGATTGTGCTACAAAAAGTTCACAGTAACTGTGTAACAGCTAAGGTGGTACAGCTCATTTAGTAATCTGAGTCTGAAACATGTTGCAGCTTTTCCTGGCCTGTTCCTTTCTTGGTTCAGTTGGGATCAGCCATTCTGAATTTAGTGGGTGTTGTGTGGAGGGTGCCAGGTGACTCCAGCCTACCTGGGGAGACAGCAGAGCTTAGCGCGAGACCAAAGTTTGTGTGTGCTGTGCACGTCTCTCTTTCCCCCCCTCTTGATTTTCTGCCGTGGCTTTTCTTTCAATGATATAGAATAATGCATCCTAAATGACACTATAAAATGTCATTAAAATATACGCAGGTAGTTTCTATTAATTTTCTGAAACTATAACGTGTATTATAGCTTTCTTTTTGTAAAAATGTAAAGAGTGTTTAATAAAGCTTGTGTTTTGTACATCTGCTTCATATATTATTTAAGTAAACGTAATGATATCTAGCCAGAATTTTGTAAGACATATATAATATGTTACCTGAAAAGTACAGGAATGTAAAATTCTGAATTTGAGGGGTTTAAATATAAATATCCCCCCCCCTCCGTTTTGTTCTGTTTCTGAACCATTCCTCTGTGTACTGAATTTTTAGCAATTAGTGTACATTAATTTATTTTTCAAAGATCAGTCAGAGAAACATTAATACAGTTAGCAGTGTGAAGCCTGTGCATACAAAAATCCTTGTGCCTATATGTATATACACATTCACGCAGGAGAGTGGGATGGTAGGGCTGAAAGGCTGTAATGCAAGGAAAGAACTGTAGTGAGTACATGTAAGTGAGGGGAGACATTGAGTAAGTTTGTGTGTTTGTTTCAGAGGTCAGTATGAGGTAAGAGCAACTTGAAATGATAACAGCAATGCAGGTTGTGAAACCTGTTTTAGCACTGCTTATAGTTTATACTTTGAGGGGGTCTTTGTGGTGTGTTCATATGTGTGGATTTATTGGAGTGTGAAATGAAAGGTGTGCATCTCTTTTAAGTTAAAACTGTTTTTTGGCAGGGATTTGTTGGGTGAAGGGAAAGCAGAAGTGACTGGGGTTGCTCTTGCCCATGATTAGAACGAGCCAGCATCGTGCGCAGTCCCATGTCGTTTATTGCAGCCATGCAACCTCCTTCCCTCTCCCATTTGGGTGCTTTCTGTCTCTGCATCCTGATTGTTCTCTGCTGATACTAATGTGAATTGGTGGGCTTAGATCGTCTTTTTCACATGGTGGCGTTTTGGGATAGATATTTGGATACACCACTAGGGATCGAAGTGAGATGCTGGGTGGTAGGGGGATCAGAGTCACCACGAGGAGCTTTTTGTTGCTGGTCATTTATGGTCGTGTCATGAATTTATTTTGGAAGTTTGCATCTAAATTTAGGGGCCTTGACCAATGAGATATGCAGATCTTAGGAGATGTTTTCAGGGTTTGAGAGGGTGGTTGAGACATGGAGGTTGAGACATTAAAAGCTCTATCTTGAAGATAGTTATACTTGGAAAAAATAGTTTAAGAAAGCTGCTTGTGTCCTGTGATTAGTTCAGGTTAATCTTTGAGGTCCCATTTTCCCAAGGTAAGTTGTCTAATGACTGGGAGAAAGGAGTGTCTGGTGGAGAGTTTGGCCTGGGATACTTTGCAGAGAATAAGAAATTCCAAGATGAATTAATGTTTCGTTATCAGGATTTTATTGATGAACTTCCTTGCCAGTCTCTCCCTCCTTTCTATGTTGGTATCTTAGAAACTCAGCGTTACATAGGCTGAAGTTTTAACCAGTGTTCAGCTCCCCCTCTGTTGACAGCAGGGTTGCTTTTTTGTTATGTTATTAACTGTGTTCTGTTACTGATGAGGTGCTCATTTAAAACAGTTTTTTTTGTTGCGATTTTTTTAAATTCACAGACAGAAACCCTCGTCTATTTTCCTTGGATCTTGCTAGGTCCGATAAACACATTTCAAGAGCAGCAGTGAAATGTTTTTCTTCACTCTTCATCCTGTAGGTTGTAAGTTAAGACTGTCCAAAAGTGGGAAGAGCTGTTTATTTGTCTGGTCCACAGGCAGAACAAAACCACTTCCTCAGTTTTCTAATAAGTATCTTATCTTGAGGGTGCACGTATTTCTGTTTCAGTGCTGTCTCACTGCTGTTTTGCAGGCCATGTAGCAAGGGTTTGATAAAAAGGGAGCTGACTTGAGAAAATGTGTGCTTGTGCAGTGTTCCCATTCTGCTCTGCTCTAATATGTACCTGTGTGCTGTAGAAAGCAATAAGCTGAAAGTGATACAGCAGGTTATGTTAGATGACAGAGATCTCTGGATTTGGCCAGGAAGGAACTCACAAATGTTTTAATTGTTAGGCTGGATTTTCTCTTTATATTCCTACTTTAAATATTGCTCTTACAAGTGGCAGTGACTACACTAGCTGACGAGGTTAGCTGACTATCTAGGATCGGATGCATAATTTTTAGATGAGTAAGTTAGAAGTTGTATCTATTTTTTTTTGTCTCTAAACAGTCGTCATGGCAACTGGAAATTTCTTGCTTTGAGTAAATGCCATTTGGGAAATCATGTCTTCTGTAACCCAAAGGGGCTATGTGTATACACTTTGTCTGTGGATAGTCAGTGACAATGAAAAATATGACAAGTTATTTTTCTTCATCTTTTGGTCCTTCTCTACTGTTGTCTGTTGGTCAGTAATACATTTAGTTGTGGATTTGTGGATTGCGACCTGGTGCAATTTGCATTTCTTGCCCAATAAAGATCTGTAAGTTTATATGTTTATATATTTAGATATTTCATGTATGTATGCATGCTTTGAGTTGTTCATCTTATTGTTTCAGGCTCTGCTGGAATGCAAGTGCAGTTGTGCTGACTGAATGTTGTTTTCTTTCAGTGGATCTGATGGAAATAAAAGAAATTCGCCCAGGAAAGAATTCAAAGGACTTTGAGCGTTGCAAAGCAAAGCAAAGGGAAGAACACTGCTTTACTATTTTTTATGGTACCCAGTTTGTCCTCAACACCTTAAGCTTAGCAGGTACTTTTTTCTTCTTTGTTTCTTCTATAAACCTACTGATGGAACAGTGATGCAAAGAATACTGTGGTTTTGACTTCTGCTGTTCAGGAGTGCACCAGATGTTTACAATGTGGAGACAGACCTTTTACTTGGCCCTTCGTGTCTGTGAACTACTGTATTTGTAATGCTTTGCTTTCAGGTAGTGTATCGTGTGAGTGTAGATTCTGATTTGCTCAATCATTTCTGGCAAGGTAGACTTTCGCTGGTTAAATATCTCCAGTGAGGTTTTCAACACTGGTTTACAGGCTGCCCAGGGAGGTTGTGGAGTCTCCTTCTCTGGAGATATTCAAGACCCGCCTGGACAAGGTCCTGTGCAGCCTGCTGTAGGTGACCCTGCTTCGGCGGGGGGGTTGG
>Ga0065711_1005073_pt1 | contig 21400 bp, 21 predicted proteins | sample Hoacrofraction12_FD_59098 | JGI IMG/M metagenome (GOLD analysis project Ga0065711, IMG submission 59098) | Hoatzin crop microbial communities from Cojedes, Venezuela - Epithelial fraction 12 v2 (version 2) | ecosystem: Host-associated > Birds > Digestive system > Esophagus > Crop | place... | reverse complement strand
CCCCCCATTGTTCATTTTTTAATAGGGTTCCTAGTACTTTATGGTATAATCTTAAAAAAAACCCAAATTCTTCCATGTAGTTAGAAGTGTTATAGCAATTTGTTACTGAAGACAAACCATTTCAGAGATCATAGGCACCTCTGAGGTATAAAAAAATCTGCCCTTTAAAAACGCCTTGTGCCTTCACGAGCCACCCAGCCCAGTGCCCTTTCACCACCTGTCCTGGTGACATTTGCTTTGTGAAAGATCCTGCTCCGTGTCTGAACTCAGGCAGCCTCCAGCGAAAGTGCTCCCTGCTACAGTGGAAGCTGCTGCCCGGGAAAGACAGATGCTATTTTATTTTTCAGGAACCTAGGGTTAGAGTAATCCCTGGCAGAATTCCACAGACGTCAGCGGGGATGCGCCGGGGGTGACTGTCTGATCCCATATATCGGCCAGTTCATTCACATTCCAGGGTTTGTTTATTTAAGCCGTATGTTTTGGAGTGCAATGCAAACAAAAGCACTTGCGTTGCAAGTGATGTGTTTCACAGCAGTGGAATTACACTGATGTAGCAGAGAAATAATGGTCCTTACTGAGACTTCTGTTCTCTGTGATGATGGGGTGTTTATGTCTCATTTTTATGTCTCATTTTGTCTGCTTTTGTTGAAAGAGTGCTTTGAATATACATTTGCAGGTTTCATGGGAATGAATTCAGCCTGCAGACAATGAGCTCAGTATATGAGTGCCTAAATCTCCATATGTGAAAAATCAACCTCATTTAACTGATAGAGATGGATTCACCTTAGACTGAAGTGCTCTAAACTTTGGGGAAACTGAATATGAACCTAAGATTTAGCTGCACAACCACTTGTCATACCAGTCAGGGCAAGGGTGGGAAGTGATTTTACGCTGCAGGAATGATCTCTGCTGAGTTTTGCGATGGAGACCAGTGCTGGTGGTCAGTGGGCTGCAGCCTGAATCGAGTTTATGTGATCAAACCAAGTGTAGAACCGCTTCGTGAGAGCCAGGTGTTTAGTCGTGGAGTGAAATTTCAGCAAGTCGGTATTGGTTGCAGGATCCTGCATGCCTCTCCTCAGTAAGCTACTTTCTCAGCCTAAATCTGTCTAGTGAGGATAGTTCACATCAGTGGCTCTGGCATTTGTTTCTCCTCTCGTCAGAAACCAGCGTACAGGGTGGTGAAGGGAGATGTTTTTGTTATAATCTCAGAGCCCTGATATTTGTTCTCTCCCCAGCAAACATTCTCTCATTTCCTGAAATGAATATTACACAACCAGGAATCACTGTTTCCATTTTTTCTCCTCGCTCTGTAACTTTGGAGCTTGTTTATCAATTTTAATCCATCCTGAAGGTGTGGTGCAAGCCTCAGAAATGCCTGAGTTCCTGCCTATGTAAATCAAAGCTGAGCAGAAGGAAGAACCTTGAATTAGTTCTCCCATCTAGGGAAAGGTTTTCTCCAGCATGTACCATGTTCCAGGCTATCGGCTGCATATGCTTTTCCAGCTGGGTGGAATGAAGGAAAGCATTATTGGAAAAAGAAGCAGGGTCTTTAAGAGACAGGAGTCACAGGTCTGCTGCTCACACGACTGCTTTTTATTCTCTTATGCCTCCAGCTTGATCATTTGATGGGTTGAAAATTTGTAGAGGGTAACTGTGAAAATAGAATTTACCTTGAGTAAGTGTCCAAGCCTTTTACAGGGCTGTATGTAATAAAATGGGCTGCATGAAATAAATAAAGCTGGCTGAGACTCTTTTCAGAGAGACCTAACCAGAGACAACTCTCTGTAAGCTAATGCTAAGCCTCAGAGATACCCTTCACTTTATTAAGATGAAGGAAGAGGAATTAATGCATGAGGAGGAGGTGCAGGAAAAGTTTGCTAGGGTGAAAACCCTACACCGCTGTGGATGTGGTTGCAGGTCTACAAGAGAGTTCATGTATTAACATCCTTGGGTTAGCTGAGATGTAGCAACGGACTGGACATGTGCTCCAGCTGAATCTTAATCATAAAGTGCACCCAGCTTTTTGGGAGACTGAAGCAAAAAAAAAAAAACAAACTTTCATTTTGCATAGTTTTGGGACAGAGGAGACAAGTACCTGGTTATCTGTGATGGGATTCACCTGGTTAGGAGTGGGTATCTATGGTGTCAGAGTCTACATTTGAGGTCTATTCAATACAGTTAATGGACTCAAGGGTGGCAATTATCTTTTCTGAAGTAGATGTCTGTATTTGGTCAAATGAACACACGCTGACTCCATTGATTTATATTGATTGTATTATCTTCATTGGCTCTGAATGGAGCCAGTGTCCAGATAGCTCAGATGTGGGCATACACATTATAGACAGCTAAGGATAAGTGAGATGAATCCCATCCCAGGTTTCACTTCACACAGTAACCTCCAGAGACACTCTACCACGGTCCGTTACACACCCCGCCAGGAGAGAGACCTCAAAGTGGGTAAATAACACAGATCTGTCTCAGAGACTGTAGAGTGGTGGCCTTAGTGCAGATGAGAAGCAAGTCTCATCAATCCAAACCACTTCTTGTTGACAGAAAATGGCCAAGTGTACGTGCAGAAGAAGCCTACCATGTACCCACCCTGGAACAGCACTTTCGATGCCCACATCAACAACGGCAGGGTCATGCACATCGTTGTCAAGGACAAAAGTGCCGAGATGGTTTCAGAGACCACGGTAGAACTCAAGGTGCTGGCGGAGAGGTGCAAAAAGAACAATGGCAAGACAGAGATATGGGTGAGCATCCTTACCTCCTCTTGCAGGATGTGATGGGGAGCTGCTGTGGGGTAGGAGAATGCCTTGTGTCCATGCTAACCTGTGGCTGTGACCAGCAGGGCAGCAGTAACTAGCGGCCATTTAAAGAAGAACGTTTTGAGTCTACTTGGATATGACTTGAAGGAAAAGCTTCCATGCATATCTGGAAAAAAAAGAGCATGGTACATTTATATTACCTGCTGCTGTTATATCAAAACATATGCCCCCCCCCGTATGAAAGGATTCTGGTTCAAGTGAGCCGTGCCCAAGTATTAATCTTCGCTTAGGAAACGCATTGGGGACAAATTATAATATGAGTGGCTAAATGTGAATTATTTTATGTGCTCTGGGGAAACAGCTTTAAAAATTTAATCTAATATCAAGTACCTGATTCACAGCTGCCTGACTTGAGAGTTATGCCAGAGGAACTCCTTTAAAATCACTGGAGTTATAGTGGAGTAAATTTGAAGTAACAGTCTTCATAAGAATGGTAAATGTAAGGTTCTGTTCCCTGGTAGTCCAAGCAAGAAAGTTTTTAATAATAGTCTTTAACATGTAGTATGCTGTAGCCATGTCACGAATAACAAGAAAGTGGAAAGGCATTTGAAGGGAAACTGATTTCCTGAATACATTTTTTTTTTTTTATTGCACAAGCCAGTTCTAGGGCTAAGCTGATTGGGTTAAACAGAGAACTAAAAAGTCAAAATGGCCTTGGTCACACAACAGACCTAAGAGCAAGACTTAGCAGAGATTGGCACATTTAACTTGGAAGTAACTGATATACTTAGGGACAGAATCGAAAACCAAAAGGCCCTGCTCAGCATCACTCCAACCCCAGGCTTCAAAGCCATGGGAAGCAGTAGCCTGGTGATGAGGAGAGCGGGCACATAGGCTGGGATGCTGCTTGCTTGCAGCAAGGGTAACAGACCCAAGTTCAAGTGGATTTTGGAGACCCTGGTCCTGTTGTGTCTCAGCCTGGTAGCACCTGCTGGGATTTTTTCTCCACTCACTCCCCAGCACAAGTCACGACCTAGGGAAGGTAGTCGCAGGTATTCCACCCAACAAAGGTCATCAAGAGGAGAGGATAATATTTTTCTCACTTTTATGGGCATGGGAAGCATTTCACCTGGAAAGTGAAGGTAACCTTGCACAGGCTGTGCTGGAGGTGGGTGGGGAAGGCACAGTCACGGAAATCCTGGAATGCAGGACTCCTTATTGCTAGGCAAGTAGATCCAGATTTACAAAGGCACCTATGAAGAGATGTTCAGACAGGTAGGAATTTCCAGGTCTAGTGGGAAGGCCCAAAAAATACCTGAGTAAACACGTAACATCACTCGTATTGACTGTAATGGGAGTTAGACTTGCAGAATCAAGCTTCTAAACGATTTCAGTGTCTTATAAGTACCTAAATTGGCTGGATTTTTTTCAAGGTATTACCACTTTCCCCTTGCAGAACCCATTGGGAATGACAAGTTGTGTCTATCGGTAGTGCTAGTCCTGAGCTGGAGTCTAAAAACCTGCATATAGCATCTGTGGTTTAGTCACATTTACCTCTTCTGTCGTGCTGCTCCAAGAGTGCTCCAAGGTGATCTAGCCTCCTTTTTCTATAGTTGCTCCGACCCTGCCTTGTTGCCCCACACGGGTATGAGCAACCCAAAAATTAGCATTCATTGGCACTCATCAGTTCCCACTGGGAAAAGGAGATAGCTTGAGTTATCTGAAATGATTGCTACTTCTTTGAATGCCTGTTTAATGGTTGCACTGGTCTTTTTTTCTTGTTTCTCCCTTGTCTCAACCAGCTAGAACTGAAACCTCAAGGCCGAATGCTGATGAATGCAAGATACTTCCTGGAAATAAGTGGCAAGTGATTTTGTTTGTTAATTAATAGATGTGATTTCTGGTTATGTGTGACAGACACGGTGTCTTCACTGAAAGCAGTGCCTATGTTATTACTGATTTGTTCATAGGGACGGTTTGAAATGAACACTCCAGAATAGCAATTTTTATTGGATGGTAGGGATGAATATCGATGGTTCCTCTGTGATCTGCAAGGCAGATTTTTGGCCATTTTGCCACTAAAAAGGTGGATTTTCTCATTACACTAGGTAAGACAGAATAGATGCATGAGGAACCAGCTCCCTCTGAAACCATTCTGCTTGTATGTATGCATGTAACATGTGCCGTGGTTTGCATTATAGTGCAGATACGTAGCTCAGGGTACAGTTTACAGCTGACAACGGCTAAGTATACTTGTTAGGCTTTTAAGACCAAGACCAATCTAGGCAAAACAGAAAAGAACCTTGAAAGTGATTCATCTGATCAAATGCAGGTTTCTGCTGCAAGACGGGCTGAGTGATTCACTGGGTTCCATTGCCTGCTCCAGCTCAAGCTCCAGGGACATGGCAATGGCTTAGTCACCCTGGACAGGTGACATACCATCATTTACGTGTCTTCTCCAGGAATCAAATCCCACCTGCAGAGTTTGGTGTCCATGTAAAATGCATTTTGCTTTGTTGAAGAAAATGGGTTGCAATCCAAATGCTCGGTCATACTCTCCTGTCTTTGATGCCTGTTATGGGTTTGCATGGCAAGGTTTTGGGAGCAGGGGGGCTATAGGAGTTACTTCTTTGAGAAGCTGCGAGAAGCTTCCCCCATGTCTGATAAAGCCAGCGCCAGCCGGCTCTAAGATGGACCCGCTGCTGGTCAAGGCCAAGCCAATCAGCGACAGTGGTAACGCCTCTGTGATAACATATTTAAGAAAGGGAAGAAAAAAAACTCTGGAGTGAAACTGCAGGGTAGAGAGAGGAGTGAGATGATGTGAGAGAAACAACTCTGCAGACACCAAGGTCAGTGAAGAAGGAGAGGGGAGGAGGTTCCCAAAATGTCAGAGCAGAGAGACTTCCCTTGCAACTCATGCTGAAGACCGTGGTGAGGCAGGTTGTTCCCCTGCACTCCTTGGAGGTCCACAGTGGAGCAGATCTCCACCTGTAGCCTGTGGAAGAGACCCCAAGCCGGAGCAAGAGGATGCCTGAAGGAAGCTGTGACCCCTTGGGGACCCTGCGCTGGAGCAGGCTCCTGCCAGGACCTGTGGACCTGTGGAGAGAGGAGCCCACACCGGAGCAGTTTTGCTGGCAGGGCTTGTGACCCCGTGGGGACCCACGCTGGAGCAGCCTGTTCCTGAAGGACTGCACTCCCTGGGAAGGACCCACCCTGGGGCAGTTTGTGAAGAGCTGCAGCCCATGGGAAGGACTCATGTTGGAGAAGTTTGTGGAGAACTGTCTCCTGTGAGACAGACCTCATGTTGGAGCAGGGGAAGAGTGTGAGGAGTCCTCCCCCTGAGGAGGAAGGAGCGGCAGAGACAACATGTGATGAACTGACGATAACCCCCATTCCCCATCCCCCCACGCTGCTCGAGGGGGAGGAAGGAATGAAATGGGAGTGAAGTTGAGCCCGGGAAGAAGTGAGGGGTGGGGGGAAGGCATTTTAAGGTCTGGGGTTTTTTCTCACTATCCTACTTTTAATTTATTGGTGATGAATTAAACTTCCTTTTCTGCCCAAGTTCAGTCTGTTTTGTCCATAACAGTAGTTGGTGAGTCATCTCTCCCTGTCCTGGTCTTGACCCTCGAACCTTTCATCATATTTACTCTCCCCTGTCCAGCTGAGGAAGGGGAGTGATAGAGCGGTTTTCGTGGGCACCTGACGTTTATCCAGGCCAAAACAAAACAATGCCAAAGTTCTTGCTGCCGCAGATGTGGCATGAAGCTGTAAGATGTAGATATCTAGAATGACCTTCCAGAGGAAAGGCTGAGGGAGCTGGGCTTGTTTAGCCTGAAGAAGAGAAGGCTGAGAGGGGATCTCATTAATGCCTATAAGTATCTTAAGGGTGGGTGTCAAGAAGATGGGACCAGACTCTTTCCAGTGGTGCCCATCAACAGGACAAGGGGCAACGGGCACAAACTGAAGCATAGGAAGTTCCAGCTGAACATGAGGAAGAACTTCTTCCCTCTGAGGGTGACGGAGCACTGGAGCAGGTTGTCCAGGGTGGTTGTGGAGTCTCCTTCTCTGGAGATATTCAAGACCTGCCTGGACAAGGTCCTGTGCAACCTGCTGTAGGTGACCGTGCTTTGTCAGGGGGAATGGACTAGATGACCCACAGAGGTCCCTTCCAACCCCTACCATTCTGTGATCCTGTGATTTATAGAAACATGGAATTACTGAAAGCAGCTAATAGCATCTCCATACTGATGTTTTCTTCATCCATTCCTACCCACAATATAGAATAGACTATTGTTGCTTCGTTGTATGTCGTAAGATATCAGAGAGGCTAAAGGATAAAAATGCAAGCTGTATTTGTATTACAAATAGCAAGATCAGCATCAGGTCACACAGGGCACCAGTTTCCACAGAATACCTATGTAACTTGCTGTGTAACGCATAAGTAAAACAAAACAAAGACTGACAGTGAGATATTGTGTGCATATCTAGATTTGTAGGCACAAGCACACATAAGTGCACACGTGTATGTGTGTGTGTGGTCAAAATTGGTTTGTTTGCTGTTCTAAGAAGTTTAAATATGAACTGTGAATAATGGTGTGCACATAGCAAACAGCAAAGCAACTCTTGGCATGGAAAAATAACAAGAAAAAGAATATCCTAGGAACATACATATGTGCTTACTCACACACATGTACATGCACACAAAAAGGCTTCAGTTAAATACCCACACATTTATAAATGCATGTGTGTTTGTGTGCATACATAGATAATTTTTTATTTTTTATGTAATTTCATCTTCTTTATGGCATGGCTCTTCAGTGCTATATAAAGTTAGAATTTTATGTTTAACTGCAAATTCTCTGTCTTTGGGAAATTTCTGGTCTGTATTTTACAGGCAGCATTATGAGTATTCAAGGGAGCCCAGACTCCCGATTGTAAAGCCATTTTAGTGTGCCCGTAGGAACGGTAGATAAAAAAACATCCAAAGAAGCCTTGTGCGGGTTTCAGAAAAGGGTATTTCTTAAAAACATTCATTCAAATGAGTGAATCATCAGCTTCAGTCACTTAGTATTTCAGAAGCTGCATTTTCTGAAGACACCCGATCAGGACAGGGTACCCTAATACATGTTCTGTTTCCTTCCCTCCCCAGATGCAAAGGACCTGTCTGACTGCGAGACTGAAGGCTTCTTCTCCTTGCACCAGCGCAGGGGAGCCATCAAACAGGCCAAAATCCATAATGTCAAGTGTCATGAGTTCACGGCCACCTTCTTTCCCCAGCCTACCTTCTGCTCTGTGTGTCATGAGTTTGTATGGTAAATGAAAATAAATCTATGCTCTCTCCCCTTTTAACTCTGGGGACCAGTTCTGCATCTGCAGTGAGTATCTGTGCTCCTGCTGTCAGTAAAGGCAGTAGGACTGGACCCTTGGCATCTTACAGGTAGAGTTATTGTATCACTTCAAGGATGTGGTTCACAGTTGTAATTCCAACTGTGAAAATTCCCTCCATTTTTTAGTTTCTTGATTATAAATATTTTTGTCTTTGTCCAAATGCACAGACATTTCTCATCAGCCCAGTTTGTTATTTGGATATTGTGAAATTCAGAATGTGAATACATGCTGAAAAGGCTGTGAGAACCACAGAGAATCACTCCACAGTTAGATTGAATGAAGATATTTAGATTAGAGAAGCGCTATGAAGACTGATAAAAAGCAAAGCTGTTTTGTTCTGTTTCTTTCATAAATGTTGCTCTCCTTTCTTCTGAGAAGGCTTTCAGAAAATTCAGATCTAACCATTTCTCTTTATTTCAGGGGTCTGAATAAACAAGGCTATCAATGCAGACGTAAGAAACTTTTTGTTTGGTTGGTTACTGTCATTTTTTACTTAACCTTTTCTGAAGGCATGTTTTTACTTATGCTGTGACACACTTGTTCTTTCAGAATGTAACGCTGCCATTCATAAGAAGTGCATTGATAAAGTAATAGCCAAGTGTACAGGATCAGCAATCAATAGCAGAGAAACAATGGTATGTATTATCATTTGGCTGCTTTAAAGAAACTTGGGCGTCATTTAGACCTCTCCTACGTTGCTGTAAAACAACTTCTGATGAGGCAAAATGTGCTACTGAACTAAAGGCTGTGTGATCTGATCTGTGCCATTTTTTTTTCTTTTTTTTATGGTCCCAGTGGTTTCATTACCTCCTGCTTCTGATTTACTCAAATGCAGCCGCTGAATAAACAGTTGCTGAATCAGGACTGACATTTTTCTAATGTATGAAGTATAGCTCAGAGGGAAGTCAGGGACATGAGGTGGAGATTTACTGGAGGGAATTCTTCACTGTCTGCTGTTAGGCAGGACATCACACTGAATTTTCAAAGCAGTGCTTCAACGTCCCACTCTGTGTTATCTGAGATTTCCAAGCAGTCGGCAGAAGATCTTGCATCTCCACTATTATTTGTTTTCATTTTCTCATATCAGTTTATTATAAACATTCTTTTATGTTAGTAAAAGTGGAACTTAAACTCTTGATAGGACTATTCACTTTTCCTTAATTGTGTCCCACATCTTCTTTTTCCTTCCAGTCCCACCCTGGCTCCTGTTGTCCTTCTACAGTCTTTAGAGATGAGACTCATCTCACTTGTCTTCTGACATCTCCAGGGTAGATGTATCCAACTTTGCCATCAACTTTGACTCCCTGTGTACTAAAAGAAGAAGAAAAATAGGCTATTCCAAGGAGTGATTCATGACAACAAATGTAGACATCCATTTCAGGATGGGATGAATAATTTTTAGAAGTACCACTGTTTTTCCATTGAGCATCAAGGAAGTCTGGGTCCAAAGCTGAGATGCAAGCTATCTGGTCAGATAAATCAAGCCCAGGGATGAAATTACCCAGTTCCCACTGAATTGCAGTTATTATGTGTCAAAGTTTGGCTTTGTAGATCTGAATGGCAGTTATGGATAGTTTCATCTCGATGGTCATACCCAAGGATAAAAGGGCAGTAGACATCCCATTTCCTGTGGTACAAGTTTGGTTTTCTATGCAGAGCTGAGGCCGGGAGGAGTGAACTGCCAACATAACTTTTCTCTTGCAGTTCCATAAAGAGCGGTTCAAGATTGACATGCCTCACCGCTTCAAAGTCTACAACTACAAGAGCCCGACTTTCTGTGAGCACTGCGGCACACTCCTCTGGGGCCTTGCACGGCAAGGATTGAAGTGTGATGGTGAGTCCCTGATGCATGTGGCACGACCTGAGCATGGGAGTGGGATGTTTGCCTGTAGAGAGTGGCAATCTAAAGAGCCAAATTTCACTTGCCACGTTTGTCTATGAGACCTGTATGTGGTGGTGTCCAGGGTGGTGAAAGAGTGGGCACAGGGACTGTTCTTCAAAGCGACTCATTCTCCAAGGAGAACGACCACTGCCAGCGTACAGAAAGAATATCGTCCATAAGAATGAAGAGTCACTTCCCAGAAAGGCAAAGAACATCTCAGTGCCCACCTTTGATCTTCCAAAATCACTCTCAGTATTGACTTTCATGCTCTGTTTCCACTATCAGACATACCCAAGGCATTTCACCATCTTCATAATCCTATACCAATGGGGAGACTCTGTACTGTGATTATGGTTTATCTATGAGCTGACAGACTGTGGAGTTTTGGTAGCCTGTAGCTGCAAAGGCTGATGGATGTGGAAATACAACCTTTTGCCCAAAGAAGATAATAAAAAAACTTAATCTCAGTAGAGAACTAGAAGATAGCCTGAGTGCCTTCTCATGAGAACTAAATGGTGTCCAGGCTTTGAGCTGTTTACGTAGCTGATCTCTGCCCTTAGCCAACAGCAGCATGTGTTCCTGCCCAACCTAATATCAAACCCTTTACAGCCTAGCTACCCTCTGTTGTCCTGACTCCCCTTGTTCTTTCTTTCAGCATGTGGCATGAACGTCCACCACAAGTGCCAGACAAAAGTAGCAAACCTTTGTGGAGTTAACCAGAAACTAATGGCCGAAGCTCTGGCAATGATAGAGAGCACCCAGCAGGTAAATACTTTAAGCCTTGACTGGCCTGGGGAAAGGAGGTTCAATTGTTCAATCTTTGTTTCAGTGCAAGAAATAAAGGCATTGAGGGGAGCACTGTGGGTAGCAAGTTCAGAGCAAAGAATCAAAATGAGTCCTTCATGGAATGAGTAGTTATGTTCATCTCAGCACTTTGTGGAGGCCAAAAGTTTTCATGGGTTCAAGCGACAATCTCCAGTGTTCATAAAAAAGAAATCCATTCACAAATAGCAAAATGATTCATTCTGTTAATAGCAAAGCACTGCCTTTGAGTCAGGAAATCTCTGAGCTATATATCTCTGGAGATCAGGAGGATATTCTGAGGAGATGACTTTGCATGCCTGCACTCTTCTTATATCTATACCTGGTGTCTGCTTGACCCCCACTGCAGACAGGTCATGACCTGGATGGACTCTTGCTCTGATTCCATACAGTTGTATTTACATTATGTTCGTAACTGAGGTTGTGTAACAGGGTCCAAGCAGAGTAACAGAAACTTGATTTGAGTCCTTTTGCTGTCACTACCTTGCTCTGTGCTTGTGACTTGGCAGTTTGTCCTGTGACTCTCTGATCTGTTTGGAATGGAACTCCCCAGAGCAGGGACTCTCGTGAAGAGACCTGGGCCTTGGGGAGAGGATCTAGATACTGCTGTCATATAAACAACACTGTATGAACATAGAAAACTGAATTAAAAGAAGGAAAAATAGTTTCTTGCAAGCCCGAAGTCAAAAAGAATATTTCAGAGATTCCAGTTCAAAATCAGGATTTTTAGGATGCCTCTCAGCTTTTGAGAAACCTCAGAAAGGGATAAGATCCATAGGTTCCTAGTCCTCCATATTTAGGTTACTCAGGTATCCCAAGGCAGCATCTTCATACGTACAGCAGGTGGTTTTCTATCTATACCTTCCTGAGGGGCTATATGTCAGGTTTAGCTCTGCATATTTCTCGCCTTTATGTGATAGGTTGTGCTCCAAACCGCCAAACAGGAGTTTTTTCTGCTCTTGCTTCTCTGTTTCCTATCTATCTGCTGTCTCTTTACAGCTCCTTGCATGGTATACTTGGAGTCAGCATTAAGGGGCAAAGAGGGCAAACACTAGATACTTTCCCCAGAATGCTCTTTTTAGGTTTTGGGGATTTCTTGAGCCAGAAGTGGAGTCTTAGTGTTAAGTAGCCCTCAGAGGATTTATGTTTCATGCTTTTGTCTCATCACCTTTGAATCTAGGCAAACTCTTGCCTTCTACAATGTCTTTGTACAAGGAGTTCTTCAGAGTGACATCCAGACACCATACAGTGGTGAGGCTGCAGCATGTTCCAGCCTCTAGTATTATTCCTGATTTCTCTTCAAAGAGGACGATTGGGAGGGAAGTTATTGATTGAAATGCCCTTTGTGTACATAGCCAGGGACTCTGACCCCTGTGCAAAAAAGGGATCTCTAATTCATCAGTACAAACATCTGTTAACAGCCCCACACATCTTGCAGAAGTCTGTGGGTTCTTCTAGGTTACTAAACCCCTAAACGTTAGGTACAGAGATGCTCTTCTCATAAGAAGAGACCTTGTCTATAACTTGGCTTCTGTGACAGTCACACTCAAGCAGCCATGGTGTCTGTAAGATCAGAACATGACGTTTGGCTCAGAAGTCATTTGCTGTTTTCTGTAATCCAGGCCCGCTGTCAGCGTGACACTGAACAGATCTCCAGGGATGGACCTCTTGAAATTGGCTTCCCAGTCCCTGTGAAGGAGGTAACACCACTTCAGACATTGCCAGCATCTACAACAGGAAAAAAAGGTAGTTTTCCCTAGTGATGTGGGGCAGCAGGCTTTGTTAATTTTTTGGTTTATACACGGTTAAGTGGAGGTGACAAGGGTGGGAAATTCATTAGCCAGTGAATCTTTCATGCATCCTTCCAGCCTAGAGCAGGACATACCCTTTCTCATCCCAGGATATCAACAACTCTCCCCAGCCACATCCCTTTGGCATGGCAGATGCCCTGGATCCCAACCTGATTCCTTCTCTATAAACCTGCACTTCCCACATGCTCTTCCAACCTCTGGTGACACAAGACACCAACCACCACTCATTCAGCTAACCCCTAAACTCTCTTTCTGACCTGGTACTTGAGCATACCTCATACCTCCCCTGGCAAGAATGTGTTTAATCCCTTCTTGGGACTCATAGACTGTAAAATCTGAGAACTTTAAAGAGAAACCAAGCTCTAAACAGGAGATCAGGAGTCCTTCTGATCACCATGGCCAATTCTCTTTCTGATTTCATATTTTTGGGTGGGGGTTGACAGCCAGTACCTTTGAAAACCATTGACAGATCCCCACTTCATTCACCCAGGAGCTGACCTAGGTGTCACGGCTCTCTGTGCTACAAGAGCAGATATTTAGGAGGGTGAATGAGAGATCGAGGAACAGCGTTGATTAGCAGACCTTGGACAAAGCTACTGGGGGCTCGGTGGCCTAAAACAAAAACTGCGGTTTCCTAGGGAGATCCCTTGTTTGTTCGCTTTCTGCTTGAGTCACAGAACTCTGAATATTAGGAGAAAAAATGTCACCATCTTTCGTTAGACTCGTCTGGCCCACGTAAAAGGTCATTTCAGGACTCCTCCAGCTTTACGGTTTGTGGTGTCCCTCCAAGCACTGTACTGTAACTGCAGCAGACCTATGATGGCACTGACATGATGTTTTTCTGCCTTACACAAGCTTTAAAATGCATCTACCAGAAAGGGGAGGGAAAAAAAAAGAAGAGTACAAGTGAATCAATACTTAAACCTAGGGAGGGCTGGGACAGTGGGTCCTCACCTCCAACTCTAAACAAGGGTCAAGCTGAGAACCCAAGCCCCACCTTCATCCACTTTCTAAATGAGAGTTAATATTGCCCTGTGAGGAGATAATATCCTGGGAGCTGGACCTACAGCAAAATGCCAGAAGGCACTGATTAAAGCAGGGCAGAGCCACATTATACCAGTGCTCTGGGTTTGGGACTGTGCAGCACCAAGCTATCAAGACTCAGAGGCTGGTTTTTGTACCTTGTGAGCTAAAGGGACAGTGCCCTTTGGCCCCAAGGAAAAATAAATTATGTCCCCATCTGAGCTTCTTTTCTTTCTTTTCTACGAGTAGAACTGGCTATGCTGATGTGAATCAGTAAAGCCCCAAATGGTTTCGCGTCTGGTTTGCATGTGGGTCTGTTTGTCTCCTGAGTAGTGTTCTCACTGTTCAGCAGTTTAGGACAGTGCAACAAACGCACACTTGAATGCATGGGATAAATCTGGTAAGGGATGGGATCTCTTGGAAGTTCACGTACGTCCAAGTGAATGGAGTATGGAAGAAACTCAGTCCACTCCAGGACAGCCGGAGTACTTGATCAGAGCTTCACATATGAAGCAGGGACCCAGTATGAAAATGTTGTCCCATCTTTTCACACGCTAACTTCGCCAAGGGTCTTGTAAAGGCCTCAAAAAAAAAAGGGATCACATCATAATGGAAAACAGCAAGAAGGAATGAAGAATACAAGCACCCAGAAATGAAGGATTTGGTCATGTTTTGCTGCCACAAGACAGAAAGATAGGTTAAGGAGTTTGTAAAGTGGGAGTAATGCCACTGAAGAAGATGGAGTTACAATAGGGTGAAATTTCCTCTGGAGAGAAAGCAATGTGGGAGCAGAGGCAATCTACTTAGTAGATGTGGCCACCAAATTTCCATTTATTTGAAATATCCTTTTAAAACTCTAAACACAATACCTGTAAGTGTTCTGGGGATTTTCTGCTCATTTCCAGGGGTTTATTTGAATACTTTTATGTGTGTTGCAGAGCCACAGGGCATCTCCTGGGAGACTCCGGTGGAGGGCACAGTGAAGGGAGAGTCTCTGATAGAGTCAGACTTGGGAGAACAGCCCCAGGAGCAGCAAGAGCACCAAGTGCAGCTTAAACTAACCATTGAAGATTTTGTCCTGCACAAGATGCTGGGGAAGGGCAGTTTTGGCAAGGTAAGCATCAGGGGACTAGATGCCACTGCACAGATATGCATATTGCTTATTATGGCACTAAATAGCACGAGGCTTGAAGACCAGTTAGGAGAAAAAACATCATCAAAGAACCCTTACTCTGGCATGGCTGATTCTTGGACCCGGTTTTCTCCTTGCTTCGGACAAAGATCTTCCTTGCCTTTCCCTCTGTCCCATTAGTTGCTGTCTCATGACAAGAGAGGAAAGCAGCTGAATAAAGCTGCTGTTTCCCCTTCTGTGCAGGCTGAGAGGGCCTGGGCATCCACAGAGAGCTCTGTGGATCATCTCTGTTCTGTCCCCCTTGATGCAGCTACTTCTGCCATCTTAGCTGAGCAAGCTCGGAGAGAGGCAGAAGCATTAGCTGAAAAGGCGAGTGTGGATCATCTCTCCTCTACAAAGCAGCAGATCCCCAGCTGGGATCGCTGACTGCTCTTTCCCATCTCTGATTTGAGCCAGAGCATAAAGCAAATTTTGCAACAGCCAAGAATTTGTGCTTTTGAAACAGGAACCACCTGTTTTCAGTGGATTCATTAATCCTGATGAATTCTGGATTGTTCCTCCTTCTTGCAGATGTCCCCTGAAAGGGGATTCATGTTACTCGGTGCCAGGGCAGAGCTTCATGAAGCAGTTTCAGAGGAACTTACTGTTGCGTTTTCACAGCCAATAAGGAGAATGAGTATCATTATGCATCTCATTGCTCGGATCCCAAACCTTTCCAAGGTGGAAACTGTACCTTAAAGAAAGGCTGCTTTTTGCATGCTAAGTGAGCTGGAGCAATTGCTGCAGCCAGTTCTTAAACTGGTGAAATATTGTCTGTGTTGGCTTTCCAATACCTGAAAACACTTGGCATGTCTACACTTTTCATGGGAAGCAGAGCTGAGACATCTGAGTTAGAGCTAAGCCGAACTACTCCAAACTCCACAGCCGAGACTAACCTGGACTCAAGAGCATAGATATCATAGAAACATTTACATTGGAAGGAAAGGACCTCTGGAGGTCATCTAGTCCAACCTGCTGCTCAAAACAGGTCTAATCAGATAAGGTTGCTCGGTGGCTTGTCTAGTCAAGTCTTGAATACAAGCAAGTTCTATAGCTTGCTTCAGCGCCCTGTGTTAGCATGGACTCTCCAAGCCTGCAGATGTCTGCATCTCTCTGCAGTGCACCATGTGGGTGTGAAGGAGATGGGCTATTTCATGCCCTTCTGCAACAAACCTTACCCACAAGTTTCCTGTGTAGGTGTTCCTCCCAGTGCCGTTATTTGCTTGGAGCAAGACTCACTTCCCCATAGAGGGGACAGGGTGTGCAGATCTCTGTGCCTGGGGGGGTCTCTCCAGCTCTGTATGGGCCAGGGAGCTTGAAGGCCAGACCCGTGAGCAAAAGCCCCCTCTGCATGAGGTCTAGCATTGCCCACCTTGGAAGTCACAGCACAACTCACAAAGGTACTGTGTTCCCCAGTTCACCCCAGGAGAACAGAGCCTTGCACAAAAATGGGGGTAAAAAGGGTGTCTGCAGCATCAGCACTGTTAGCATTTCTGGTCATTCACTGCAGAGACAGAGGCAGGCTCTAGGCTCTACTCTCTGTCTGGTGCTACAAAGTGAAATGCAGCAGTAGCCAAAAGGGTAGACAAAACTTTTGTCAGGCCTAAAACGTGTCTGAGCTTACTCGGTAAATAGTGTCTGGTAGAGAACTTCAAAGGCCTCTTTGATGAATCTTACACTTTTATTCAGTCTATGGGAGATAGCATTGACAGGCTGTTAGCATGAAGATCAGGACTGGCACTGCTTTCCAGTGGAGAATTCATTGCTCTAAAGTCTCCAGAAAATCATTCTTGGCTGCTCTGTGTCTCTGTTTTCCTGCCCGTAAAGATAGATAGAGGTCCAAAACTCCTCTGAGATGTGTTTTGCTCTTCTCAGAGAAGAAGTCCTGCAGAAGCACAGGGGATCCAGCCTGTTTGCTCAGGCCTCCTGCTGACTGGGAGGAAGGGGAGAAAGCCAAATCTGATACAGATCAGTCAAACTACTGGTGGACATCAGTTTACACCTGCTGAGGATCTGGTGCAGGGCATTTGCATTTCACATGTTGACAAAGAAATATTCTATGTTTTGTTATTTAAAGGCAGAAAACAGGAAATGTATCTCATGAGCATTTGCATAAAGATAGTTTCTGTTATCAGAAGAGTTTGGCCCTCCGACATGTCCTGTCCATACAGGCACGTAGCCCCTGCTCTTGTAATCAACAAGACCTTCTCATCCTTCCCGGGGGTGCAGCTTCATAAAACTATTCTGGGTGTGGGGAACAAACTCAAAATCTACAAAGTCTTAATGGCAGAATTGGACCTCAGACATCAGCTTTTCTAAGGTCTGCCCTAGTCAATTCCCCAGAGCTCAGCTTCCATCTTCACACAGCTCTGTTGCCAGCTCTGAGAGAAGAGCATTGCTCTTTCTGAGCAGCTGTTTCCACCCTAGGTCTTCCTCGCCGAGCTGAAGAGCACAGATCAGTATTTTGCTGTGAAAGCCCTGAAAAAGGATGTGGTGCTGATGGATGACGATGTTGAATGTACGATGGTGGAGAAGAGAGTCCTCTCCTTAGCTTGGGAGCACCCATTCTTGACTCATGTCTTCTGTACTTTCCAGACCAAGGTAAGACAAGGATCTGTCACCTTCCTCCATGGGCTGAGGATCCTTTGCTGAAATACGGATACTTGGTGAAGTGCTTACGTCTGCTAGATGTTAGGGATTAGCTTGGACATGAAGTGGTGCTAAGGGAAGGGATCTTCAGGTCAGCCACTTGGGAAATGGCTCTAGAAATTGCATCTGCCTTCCTCACATGAACCTGGGGGGTGCATTTGTGATTTATGGCATCCAAGACTGGTTGAGGTGGCTATGCAGAGACTCACTACTAAAATCTGTGTCCCAGTACCCTAGGCTGAGTCTGTGAGAAGGTTGCATCCACAGCCAGGGCGCAGATGTGCCCATATTGGTGTTATCTAAACCTCTTGGACCACACAGTGGTATGCTGCAGCAACCAGCCTGGATCAGAGCTAACTCAAGAAACTCTGGTTATGGAAAGTAAACATGCTGTCATTCTCTTTGGGATGCTTCTTTGCCCCCAGTAACTGTTAAGTTGCATCAGACTCTTCCTAATTCATGCAGGACCACTGGTCATGAAGCCTGCAGTTCGGAAGGACAGCACAAAGCATCTTCACCTGAAATCCTGCTTAGGCCTCCAAACCAAAATTGAAGGACCATTTAAGTGATGTATATACCTTTATGGCCCTACATGGCAATGAACCACCAACTGATTAACTTTCCAGAGCCTTGTCTATAGCCATAAACAATCATCTTAACAGTAAAGCACACACAAGGCATAGAAAAAACTGAGGGAAGGAAATTTGAAAGATTGTCTTGTCTATCCAACCTACCCAAACCACTCCTGAGAGGTGTTTGTGGTCCCAAAGCTCAAATTCAGAAGAACATCACTCTCTCATGGCTGCTTGTTCAGGGTTTTGTCAGCATGCTCCCTGTCCCTGCTTAGTCCCGGGATTTATCGATACAAAATACTGCTCGGTGTGAGGTTAGGACCTGCTCAGAAAGAGTCTGGCTGCTTCTGCAGGGTCAGGAGAAACAAATATAACCTCTGTGGTATATCCCTGTTGCCCGTGGGATGCAGCACCTGTTTAAAGACAGATTAAATTTATGACAGAGAACGTCTGGGAACTGCCATAGGCAATGTGACACTGAGCCCAGGCATTCATGTTTAACCGTTTCGGGACTGTCAGTGAGCACAGCATGTCCTGGGAGTGGATCCTTGCCTGGAAAGGAAAGGAATTAATTCCCTTTATTTCAGGCCAGATTTCAGTGGAAAGTATAAATGACCCAACTCCAAAAGCAAGGAAATTCAAGACTTAATGAAAAAGACAAAATATTCATAACAATCACAGCTCTACGACAGAGCTTATGCTCCAGGGAGAGCTGCTTGTGGTGTCTGTAGCTCCAGGTGCCCAAGGAGAGGTTGACAGATGCCAGCGGCTGGCTTGCATGCAGCAGCAGAACCGTCTTGCCTGTGGTCCAGCCCTGGTCCAACCCTGGTCTGGCAGCTGGAGGTCAGGTGCAGGATGGATACAACAGTGGCAGCCTGCAGCTCTGGTTTCGGGCAGTGCATGCAAGTGTCCGTTTTTCTCATGAGACAGCAGCAAGCAGATGAGAGACATAACAGAGTCACGCCAGGAGCCAGATGGGATTTACCGACCGTTTAGGGGGAACTATGCTTCCAGCTGTGGCTGAGACAAGGAAAACGTGCAGGAAGGAAAAGCAAGGAGTGCCTGAAAAATTCATGGGTGCCAGGCTCAGCAAGACAAGTGATCTTTTCCTACACTGTCTTACAGGCAGCATCACAGTATTGCCCTCTTGATGTATACAAAGAATCTCCATCCATCTCATCCCAAGTCAACATTGCCACTTTAAAGTTATTTGATCTCTCCGTTTCGCCCTCAAGTTCACAGAGAGAGAAGCTGGAATGTGGCTGCCCAGGCCAAAGCTCCTCTGGGCTGTGATTGATTTCTAGCTTGTGTTGCTCTCCTTTGACCTTTGCAAGGCAAGCGGCGATCGCTCAACGCATGAAAGTCATTCAGAGCAGGAGAGCTGCAACAAGCCATGGACGGTCTTTCACAGCTGAAAGAACAGCAAGGTTCAGTCGCAATATCTTTTAAAGCAATCATTTTAGAAGCCAGGACACTGCTGTGTCTGGACTTTAATATTGAAAACTTGAATTTTCAATGGAAAAAATGAAAATTTGTTTTTAAGATTTCACTGGATAGATCAGTAGTTTCAAACAGAAATACATGTGTCAATGAGGTTCTGAATCTCTAATGCTTTGACTCATGAGGTTTCTGAGCTATTCTAAGGTACTGAGTGCCCCTGCAAGGGACAGCAAAAGCAGGAATATTCCTATATTGAAAGAAGAACCGCCATAATCCCCATGTCTCCAGAGGGAAAAAAAGTCAAGTAATCTGTTGACAGTTCTCTGAACTCTGGGATGAGTTTCTTCCTCGCCTTAACCCAAATAATCAGTGAATATTGAAATATATAAAGCCTGACAGCACTTCAGAGAGGTTTTTGTAGGCACCAGGTACCCAATGCTTCTTTTTATTCTTGCGGAGGCTAAATGATCAGTGCTTTCGAAACTCAGAACGCTTGTCACGTTTTGCTACATGAGAATAAATTCAAATGCATTTTTTTTCCCCGATCTGTTTTTGATCTTGACTGTTTTATTTTACTGCGGTAATGTTTGCATCCAGATATTCAGCTGACATAATTACATAGTGTGAGTTTTAACAACAAGCTCAGAGAGCTGTTCTGTTGTATTAGACTTGAAGGGACACTGTTATGTTAAAGAGGAGGAAAAACATTTTTATAATTCTGTGAAATCCCAAAATTAGTAATGCCAAAACAATGACTAGCATCCCAGTGCTGATGTTTTATTCTTCTTTTTGCATTTTACTGATCTTCTGTGATAAAAATAGGCTTTCCCGTTTTGAAAGTCACTGTTGTTTCAAACTGTTTTGTTACTTCATTGGCGAAGTTTTTATGCACATCCTTTACCTAAATGCAAATGAAGTCCTTAGGCATTTTGTCTCGTAGCCCAAAAGAGCAACTCAGAAGACTATCTCAACCCAAGAAAGAAGTAATCTTTCTTGTAATTTAAAAGGAAATGTTATGGGAACATTTGTTTTCTGCTTTACTAATGTATTATATCTTCTCTAAGTCCTGGTGATGAGCCATTATCACATGCTGTGCTGTTTTAATGTGCTTAATACTGACTTTAAAATCTCTTACATTGGCAGGAAGGAGAAAAGGATTGTAAATAAGGAGTGTGATCCTAATTTAAAGATTCTTAGGCTTTAAAATGTTTTCCATGAGTATTTTCAGGAGGTTTCTCATTAATATATCTCCTTGAAGGAAACCGCAATTCCTGGAAGATTTTCCAGGGGCAATTTCATTTTTATTCTATCTTTATCTTGCTGTTAGAGGGACAGGGCTGAATTATTTGACCTGAATCAGAGCGTGTAGATTGGCCCATGTGCGTTTCACACCCATTCAGTGTTCAGCTCCATTGGCTTGCTGTGCCACTGACCTTCTGAGCAGCCCTGGATCAGGCCCACATGCCCTCCTTTCTGACCACAGCATGGCTGGGGTATGCTGATGCGTTGCAGGAGAAGTCATCCTGCAGGGAAGTGAGGTTGGAAGCCTTGACTTCCAGCACTGCTGAACCACCGAAGCACAACAAAGTATTGGATGGACTAAACTAAAAGCACAACAAAAATCTGGGTCACAGGATGAGGCGTCCTATGAGGTCAGACCAGATATTTTTGTAGCCAGCATCCAGTTTTTGGCATTGACCAGGAAGGAAGGGTAAGGAAGAGAGTACAGGGCAACACAGGGATTTTTCCCTTGTACAAACCATCTCAGAATCACAGAATCACAGAATAGTAGGGGTTGGAAGGGACCTCTGTGGGTCATCTAGTCCAACCCCCCCGCCGAAGCAGGGTCACCTACAGCAGGCTGCACAGGACCT
>Ga0065711_1036132_pt1 | contig 21401 bp, 7 predicted proteins | sample Hoacrofraction12_FD_59098 | JGI IMG/M metagenome (GOLD analysis project Ga0065711, IMG submission 59098) | Hoatzin crop microbial communities from Cojedes, Venezuela - Epithelial fraction 12 v2 (version 2) | ecosystem: Host-associated > Birds > Digestive system > Esophagus > Crop | place... | reverse complement strand
TTTTTTTGGTTTTTTTTTTTTTTTTTTTTTTTAGTTCAGTAATGCTATTGTGTCATTACATAGTGAAAATAAAACCTAAATTTGATCTGTAGTTTGTAATGTTTGGCAGTTTGGGCATTTCAGTCTCAACTCAGTATTTGTAAAATCTAGTGAGAAGAGAGAAAATGATCTGAAATACTTTGGAGTAGCTAATTTTTGCTGGGTTGCTGGAAAGTACTGCTGCAAATGAATCTGTTGCAGTAACAGTTTTGGTTTAATAATTTGAAAATTTGTTAAAATAAAATTCCAAATTTATGTGCTTTAGAAAGGTAAATTGTCTTTGTTACCAGAGATGAGTTTTTTTACGTATTTTAGCAGAATCTGCCATCCAAAGGTACTTTACTAAAATGTGTAGTAACTCAAATTTTATTTCAGAACAGGTCTTTTTTCTTCCAGTTTATAAATATGCTTTTCAGAGAGACCTTCAGGAAAATTAAAAAAAAAAAGAAAAGAAAAAGAAAACAGAGAAAAACCCATCTTTTCCTAATTATATTAAGTGAAATAAATTATTTACTGAATCATGAAGACACACAGAATCTCAAATTTTTTGTACACTTCTTGCATTTACAAATATTTGAAAGTTAACAGAATTAATGCCTTTTTTAAGGCAATATCCAGAACTTTTTTAAAGGAGTTATGTTTTCTAGAGTTCTCTATAGAATTTTGAATATTTCTCTCTGTTAAGCGCTCAACGTTGTATAACATTTACACTTTCATCTGTTACAATGCTAGATCTGTCTATTCATGCCTCTCTTTTGAGGTATTTCAAGCTCTTAGAATTTTAGGTGTTCAGATGGCCGTCTTTGGGACTTAATCCTGTTTATTTAAATTTAGGCCTTTTGTTTATTTTAAGAAAGAAAAGGAAAAATAAAAAAAAAAACACAAACAAGGTTCTGTCAGAATAAGGTTTTTTAAACAGTCATTCTGGCTGGAGGACAGGTAATCTCTGTCAAACTGCTCTCTGACTTTTATCGCCAGTTTGTGCCAATAGCACACCTCTGAAGTTAACGTGCCTTCTACTATAAAATTGCCTTGAGAGATTTCACTGTGGGTGTTTATAAAGATATGTGTGCATGTGTTCGGAAACCTATTACTTGAATGTACTTAACCTATGCACAGTTAACAGCTGGCAGACCGTTTGGGTGTGTGATCCCTTCAAAGGGCTTCTCCAATTCATAAGTATGAATATTGCTTGAACATCATATTTAAGGGTTGTTCATCAAGCTACCCTTGTGTAACAACTCTTGTGTTCACAATGATGTATGAACAGAATGCAAAGCAAAGTTCTAAAAAAGAAAAGAAAGAAAAAATAAGTCTATACCACTGTTAGTATTTTGTTTGTAGGCTGAAGAACATGATGTAAAGGTAAGTGGAAGGGGAGAGCTTCTTCTTCATTAAGGTTATCCAATCAAAGACCTTTTCAGTGTAAAAGGCAGCAATAAGTAAAGCAGGAGGTGATAACCAAAACCACATAGAGACATAAACCTGACAGACTAAATGTCTCCAGTCACTAGCTGTCAGGCCATTAAGAAACTCCAGATACAGCTTTGGAGAGGGCCACCTTGACTTTGTAACAGATAAGAAGGGTGAAGCAAGAGGAACACGATGATTTGGGGTATTTGAGGGGCATCTGTGGGACCATGCAAAACTTAGTGAAGGGTCAGGAGGAGAAACAAAAAGGGGGACTAGACAGAAGGGGGTGTAAAAGGGGCCGGTACGGTATAAAATGTGGTCAGTCAGTACACTTGCCTGTATGAGCCCTGTACCTGATCTTTGCAGTCTGTCCTATCTTCTCATTAAATCCATTCTTGCCTGTCTCTATGTGTAATATCATTCTCTGTCCCATGTGTGTGTGTTGCAATGACTAAGTGCCAGCTACTGGCGGCACCAGCGTAGAGTTGATTTAGGGCTGGAAACTGGAGTCAGATAGGTGCTGTAGGTGCCTCTGGCCTGTGGTGACAGCTACAGGAGAACGTAGGGTCTCATTGCCAGTGACTGGGGTGAGTTGGGATCTCTGCCTCCAGCCACAGTGTATGTTCCTCTAGCTGTTTTTTAACAACTGCCAGGAGGGGCCAGCATCAGTGAGACAAGTGAGGGGCACAATGCCAGTGGCTAAAGCGGAACTGCAGGTCACAGCCTGTGTACCTGGTGCCAGCTGCTGAAGAGCAAGTGTCTGTGTCATTCCCAGTCCTGGTGTGTGTGGGGTGTGCATTTGTTTTCAGTGGCAAACTTCAAATTATAATATATATTAATTATATTCTACTCGTAATATGTACTACTTAGGACTTTCAGAAACAGGTTTGCCAGGATTTTAGATTCTACCAGTATACAATGTTATGTAACTTTTTGATATTCAGGAATCATCTGGACAAAAAGTGAAGCTGAGACACATATCTCAAGTAAACATTGTCAGTATAAATATATATGTATAAATACATTTTAAAAAAAGCATTTACTACATCCGTCAAAATCATAGTAAATAGCTTAGAAAAAAGATATGTGCCATAACACTCAAATTAGAGTTTTGCAACAATGGCTAGAATTTTTAAAATTTCTCATTTTGTTCCATTTTCAAACTCTTTAGAAGTTGCTTATTCTTTCAAAGTTTTCACTGCCTTTCTTATCAGTTACTTCCCTGATACAGAAAACCAGCTTTCTCAAGTTTTCTTAGAGGTCATATAACCCATACCACTTCAGGTTGGAGTAGAATATCCATCTTTTCATCTTTTTTAAGCAGGAAGATGAGAGAGGACGAACTGTATCTATCCTATGTTCTTTGTCCAGGTCTTTGGATGCAAAATGGAGTTTCTATGATAAAAAACTCTCTCCTCCTACAGCTGTAATTATTTTTCTAGATCATGTCAAAGTTATTGATGGCTTTATTTCTGAAAAAGTTCATGTGCTTGACGAAGTGAATAACTACATATTTTGCTTCTTCTAGTTGTACAAATTTGGAGAGAGTAAACAAATACCTAGCATGCAATTTCTGTTGCTAGCATTTTTATTTCACTTGTTAAATAAAAAAATCATTGATAATCTTGTTGCGTAAAATGGAACACCTAAAGAAATCTGGCTGGAGATTTCATCTATGTTCTCTGTTAATCCTCTTTGTGCAGAAGAATATGAGTTATGCCTACAACACTGCAATTTCTTAACTGTGAGCAGAATCTAGTCTCATAATAAGAAAATGATAGCTCCCTTGTGGGAGTCAGGAAACATTAGACATTAAGTTCCCTTTACCTCCCCTGTTCTCTGTTGATTAATTACTTGTGTTATCATGAGAAATACTAAAAGCAATGAAGCAAATGACACAAAAAGCATGCATAAATGAAAAGCACTGATAAGTCATGAAGTATTTGTAATACATGTGATTCTTATGTCAGTTATATCAGCCAGAAAGATGAGATAAATTCTTTACAAAAAAGTCCATGCGTGTTGTTTTCAGTACTATTGGAAAAATCACTTAACTGCAGTAAAAAAAAAAAAAAAAATTGTAGTCATGAAACTTTATTCCTCTTTTATTTATGGTGAACACTTGTCTGCTGTGAGACAACTGGACTACATGAGTCAAAATATTTTGATTCTGTACATTATTTCCATAGCCATAAAGGCAATTACAAGGACAAAGCAAATGACCCTATAAAGTGGACTTGTAAGTTTGCTCATCATCAAGAGCATCTAAATCATCCTGAAATAAAAGGTGAAAATGGGATGAGTTGTCTAGTCTGCAGAAAGAGGGAATTTTGCACATGCTTGAAAGACCTGCTAGAATCTCTGACTGTCCAGAACTGGGCTCCAGATAATTGAAAATATTCATGGTTGCAGATCATCAGAAATATATGAATTCCAGTTTGTACATTTGGAGTGAATTCCAGTGTTTCCTTGTTTCAGTGCCTCAAGTTCTAATGTGGGGACCACCTTTAAATAGTTTTGTGGAAAAAAGCTCTCTAAGTTGTTAAATAAATTAGCGCATTACTCTGAGTTGAAATACATTTTGTTCAAAAGTTGCTGTTGTGAATGTTTTAATTGTCACCATTGTACTAAGAATGTTGATAGGCATTTGGTATGTAAAGGGATTGAGAGGAAACTAATGAAACAACAGTGAGACTGAAGGAAGAGTAGTTTTATTTTTATTCCCGTATTTCATTATGTTCTGTTATGTTGTTGAATTTGACAATTTACCTAAAACAAGAATTTTTTTGTCAGGTAAAATGTGAATGTTCACCGTCATGCACAACCTCATGTCTTGCAGTCTTCTGAACAAACTGTGTGCGCTGCCTGGAGATTTTTCTCTTTGCGCACAACATTTGGAATTATCACTCTTAAACTTCACTTGCAGGTTGGTAGGGCCTCTTTGGACCAGCTCTTAAACTGCTCATCACACATTTTGACAGGCAGGCAAGCCATGTTCTAGACTAACCCTTGTAGGCAGCTGAGCACCACTGTTGTGAATGAGTGGTTTAGGCTGCTTAAAGAATCACCGTCAAAGTTGTTAGCAAAAGCAGTTTCAGTAGCAATTTGTAAAAGTGCGACTTAACGAAGTTAGATGGAAGTATTCACTCTATTACTTGCTGCATGGGTGTAACATGTAAAGGAGAATTGGTGTAGAAGCAAGTCAGAAACATTTATACTGAGATTGATGATGGAAAAGGGTAAGGGAGACCCTCCCCTTGAGTCACAAGGTTCAGAACGGACACTCTTGCTTTCTAAACTCCTTCTCAGAAAGCAGTCTAGTTATGGCTGGATCCAGACTTAGCCTCAGACTTGACCAACGGTTTATGTCTAAAGGATTATACATGTCTAGCAGCAATCTAAGGTTTATTCATAGTTCTAAAGTGGATTATAAGATTTTAGCAGCACTTAACTGTTGACTAATTTAGCATTTACAAAGTGAATCCATAGAATTCACTATAATCACAACAGAGGCTTAATTATAGGTTCACAATGGTAATATTTATACTATGCCTAAATCAATTCACACATTCACGCACACAGATAAAGCTATACTTGTTAAAAATTCTCCTCGAGTTCAGTGAAATATTCACATAAATTTCTCAGCATTTCTCAGTGGGCAAGGGTTGAGTCTCAATGAGTGCGGGGTTTCAGCCCAGGTCCCATTATTGGTCTTCGGCAAAGGTCCTCTGAACTTCACAAACTTAAGAGTTCACGAACTCTGAGAGGCATCTGGCTCAGAGGGAGATGCTGGTTGCAGCCTGCTGCGGTTCAGGAGAGCTCACTTAGGACTGTTTATAGGGTCACCAGATGATTGGCTTTAGTCATCAGTAAATTTCCATCCTGGCCATGATGTGTGTTAGATGATTCTGGTGTCTTAGCAGCAACCATACAATTCCAGTACTTTCCAGAATGTACAGTTCTGGCATCTACCAGACAGGGCTACAATCCAGGCAGCAGGAATTCCAGGTACAGTTAGGGAGTGCCTGATTGTCCCAACTCACTTCTCTTGTAACAAAGACAAGAAAAGTCCCAGGTTGTCCACAGCCACTGCTCTTGCAACCAAGGCAAGAGCACAAAGTTGGCCGATTCTGAGATTGCCAGGAGGGGCGGGGCTGCTCCACCACAACCACACAGCTGCTAACTCCACACCCCTCAGAGTGGGATGAGGAAGAGAATTAGAAGGCTAAAAGTGAGAAAAGTTGTTGGTTGAGATAAAGACAGTTTAATAGCTAAAGCAAAGCTGCACATGCAAGCAAAACAAAGTAAGGAATTCATTCACTACTTGCCACCGGCAGGCAAACGTCCAGCCACTTTCCTGGAAAACATGGCTTCATCACATGTAGCGGGTACTTGGGAAGGCAAATGTCATAAACATGAATGTCAGTGTCATCCCTTCCTCCTTCTTTGCCCCACCTTTTATTGCTCAACACAATGCCATATGGTGTGGAATATCCCCTTGGTCAGTTGGGATCACCTGTCCTGGCTGTGTCCCCTCCCAGTTTCTTGCGCTGCCCCCTCACTGGTGAGGAATTGCGAGAAACAGAAAGCCCTGACACTGTGTAATCACTGATGGGCAACAGCTGAAACATCGGTGTGTTACGAACACTATTTTGGTCAAAGACATCATACTAACTGCAAGGAGAAATTAACTCCTTCCCAGACAAAACTAGTACAAAATTCTGCCCTGTGTGATTGCTTGCTGATTTTGTAGCACCTTGCATAGCATCCTGTTCCACCTAATAATTAGGTTTACTATCAGGCAAGATTTGAGATGAAGTGTTCTATTAAGTGTTCTATGAATGTGAACAGAAAGCAGGAATTAAAATGTTTAGAAATAAGGTTACAAAAAAAGTAATAAATGAAGTAAAACTTTGCCTGAAAACTTTACATAGTTGCTGTCACCACCTGTTATCTCCATTATTTTGTTCTGCTGTACCAACAGGGATGCGTTTGGGCAGGAATTGTCCCTCATAAATGAAAACTTTCATGTTTTGATTACAGCTAAACACGTATTACCTCTTTCATGCTTACAACCTCAGAATGCTGCTGATGAACCAAAATTTAGAAATTTACAGTGATCTTCAAAGTTTTCAGGTAGTGCTGCAAATATCAACTTCAGACTGAAAGAGGCAGATTATTCCTTAAGTTCTCGCAGGACAAGAGTAAAGTGCAGTCATTCTTTCTAGTGTTAGATTTGTGGGGTTTTATTTAAAACATTTGTTTATTGATGTCATTGTTGTCATTAATTTAATATTCATTTTGGCAGCAATTTGAACACTGTAATGTTTTGGTTTTAATAAGCTAGGGGAAATAATTAGCATATTAGTCTAATTATTCTTGCTTAAGGGTATGTGTTTATTTGTTTATAATTCTTTCAAATTATTGTATGTATCATCTGGCACCTATCAAATAAAAAAATGAGTCATTATCTCTCTACTTAAAAGATAACTCAAAAGAGAAATTTGTAATATATTTAGGGTTAGAAGCTTCTTTAAATTTTTGTTAATGTGAAAATCCTTCTCATAGACACTGTAGAATATTCGTTCTGTTCTGAATGTATGAATTAAAATAACTTATTTATTCAGTGTCATTATCTTATACTAATTTCCTCCCACTGTGAAAAAAAATAAAGAATCAAACTTTTGAAAGTCATAAGAACATTCAGAGTTGTAAGCTTAATTTTATGTGACATACTTGCTGCTTACTTTCCAGTTGTTGCAACTAAATTATAGTTGTATTACACAAGCTCAGTGTCACCATTTGGCATTATACGGAGAGAACAGCTGCTGGTCTGCTGTATTTAGTAGTGTAATTTGCACCCTTAGTAAGGAGATGCTGATAAATTTTTTTGAGCAATAGCTATGCAATTTATCTTTCATGCCCTGTAATAGATTTTAATCTGCTTTAAAAGGCAATCCCTACTCACTGTCCACTCCTTTCTCCTCATGTTAAAAAAAGGTCCACCAATTAGATAAGATGATTTGTTTGCTTCTGTCTTTGTAGTGTTGTCTCTCCCTTATGGGCACTACTGTTATGCCTGCTGTGATTAGGTCTACTTGCTGCTTCTTCATGACATACTAATGCAAACATCGGTATCCTTCTGGTCTCATAGAATCATAGATTCATCAAATGTTTTGAGTTGGAAGGGACTTTTAGAGGTCATCTAGCCCAAGCCCCCTGCAATGAGCAGGGACATCTTCAACTAGATCATGCTGCTCAAAGCCCCATCCAACCCGCCTTTGAATGTTTTCAGGGATGGGACATCTACCACCTCTCCGGGAAACCTCTTCCAGTGTTTCACCACCCCCACTTTCACCCACAAAATTTCTTCCTTATATCTAGTCTGAATCTACCCTCTTTTAGTTTAAAAGGACCCTTGTCCTATCACTACAGGCCCTATTAAAAAGTACATCTTCCCATCTTCCCTATAAGCCCCCTTTAACTATTGAAAGGCTGCAACAAAATCTTTTCTTCTCCCTCCTCTCTCCCATCTCTCCCCTCTGCCCCCAATGACAGGCCTAGGCTGGGTACAAAGATAGAAAGACAGACTTCTTTCCTTGCTGTGTGAACACCCACTCAAAGACTTCGCAGTTCAGGTAAAGGAAACATGGCATTAAATTATGTTTTGTGCTTTGTGCTAATAAGCCATGATAGGAGCCCTTTGAAATAACCTCCTACTTGGAGCCTTGAACTCTACTAAGACCATGGGCTGTAGAACTATTGAAATGCTCATTGGCATTGATATTGAAAGGAGAAGAGTCAATAACTAACAAGTTAAAACCTGTCTCTGTAACGTCTAATCCAAATTTATTTTTTTATATATTCTTGTCATGGATGTATGCCTGACACCTGCTAAATTTAGAGATCTGGTAAGTGGAAATGTCATTGGGTAAATTCATTATTTTTTATTTTGTCTTGTATCTGCTTCATGTGGGTTCTTTATAGTGTCAAGGCCCAAGGAAAAAAAATGAGCAAAACACTCATGCAGTGAGAAGGCCTTGAGCGAAAACCAGGAAAATATTGATATTTAGTAGACAGCAGCAACTAGAGAATTAGATGAATGCACATTATGAGATAAAACTTTAGAGAGAAGCAGCAAGTTATCACAGGAAGAAGCAAATTAGAGAAATAGGATTAGATATCACCTGTAGAATATATAGGCTTGAAAAACGTCAGGATAAAAAACAGCTTTTAGAAATAAACAGAACAATGACTGAGCAGTAGAAGTAGTAGCATCTAAAGTATATTTGATCTAGAAAGTTATTGAACTTAGTTTGCCCACTTAGATGGACAACTGATGAAATATGAGAGAAAAAAAAGCTGAAATAAAATGTGCTATTGAAAGAAACACAAATATGGCAACGTCCGTAAGAGAAACATAACCCTTAACTTGCTAGTAGTGTCCAACCACATCAGTTGGGAATTGACACCATCTGCATTTGTGAAACAAAGATGTTCCGTAGTAGGTGTGAAAGAAAAAACCCAAGCACCAATCCAGATCTACACAGTTGCAGATTAGCAAATGAAGTCATAACAAGAGCTATCAGTTTAAAAATAAATAGATTATGCTCAGATTTAAAATATTCCGCCTTGGCCTCTACTGGAAATCAGTCAGTGGGTATTTACTGAGTTGGAACATTCTTAACATGTTCAAGTTTTTTGATACTGGAAAACTGAATGTCTCATGCCTTCATATGTATAATGTTCCTCTCCTGAACAGTAGGCATGAAGGAAACTTAAAAATTGACAGGCTTGTCAATATAGCTGAAAATAGCTGACCATGGTAATGTGATTCTGTTAGGATGTATTTAGTTGCATAAATCACAAACATATCCCCGATCCAGGTACACACTCTACATACTGACCCTTATGAGGATGGGAGCTGAACATACACATTCTGATCTATGATTTAGAGAAAGAAAAATTATAACCTGCTGGGGTCAGGTTCCCAAACAGGAATTCCTGGGATAGTTACAGAGGGAACCTGCCCTGTCTGTATAGCCTTCTTAAAATAGCTGTTTGAGCATAACATATAGGTTCCCAGTGTGTTCATTTACTCTGTAACCCTATGGTAGCAGTAACATCCCAAATTCTAGTAACTTGAAGACCAATATACTAAAAGGACTTGGGAACTCATTTTAATAACCTCTGATTTGCGAATTTGCAACTCTTAGAGACATTAATTAGCATCATCAGGTGTCTGTCTATATATTCTGTCTGCAGCTTTTCAAACTGACCCAGTGCAGGTCTTGTCTAATCAAGAAGTTTTTATGATAACATTCAAAATAACATCTAAATTTTACCTTCCTTAATATTTCCACTTTTACTTTGAAGTGTCTGAATTTTTCTTGATACTTTTCTTCCCTATTCAATTGCTTTTAGAGTTCATGGACTTTCATGTTATCATGTAGACATAATGATCCGATGAATTTAGGAATAATTTTTCAGTATTCTTATCTCTGTTCAATCTATCTGTTTGTAAAACCTTCTATGTTTTGTGGTTCACCTATGCCAGGTGCCATATTATTTGTGAAAATCTTTTTCTTTCGATGTTAAATGTGATGATTAGTTTTTACCAGTTACCTTACAGAAGATAATTTTAATTGTTCAGAAGTTTTGAATACAGAAATACAACAGAAGAAATCATTATCTTTTCACAGACACGCTGCAGGCTGAAGAAGATGCCAAAATCATTGAGTAAATGATTCATTGGGATTGTCTTGTTCAGCTCTAATTAATGTTTTCTGCTAGCAGGATATGTTTAATACATTGTAAAGTCACAATTTGTTCAGAACTGTAATTCCCGTTTCATTTAATAACAGGGATTTTTCGTTTGCTTACATTCTCCCATTTTTTTTTCTTTGGGTTTCATAGTGAAGTGTTCTAGCTTAATTGCACTGTAAGAATGCCAAAAGTTTAGGAAGTTATTTTTCCTTCCTGCAGTTGTTGATGGCTCATATTAACAAAGTAATGACCATGTAGTGTGTTACATATCTATGAGCTGTTTCATTTTATTCTTCATATAGAACTACATAGAGGTTTTTATTGAAGTATAAAAGTTGATACAATATTTCTTTGTGGTTTGGGTGACAGCGTATCTTTAGTACAGCAAGATGAAGTTCAAAATTTATTTATCCATGTGTCCAAAGGCATATCTTCAATGAGAACTCGCACAAGCAGGATGCTAGAAAGTAGTAAATACTACAGTTTGAAGCTTTTTCCTTATCATTCTATTTTTTCCTTTTAATGGCTGTTGATGTTAAGCTTTCTGTTCACATGGACCAGTGACCAAGATGTTAAAAAAGTGGCTTCATGGATTTCAGTTTCTGGGTGCAGAATTTACCAACTTCAACGAACAGCTGTGTTTTAATTAGCATGTTCTTTAAATAAAAGCAGTTTCTCCATGTTCCCAGTGGAAGGAAATAAAAACATAGGTAAAAATGACCCAAACGAAATTACAGAGAAGGCTAAATTCTTCGTGCTGTTAGAAGATAAGTAAAACTCTCTGCAGTGTTCAGATGAGACATACAGCCTACCTGGGCTTTTTGCAGAGGAGCCAACTCCAGAGTATGAAAGGAGATATTACTTAATGAGGTATCTTAATGATATAAGAATGCTTAGAAATTTTTTTCATTTTACTGGATTAGTATTTAAGTCTTCTCAGAAAATTTCTGTCTTGCATAGGCACACATACACACTCTGTCCTCCTTCAAAAGAAAGCGGTATGTGGCCTAGTTCTGACCCATCAGTCTGCTCTGTGCAATTGCATCTGAGAAGAAAAAGCTTCAAAAAGAAATAACCAGTACATCTCCTGCCAACAGCATTGCTGAAACATTCATCTGCAAATAGGACCAGCAAATATTTTTTGCAATTGCCAACAAAGTTGTATCCTGTTAATTCTCCTGTTCAGTTGCTTAATTTGTGGTAGGCTGCAGAAATCTAAAACATCTTTTTGGTTAATGAGGAACTGCTGATTTTCAAATATAGAAAAGTACTTACATAAATATTTACACTAGTGGGAGATACTGATCAAAGAAGAGTTTGGTAACCTACTTCATTAACTCTTAACGGGAGTTGTGTTCCTAACTTCCCCTTTCCCTTTTCTTGAAGACATTTCATTTAACATTTGGCTTCTGCAATATTCAGTCTCTACTGTCTTTACTGTTAAAGTAAGCATCGCATGTAGTTAACCTATAAAGTCACAGTATGTTTTAGCTACCAAAAGTAGTATAGTGACCTTCAGGTGGTACGCTTTTTTTGGTTGTTGTAAAAAATGTCACATGAACCTAGAATAAAGACTGGAAAAGACATCTCAAATAAAATGCTCAAATAAAACTAGAAAATAATATTAATTTCTAAGGAAATATATAAAGGCGTGAATTCTGACCTCCAATGAACAAGTTTAGGGATGGTGACTCTTGGGGGATAGAAATTTGAGTTTAAAGCAATGCAGGTTAGAACATACATTGGTGCACATTTTTTAATATTTTACCAAATCTAAAATCCTCTCATACTTCTATACTGCTGTGCTATTTACTTATTTGTACACTAGCTTGTGTAAACTAATACTTTCCTACAAAAACTGTTTCTATTCTATTCTTATTGTCCGACACAATCACAAAAAGCCCCACCTGTACGTATTAGGCTATTTTATTGTCTATAAATAACTAGCAAACATCCTAAGCTAAAAGCACTCAATTAAAACAAAGGTTTTAAAATATATTTGGTGAGAAGATTATGATAGTTTAGCTGTGGTTACAGTTATACTAAAAAAATTATTTGAAATTACATAAAAGTTGCTTTTTAACATCTGTCTCAAAGAAATGAGATCAGTGTTCAAACTCCAAATAATATTAACTCTTACAAATACTTAAAGACTTTTTTTTTTTCTGATAAAGTAAGTTGAACATAGTTACAGTTGTAAATGTTGCAGTTTCATTGTTTTAATTTTGTAGAGGAGTACCTTTTAAAGCAGGTCAAAATTTGACTCTCAAATGTAGTATTGTACGTTCAGCATTACCTTGTTTATGAATCTTATTTAAATGTCAATTATTTTAAACTGAGTATGCACTTTGTGATATAACTTGTATTTGATCCTTTCTTGGAGTGTTGTGCCACAGCTAATATTGTTCCAATTAATTACATGGAATTACATGTGCAGGAAAAACATTGATCTATCTTGTTTATACATGGTGATGATAAGTATATATAAACATGAATAAGTAATTCAAATTATTAAAAAAGGATATTCAACTGTGATCTTTGTGCAGTTGTCTCAGAAGTATGTAAAAACATTGAAAAATACAGTGTGAATAAAAAGGAAATTATTTTGTGTGGCCTCTAGGAAAGCTATGCAATGAGTAAAAAAAGCTTACTTAGGGTTTTAAAGTTATAATTGTTCTGAAAAAAAACTTAAATAGTTTGTGTGATGGACACTGATGGCTAGTTAGATGCCATAAATGTACTTAGAATTGTTTCAGTGTTAGTATTGTATGCTTTCAGTAGTCACATACGCATTTAAATGTGTATATATTTTTATAAATACATCATGCATATTAGCTGTAACTTAAATATATCCCCACATTTTTTTATCTAATAGTTTTTAAAAGAACAATGTGTGTTTGTCCAGGGACTGACAGATTTCTGGTGATGTCTTGAACATCATTAATATTTTTTGCAGTATAAGCAATTTTCCCTCAGCTGCAAACGCCTACTTTCCTGACTCCAGAGCTGATCTGTGTTAGGCAAACCAGATGGCAACTAGATAGTTACCAACATTATTTCTGTAATGAGATATTTTTGTTCAGCTGTATGTGCTGGTCAGAGTGCTCTGCTCTGCCAAAAGCCATTTCTCATCCCACAGGTTTGATTTTCTTGAGCTCCATTTCCCTGAATCTCTAGTTCCAAAGTGATAGAAGCATATCAGCACATAGTAATAGCCATGCTAAAAAGTTTCTTTTTCAGATGGACTTGCTAACATTGTATCTGCCTTTATTACTACAACTGCATGATTCAAATCAGAAATAGCTTGTGCCCCACTGGCTCAGAATACTGGTGAAATTAGTATGAGAGCTTCCATATAACCATACTCTAAGATCTACTTTTCTCCTTTATCTGGCCCGTAAATCTTCCTCCTTACTTCAATGCCGTTTTTGAGTCCACAGTGTTTGTTGTCTCCCACTGAATTTGGTTATAGAGGTATCACAAAAAGTTTTGAAAAGAACACTTACTGGTTTGAAGTTAACATATAATGGACAAACGAAACATGAGAACTTTTAAAGGTAGATACTAACCTAAATTCCAATGTCAAATTTAAAATGCAGAAATTAAGCAAGTTTTCCTGAAAGTACTGGACACACCCTCTAATACATAAACTCACAGAACAGTTTTTCTGTAAGGGAAGAAGTCTGAAAAGCAGATCTTTTGCTCTGATGATTAGAGAGTGTCCCTAGCGAAAAAGTTACACAAAGTTAGTATTGTATTTCTGCTAGCACTGTGCTGAAATCCAATGCGTAGGCACTGCAGGGTTTACACTGACTGGTTGATTGCAGTTAACCACTGACACTGCTTGTGGTGTACAGGCGAATTCTGAAATATTTCTGTTGGATATGTACACAATTTCTTTTGATATAAGCAAAATAAGGAAGATGGAGGGTATCTGCTTTTTCTTTACAAACATTTTTCCTCACATTCAGAAGTCAAAAGCAATTATAAAATTGATGTTATGATGGAGGTCTGAATGAATCTTAGCAATGAAGAAACGTCTTTGTTCATTTTCACCTAATACTCAAGAAGAAGCATTGTAACTGTTTTCTCGAGTTATGATGTTCAGTGTGGGAGCATCTAATTTGCATCACAGGTAGTAATTATCCAGAGATTTCGTAAATGTTCTACCCACTTATACGTTAAAAAACAATAAACTGGCAGTTACTATAAACTGTATGCTGGCATCTGTTTTTATATTGCCTTCTTTTTTTTTTTTAATTTCTTAATTATTTCTAATTTTGGAGTTTCTTTCCCTGCAGATTCTTAATTCTATTCATTCTTTTGACATAAGTCTGCATTATTGGAAGGTCACATTTTAATATTTGGAGAGCTTTTTCTGGTCATAAAATTTAATCTGCCATATTAAGCAAAGATCATAGCAGATGGTACTGTGTGATTTTTCTTTTTCACTTCATTATCAGTTAGTTTTCTGAATTTCAGGGGATGATGTCAGGTTCTGATGACCCCAATTTTATATTTATCAGGACAGTAAAGGTGAATTCAAGTTCCTAATACATGAGAAGAATTTATTTAGAACTGATTCCTGTTTTAATAAAAATGCTATTTGGTATTAGTAACCTTATCTTCTAGGTTTAAAGAGTCTAAAAATATTTCTTCCATGTTCTCCAAAACCCAAGTGAAGTAAATTAAATCAGTGGTTTTCTTAGAGAACTGTTTGTGCAGAATTTCCTGATTTTTTCATCATAGAGAAATGATTGCCCTTTTATTCTTTAATTACACTTTTGTGTTTGAATGTTTAGTGCTGAGGCACTGTTTATTGCCCATGCTGCGTGCATTGGTGCAGATGCACTTGAGCTGCGCTGTCGATCTCACCCTCAACCGCAGCATGCCACGCCTGGGCTCATCTCTAGTGAGCCTGGTTATATCCCCTTCCCCTTTCGAACCTAGTTTAAAGCCCTCCAGCTCATGGGCAAGAATGCTTTTTGCCCTTTGAGACAGCTGGACTCCACCTGTCACCAGCAGGCCCTGTGCCGTGTAAACCTCCCCATGATAAAAGAAACCAAAATTCCACTGACGGATGTTATTTATCTAAGGCCATGTGAAGTACAAAATGAGTTCATAGGATGAGTGGTCACTCTGACACTGCAGTTACTTACTGCAATATCCCTATATTATATTTTGTGGAGTTTAAAGGAACATATAGCCCTTTACATAGGGCACAGAAATGGGGAGTGATCCATTAAATAAGGGCAGGCCTGAACATCAGGGAAACTATTTTTTAGTTCTTTAGGTTTTGATGTATTTGATGGTAACCTATATTCCTGCTCCAGGCATGTTGCTGAATTTAGTCACATTTTATTAAAAAAAAGGGGCTTGATTATAAAACAGTACTAGCTTGGCTGTCTCTGAACTACCTACGATCTCAAATGAATAAAGTATTTTCAGACAGAAAATGCTGAGGAATGAATGGGAAAATCTGCAAAAAGAGATGATGCAGGTATGGTCATCTACCTTTTTTCGTGTAGGTCAGCTTTGCTGGAGTCGTAACTCTTCAATCTCAGAGAGACGGTTCGGTGAATATGCAGGTCAGTGTTTATGAAATGGTGGTGGTTTGTGGTCCAGGTCCACTCAAACAAAAAGTTTAATCGCAACTTTCCTAAGGGTTAATAGTTGATATAGACCACATCTCATGTTCTTTATGGTTCCCAGGTCTCCTAAGGAATCATTCCAGCTGGCATGCAGTTTTACCAGCTTTAAGTGGAACATGTAGAATCGGTCTGGCTAACAGACCTAGTGCTACTGTTCCACTTCCATATAGACTTCAGGAGAATTATAAAGTGGTGCCTACAAAAATTGAGCAACCATACAATATGTTTTTCTGGGATGGAAAGTGTGTGCAAGGATAAAGGGTGACTGCAGTGTGCGAAATAGCTCCTCTTTTGTTAAAGTTGCTGCATTTCTAATAAAGAATGAAACTAACTATAGGGTGGGAAAATTTTTTGTCTCTGCTGTCAATTCAGAGCTCATTCTGTTCTGAGTGTCTTTTATGCATTTTGAAAATGGCTCAAAGCCCCAGACAAAGTGACTGTGATGGTCTTACATAAAAATGCACTGTGACCTCATAGTTAAAGGGAAACAAGAGAACTAAGAAGCTGAGATCAACCTTTACTCTCTGCTCTAACCTACCCGTAAACTTTCTCCTGCTTTCAACTGCTACTGAGTAATTCATATAGCCCCAGCACAGCTCTAGCACTGTAATATTTAGTAGCAGTAGACTCACCTACGTAACCTTGGTGTTAGCAGTGTTAGAACAACTTGTCCGTGTTGGAAATCTCATAGAAAAGTTCTTTGTATGTTGGGGAAGAGAGGCTGGGGGAACATCTTCTATTTCCTTGCAGCATTTCTTCCAGTGGATCTCCGGCTGTGCATGGACATTTTATCAAACTGACAACAACCAAACTGTATTCTATTTAATAACTGGAAAATTCTGTAGTAGTGGTGTATAGTTGTGTGACGCAATATGACCTTCACTAGGCACTACACCAACCTTTAAGCATACAAAGCTGACAAAACCTTCTATAACGCAGTGTACAAACCTGTTTTTCTATTAGGAGACACTGAGGTGCTTAACCAAGTGTTTCTACCTGTAGTGTCTGAAGTCATATCTATCTGTGTACACATGTACTCCCTTCTGAAGAAATAATACTTACTAACAACCAGTACTCTTTAAGACATATAGGTTAAGGGATATTCTTATCTCATCTGTCCTTCCCTTTTCCCTTTCCTTTCCTCAGAATCTCTTCCAGTTACAATTCCAAGATGGTCCATAGCATGCCTTCTTTATCTACTGTGAACCTCCTTGTCAGTTTCATGTACAAAGCTACAAGTGTACTCGCTATAAAAATGAACACATGCACCATTTTTGGCTAATGAAAAGCATTATTTAGAGGGCAGACATTTCTGTAAAAATAGTCTGGATAGTTCCTGGTAATTTCACTGTGCTTTCGCAGAATTAATCTAACCAAGCTGGTTATTCTAAAGTTGAAACAACTTACATAAGAAACTGGAGAGATCTGATCACTAATTTCTGTTCATTCTCACATTCTTCTTCTAGTGCATTTTATAAAATTTTCTGCTTACTAACATTGGGAAAAGCACCATCTGTCCCTCCCAATTGAATTTCTACACAAATAAGCTACAGTCTAGACTGGGAAGTGTTATCTTCTAAGTGTTACCTTTCTAAGTGTAAACTTAGAAAACCTTAAATATCAAAGATGACATAATATTTTTCTAATTGCTTCCTATCGTGGTTTAACCCGGCAGTCGGCAGCTGAGCACTTTTTCGTATTACACAGTTGGTGGTTTCATGGCTTTTCTGATTGGTAGTTCCCTCAAAAAGGCAACTGTTAGGCAGATGGAAAGGTTTTAACAACTTTCTGACAAATAAACAGCCGACAGCATCTCTTGATGGTGTTACTTATGACATGGATTCACCAAACAGTGTCTGATTTACTTGAAAATGTCAGCAGCTGGAATTGGGAACAAGTTGGTGACTAAAAAAGCTGAATTAATTGCAGCCATTAATTTTAATTGGGATTCAAAATGTTCCAATTTGATGTATACTTAAATAATTAATTAAGTTTCACTCTGTATATGTGTCATATGAAGGAATTACTGAAATTTCATTTCTAAGATAAATACCTCAAAAGCAAACAGAAGAAAGCTTATGATTTCCATCTTAAACTGTATGCATTTAAATTTGGAACTCCCTTTATTTGTCACTTCTTAGTAAGATTCTGTAAGGACTGGACTGATTCCTTAAAAAAAAAATTATTATTTGAATAAAATCCATAACTTTATTCAGAAAACATGAATTGCTTATATTTTTCAGTACAGTATATAAAAGATGCTTAGACATTCAATATTTTGGTTTTGTTTGTTTGTTTGTTTGTTTTTAAAGATTTTGTACAAAAAGATGACTCCTGAGCTGCCTGAAATCACTTAATTTTTTTTCTCCTTTTTTGGAAAATTCTGTCATCCAATCATGGAGCAGAAGTGTCTGTTACCTCGATTACTGCTCCACATATTTTAAATGAAAATAGGGTCTTGTAAAAAAGGAATTATTTGTGAACAGGGCACTGTACTAATAATATCTTAGAACACGAGTGAATAAATTGCTATCATTTTATAATCATGATTTTTCTTATTTTATTTTGGTCATCTACACATATTGTAAAGTTAGACACCAAAAAATTAAGCACTTTTTCTAGTTATTGCATTAAATTATGAACGAATCAATACGTTAGAAGTGACATTTTGCATTCAGAAACATTATGAGCCAACTAAGTGTCCTCAATAGTTTTGTATTTTATAACCATTTTTCTATGAGCATAATATTATAGCATTTTTTTTTTTCTGTGGATAATCATAGTTTCTGAATTATCTTGGCTGAGCTGTTTCTGACTTTCTTGGAATAACTTAATTTCATTTCTCCTGTACAATTATAGTAAATATTTAAAAATAAGTTGATTAAAATACAGTAAAGATTCAATTATATCAGGCTTTCATTTGATTTTTAGCAGTAGTCACTGGTCTTCCCTTCTCTATAGGATTTCTACAATTCTAAAGTCTTTTGAAACATAATAGACATAATTTTTATTTTATGCAGTTTTCCTATCCACTATCCTGGTAAATAAGTCTTTCTTTGTCCCTGGGCCAAAAAAGTCTAATTAACAAGTAAATGGGGAAATTTATAGGTTTCCTATTACTATTATGTAAGTGTGAATAGATAGGAAAATGAATAGGAATATGAACAAATAGGAAAATGCATAATTTACAGAGATTTCTAAGAGGAAGAAAAAATTATTTTGTGATGAAGAATACACCCTAGTAAATACATTTTCTCAGAATCTGTTTTTCTTCTTAGAGTTGATACTCTTGAGTTAAAATATGCATAATTGGTTATGAGGATACATACGGACATAGCAGTGGTGTTCTTTCTCTTTTTAGTAGTTGCAGAAATATTTTTCCAAAGAGTACCAGTTCTTTGACAAAAACAGAAATTCCAAGTTTCAGAAAATTCCAGGGGAAAAATCATATTGTGTCAATAATGAGTGGAGGTTAAGCACTTGTGAATACTCACATTCAAGACAGAAATTTCAGTTTTGCCTGCAAAGAGCTGTGGGCAAAAGTATTGTCTGGAACAAGAGTTTTCAAGTAGCCTAGAGGTGAAGAAAGAAATGACTGTTCTTATATCTACAGTTGAACTACCCAAACTAGTTCAAATAGCTGAAATGGTTTGGTGAGTTTTTGCACTGAAAAACGATAGATGTGTTTATGAAATTCATTTTTTCTTCAGTGGTCATTCCAACGCTGTGCACTAGTAATGATTTCTCTATTGCACTTTCACATTATAGAAATAAATGTAAAATAAATGAAATGAAAACTTTTATTAGAAACAGAAGTAAAAATAATATTCTATGAATTTATACGTCATTGTAGCTTCAATACGATATTCTGGCACAACTTTTATATTAGATCTTCTGCGATTTATGAACGCCCCATAATAATGAAGGAAGATTCAACAAAATGTATCTGAACAAATGCAGAATAAATCAGAAAAAGAACCCCACAAAATTCTCTGAGTAAAATAGAGACTTCTGCTTGATACATATTGCATCTGATTTAGTTGTTGATTAGGATGAACGCAAAATTACCTCTCAATGTACTACATAAAAAGTTTCTCAAAAGATTAATCTTGTTAGGACTTTACAATGCCTTAAGGCAAATTAGAATGGAACTGTGCTATTGGTGCTAATTAATTATATATTTATACAATGACAATGATGACAGAGAGTGGATTTTGTCATCATTCCCATTAAACAGTTCAATAAATTACATTTTATTATTGTGTGTAAAGCAGGTTTTAAGGTTTAATGATCAGAATTTTGAGGATGTGTATGTGCGGCTTTACTTCACACTACAACACCTGAACCAAGGTGTAACATTTAATTTTTGATCATGCAAAGAAACCTAGTATTTTATGTTGTCACATCAGTTAAAAAAATAATTACAATTGCCTTTAACCAACAATTGCAGTACTTTAAATCTTAATAAATCTGGACCCAGAACTCTTGATTTCTTTGATGAAGCAGTGGAAATGGGAAATCATTAAGAACTTTATGTCACGATTCATCCAGTCGTTGATGTAAACATTGAGAGAAAATTATGATCCGGAGGTTCCAGAAGCTTATTGATTCAGCTTTGCCACTGACTGCTGTGACCTTGAGAAAGATACTCAATTACTAAACCACTGACACTTGCTGTTGGTGTTTCTGTATTACTCCCAGGGAGCAGAGAATATTCTTAGTTGAAGTTGAACTGTATGGTCTTTTAATGTGTTAAGCTAATTAGAAATAGTATTTATTGTATTTTATTTCAACCTATATATCAAAAAGCTTTGCTTTCCTGGAGATGATTGAACATCTGCCTGATGATGTATAGTAGCGAGTGAATTCCTAATTTTGCTTTGCTTGCACATGCACCTTTTGCTTTATGTATTAAAATGTTGAGATAAACACAGCCCTTGAGTTCTCTCACTGTTAGCCTTGTCATTATCTTTCCCACCAAGGTGGAAGTGAGTGAGTGGCTTGGTGGGGATTAGCTGCCAGCCGGGGTTAAACCACAAGAGTAGTAGACTGCTATTTCTACAATTTCAAAAGCATTTCCAATATAAATAATTTTCAGGCAAAGTTCAATGGCAAACATGCTTTTATAAAAAGCGAAGGAGTTATCAGAATAAATTTTTGTACATGCTAAGATGAATTAGACATAGAATCGTGGAATCATAGGATCATAGAATCACAGAATAGTTTGGGTTGAAGGGACCTTAAAGATCATCTAGTTCCAACACCACTGTCATGGGCAGGGACACCTGCCACTAGATTAGGTTGTTCAAAGTCCGGTCTAATCTGGCCTTGAACACTTCCAGGGATGGAGCATCCACAACATCTCTGGTTAGACTGCCCCAGAGCCTCACCACCTCAGAATAAATAATTTCTTTCTTATATTCATTTTTCGGCGAAGCTACTGAAGGTGAAGGGTTCTGGAGCAGAGGCTCGCGCCGAGGGACCCTTTCTCCGGTGGCAAAACCGCAGCGGCGAGGCGGCAAAAAGCGCCGA
>Ga0065711_1008231_pt1 | contig 21402 bp, 15 predicted proteins | sample Hoacrofraction12_FD_59098 | JGI IMG/M metagenome (GOLD analysis project Ga0065711, IMG submission 59098) | Hoatzin crop microbial communities from Cojedes, Venezuela - Epithelial fraction 12 v2 (version 2) | ecosystem: Host-associated > Birds > Digestive system > Esophagus > Crop | place... | reverse complement strand
CTGCATTTATTTATTTATTTGCTTGGTTTTGTCCGTTTGCAAGGAAAAATCTGCTCCACAACCAAGAAACAGCACATTAAAGAGGAAACACCCCCTTTCTCCCCTGCTGCCGTGTTCCTGGCAGATGCCTCTGCTCCTTCTGCAACGTCCTTGGCGGCGTCACGGCCGCGTCTCCCGTCGCAGGGCACGCTGACGCAGCCCCGAGCAGACATCGCCTCACCGGGCTCTGCCCCGAGCTTGGGGGGGTCCCTGTGGAGCCCAGGGCTCCCATCAGGCTCTGTGTCTGGAGATCGCACCAAAAAAAAGCAAATGGCAATCAGCTACCAGGCTCCAGCCCAGAGGGGACGGAACGATTTTGATTAATGAGAGCTGATGCGCGTCCAAGCCCCACTTTCTCACTGAGTGATGCACAGTAAAGAAAACTCCCCGCCAGCGACATGTCGGGGCAGGAGGGGGAATGAGAATCATACATCAACTCAGCAGCCGCGCTCGCAAAGGGCAGCGTGCCTGAAGAGCAGGCGAGACCTTTCCTAACAGAAATGTTTTCCTGTGCGGGAGGCTTTTGCTTTCGTGACAGCCCACGCCAGGAAGGCAGCAGGGAGCCGAGGGAAGTTTGTTCCTGGGTGAGGTCTGATGGATGATGAACGTCGCTGGCTGCGGCCGCCGGCTCTTCTGGGGACCTGCCACCAGGCTGGGCAGTGACGCCTGGGCTGCAGCTCATAAGTAGCAGCTTGGCTGCTGCTCTCCTGGAGGAGTTTGTGGGCGCAGAGCCTGATCCAAAACTGAAAACTCACCGAGGCTGGCAGCTCACACAAATTGGCCCATGTGGGCTTGATCTTCCCCTGACAGAAGACCGGGCAGTCTTTGAAACTGTAATAGATTTGCAAACCAAAGCTGATTTGCACCAGCTAAGCATCTGCTCCCTCTGCCAGATCTGCCTTCAGAGGAACCCGGCAAATTTATGCTTTCAGGGAAATCTGACCCTAAATACGAGGGAGGTTCCGAGGTGACAGTCATTCCCTGGTATCAGGTCACTGGTCTGTCTCCCGCATTCATCGTAAAACCTTACCTGCTGTGCCCATCTGCTCCAGACATCAAGATCAATATTGTCAGTGAACAGCGTCGAGATTTGCACACAAAACCGTGCAGTCAATCAAAAAGTTTGCAGAATTGGTTGCTCCCTTCCCCTTGGCTGTTCCAGTGCCCAGGGGGTGTTAGCAACGGCTAAAAGCACTGACCTCTTGCTTCTGCACAGCTGCTGTTATAGTGTGAGCATTCTTCCTTCCCTCCCAAGGGGCCAGAGAGCGCATCGCAGCAAGGCACTGCCTCAGCAGCGCTGGGCAGGGGGGACCCAAGAGTCAGAGGTGGGAAGAACGGCTTTCTCAGACCCTCTGGTTATCAGTTACTTCGTGAAAGATGAGGCCCCAGCAGTACAGCCAAGGCAAATCTTGCCTGATGAAAAATACCATGAAGTTTGAAGACGGAAAACCCCCAAGTGGTGCTCAGCACCTGGTGGAAAAGGAGATGCAGACGGTCCGATGCGTGCTGGGCTGCAGAAGGGAGACAGAAACACTCTGTTGCCTTGAATTCAATCTCATCCTGCTTCACCCTCTCCTCGAACTTACCAGTCATGGATTTGTGCCCCTGTGTGCTTACAGGCAGACAAAGTTTCTGTGACCCAGTGCCAGCCCTGGAGCCTTCCCACAGCCAGGTTTTTCGTTGTGGTCAGCACGCTGTGGATGACTAAGACAACTCTGATTAATGGGAGGGGGTAGAGTCTGCTCAAGAAAGCAATAAAACACTGAGCCAGGAAAGCAAGTTTTGGCCTGACACATGCTGTAATATTTCAAATGGTGATAACCTGCAGGAATGAGATCTACTGTAAACCTTGGATGGGCTGTGTAGGGAGCTCATTACAACAGCAAGTAGGATTCCAGGGCATCCAGGGTCCAACACTGTCTAATGCGTTTCTCCCCCTGGTAACTCTCTCAGGAGAGAATTACTGTTACCCACATGTTACAGGCAGAGAATTTAGTTTATTCCAAAGAACATGTTGAGCAGAATAGAGAATGAAGCTTCAGTCTCCTTAACCAGAGCTTGGTGTTCAAAAGACTGAGCCATCCATCTTTCGACAGGTGCCTGCAGAGAAAGCAGAAGGCGAGCAAGCTGTGAGTAAACTTTACATCCTTTCCTGCCTCTCCATTGACCCTGCACGTCCAAACGCGAGCAGCGCATCACGGGGCTGGTGGGAGGATGCCTTCCCTGACACCAGGTCTGGTACGTCAGCTGCATCCACTGGTGAGCGGGGCCACCAGAGCCTGTGGGGTGAGCAGGGGCTGGCACTGAGATGGAGGGGCTGCTGGACGGGGTGCAACGTTCCCCATTTGGTGACTGGTGTAAGGGAGCTAAACCAGAGCTGCCTTCAGGCAACACACAAGCACTCAGTGGTTCAGACTCCGCTGGGTCTGATCCTCATCTACAACAATGCCATTTTACACCTGCCCTTGTGTCTGACTGCTTTAAAGATCTTGCCAGAAAGAAGAAAAATCCAATAGATACCGTCCGTACATACATATCTCATCCTGTCTTTTCCCCATATCTGAAATTAATATCACCCAGCTAAAAGCCAGAGGTTGAATTCCCCTTGAAGATCTCGGCGGATACCGTGCTTGCCATTAGTGAAACATTGCTTTTACCGATAGCTTTCTCGTCAAGACCCTCCCTGCAATGCCGTATCGATCGCCGAGCAGGCGGAGGGGCCGGGGAGCACCTGCGCTCCTCGCCTCGGTCCCCGCGGCCACGGAGCCTTGATGAGGATCTGCGGGAGAGGCTGGGGATAAGCGATGTCCGGGAGCCAGGCAGGCCCTTGGCTAATCGCACCGGGCGTCAATAAAGCTGTTTTAGCAGCACAGCTGCCATCTCCCCGGATGCTGAGCATCGGGCAGCGAGTCTGTTTCTGGGGGAGAAGGGGGAGACCAGCTGGGCTCTGTGCCTCTGCCGTGCTGTCGGTGGGTCATTTTCTACGCGGGCATGAGGCTCGGGGCGCACAGGGCAGTAATTCCCAACGGACGGTGGCTGAAACAATGGAGGCTCCTGCAGTTTCAGATGAAAAGAGGAAATGAGCCAATTTGCTTTAAAAAAGGAAAAAAAAAGAAAAAAGACGCACTTTTGTGGATAGTCTGGTTCTAGAGGTGCAAAAGATAACAGCAGAGCCATTACGCCCACAGAAACACGCAAGCCACCAGCATCCTCCGGTGGGAACAGACTGCCTGCTATCTACCGCAGAATGACTGTGATTTCATTTGTCTTTATTTTTATGCTCTTAATTTGAAACAGCTCGGAGAGAGACGGCTGCTGGAAGGAGAGCACTTGGGGTTTTCTAAAATGCGGACTGCTTCTACAGCCACCAAAGGCACCCAGTCGATCTTAGCAGCCACCTTAACCCTGGAGAAGACCCAGATAAAAAACATGATGCTGGACATCTCCTTCAACCTCCCAACTCCTCTCCGAGCCCACGGGGCACCCAGTACTGCTCCACGTCTGCAGAAAAGCAAAATCAATCCACGAGGAAGAACAGGGTGACTCTGTCATCTATATATAGCCCATAAGCAGTGCCGAGCCAAATGTAGGTTACTGTAACATGTGAATCATCCTGCTTTGAAGAGCAAGGATGAAAATAAGGGATGTGAGAATGGGGTGGGGGTAGAAGCGGTTATAAAATCCTGCTTTGATTGACTACAAGTTGTGGTTTGCCAACAACCTCTAGACAGGAGTATGTAGCATGTGATGCGCCTGTTCCCACTATGTTGGAGAAGATCTGCCTGTAATTCCCAAGCAACGTGCCAGCAAAGTGCTGTAAGTATGCCAGCACTGACAAAGGAAATCTGAACAGCTCATCTGGTTCAATATCTATGGCCGATTCCCCGTGAAACAGATGGAAGTGCTTCCTAATGGGCAGGGCGCAAGACTCTTAAGGCCCATTTCTCTCCTAATTTTCATTCTTCTCTTAGCTCCATTTCTGTGGCTGTGGTAGAGGCTTAAAGATAGTGACCCTCCTTTTAAGCCTCTCTGAGACATGGTAATGAGAAATGCTACAAAAGGAGGCAAGTACCAGGAGTAGCTAGTGTCAGTGGGCACCAGCAACGCTAAGAAACAGACCCAGAAATTATGTGCAACTTGGTATTTTAGTTAAATGCCCCCACTGCAAAGGGGCAGCCTCTGCTAGGGAGTTTGTGCAGGTCTCCCTGCTGCGACGCGATGGACCATAAAGGTCCCCCGAGCTCTGAGCATCACTATAAAGGTAGGAGAGAAAGAAAGTGTCAGGGTTAGCAAAAATAGCGGTGATAAACAGAGGCGAGTTTCTTACAGGGAGGCAGGAAAGAAGGCAAGACATTTTAGTGCTAATGTGTCCCAGCACTATGGCATAGTATAGAAGCAGAAGAAAAGAAAATGGTCGCTGTACAAGGAGCATCACTGACGTTTCAGAGAGGTAAAACAGAAATATCTGCCCCTTTCCTGCAAGCAGACACGCACTGAAAAGAAACCGAGAGGCAGAAACTGGGACACAAGCTTCCCCTTCGGTAACACCCCATACGCGGAGGAGAAAGCGTAGAGCAGAGCCTTGCCAACCTGCGGGGGCTGTGCGGGCCCCATCGCATCCCCCCGGCTCGCCGCGCTGCTGTGTGCTCCGTCCGGCTTCTGCAGAGCAGAGGTCCCCGTGTCCCACGGCCGTTTCGATGCCTGGGGTTGGTACACGGCCACGTCACTCGCTCGGGGTGTGTTGGAGAGTGCCCCGGAAAGTATTGCTGATTTATAGCTCTTCCTCTGGATTTTGGGATTGTTGCCGGAGCCTCGCTGACACAGAACCAAAGAGACATGCCAGGAGTAAGGACAGGCTGTGTCTGGGAGAAAAGAAAAAGAGAGAAAGAGGAACACATTTGGGCTAATACCACCCTCTGGAAGTGAGGTTTCGCTCATACTTTTTCATCACAGCCCTGTTTCAGGAGCACGGTTGGAGCAAGCTACTCTTAGATGCAGTGCAAGAGATTTTTGCTCCTTGGGGGACTCCAAGATGTAGGACTGCTGCGAAGCTTGTGGCTTTCGGCATTTTCCTTGACAGCTACCCAACAGCTTTCCATGCTCCAGCCTTTAGGGATCAATCACCCACTCTAATGCTGAAGGTAATTCTAGTCCTGCTCACATCAAGGAAGGTATGCCATTAATGTTGCCAGGTCCAAGGACTTCATTAGCATTTGCTCTGCAAAACTGAAGTCATCTAATGCAGCTGGTGCTAAATCTGAACTATTATTAATCCCATCTCAAGCTTTGGTCTTTAGGGTCATTGCAGAAGGGGACTGTAAAATGTTAATGGTCAGAAACCCGATGGGAACCATCAAGAGAAAGGCGGAAGTTCTGAGGAGTCTGATTCAGCCACCAGAAATAAAGATCTTCATTGTTGTTTGTATCCCCTGCTTTTCCTGGACTGCTTTAGCCTTTAATTATTTGACTCACACACTAATTTCCATACATATTAATAGCAGCTCACCGATCCAGCGTGATCTTCCTCTGTGTTTGGAAGGCTCTGTGCCTCGTAGTGCGTGCCTTTTCCCCAGTGGGGCTGTCTGAGGCAGGGAGGAAGAAACGCAATCCCGGGGTCTGCAATGCAATAGCATAGTGATAAAAGCTCTTTCGGGCACATTGTGTGCATGAGAGACCAGTGCTCAGTACCCGTTTTTCAATTTTTAAAAAACAAAATCTCTTCAGCCCTATTCCTTCCATAAATAAATAGGAACCCTGGCTTGCTAGCACGCTGTCCCTTGAGCAAGGGTACAGACGATCAGCACCTGAGTTCGTTTTTTGTAAAATTATAGGAAATTTAACTTCCGAAGAATTCAATACAACAACAAAAAAGCGCCTTTTCCTCATAATATTCTCATAAAGCTTTATGCCCATTTTTCTTTTACAAAAATCATTAGCTCTACACATTAAACAGCAAAATTTAATGCAATGAAATGTTTGCCATAGGAGGAAAATAGTCTGGCATACAGATGGTAAATACTTCTGGAAAGCTGGTAGCCAGGAAATATACGATGGAAAATATGCAGTGAGCATTAATAAGTTTATACCTAAGGAATACAAATCAAGGGAAGTAATAAGTATTTGTGCAGTCTGGCTGAAAGTATTTCATGACACAGACACACAGATCGTTCTCTCCATGTCTGCTTACCAGAGAAGAATTATTCCATACCTATAAATATCTGGCGAGACCTGGCCAGCAAGGGCGGTGGTACGGCAGCTACCACACCATCACGCCAGAGAGTTCTAACATCACTGCGCATGGGAAAAATGTGTTTCCAGTCTAACGACCGCTGTAATGCATCACGGCTAGTGCTGCATCAGAGATTTCCAGCCCCAAGGGCACCCCCAGCTGCCAACTGAGCCGGAGGGAAGGCTCCTCTCCCTTGATCCTTCCGCAGTCTGAATCCTCAGGGGATCGCGCTTAGGGAAAGCGGCACAACCAGCACTGCCAGAAGGGCACGGACCGATGAGTACTTGCAGCTACGCAAGCTCATTCTACTGGTCCCCTCCTCACAGCTGTTGGTTACTACCTCCTCCCTAACAATTCGTACCCTCTACAGAACTCCTCTGCATTGTTATTCTTCTTATTCTGGCTCTGATCATTTTTTGTTGCTGGATTTCAATGCATAAAAAAATTAAAGATTTTAGCCATAGCAGCCTCATGACACTGCCAGGTAAGTGCAGCATCCCTCGTTTGTCAGGATGTGAAAAAAATTAGGCCGCACATTTCCCAGTCCCCACAAGCTTCTAAAGAACAAGGTTTTTCTGTAGATAAAATGCATAAAATAGCTGCATAGTAGCTCTGATGTCTAGTCCTCAGAGTTTAAAACTTCATGTCTTAAAAAAAAAAAATCTATTTTTGTATCTGTCTTTCAGAACATGTTCTTTGCATTATATATAAATGCTATCCATTAACATTAATTATGCTTCAAGCCCATGATCACTTAGACATCCATTATCATCCGGAACATCCTCCACACCTCTCTTCTCCCTGCCTCCTGATTCACAGATGTCTTTAAGATGTGCAGCTGCACCACTCAGCTGTTCAGCTCAGGAGTTTTTCACAGTTTCTTAAGGACGAAATATAGAAAAACCCCTCTGTTATCAGGAACTGAAGCATTTGCCCCCCCCCCAGCACACCTCTGCACGCAGCTGCCTTTCCTCTGCAATCAGCGTTTCCCTGTAACTTCCACGTTCACAAACTGCACATCCAGGCTTTCCCAGTTGCTGTCTAGTTTTCTGAAGGTGGGACATAAAAAAAGCCTCGAAAGCAGCCTAGTGGAGAGCATGCTGCTGAAACGAGCGCTCAGACATGTTTAATTCATCAAGCAGAAGCTGAAATTTTTGGAAGGAGGAGCTCCAGCGCAGCCTGTCCTGCTGACTCATGCGAGTCTGGCTTAGGAGCATTTCAGGGTTATGCCTGCGGAGACCGGAATGGGGGAAGGAGAGGGGCGACCCGTATGTCCATCCCTAGTGACACCAACCCCCAAGCTATAGCAAGTGAGCAGGTGGGTTTCTTGCTGTTGAGAGTATCCCTTGACCTGAACCTTGGTAAAAAGTCCAATTATTTTCCCTGCTCGCCCTCTACACTAGATGTGGCACTTCAGTATATGGTTTAGTAGGAATGGTAGTGTTGGGTGGATGGTTGGACTCAATGATCTTAGAGGTCTTTTCCAACCTATGATTCTATGATTCTACAGATAAAACCTAGGTATTTTTGATGTTAAACATAAATTGCCTTAAAATGGCCTGATACAAAGAGGTGTCTTCAGGCAGGGGGAGTAGGGACAGAAGAATCATACCTTTCAGCTGAATCTGTTGGGCAAAGCCTGGATCCTGAAGCCCACCCGCCCCGCCAGTTTCTGCAGGATGCTGTCCTCCCGCCCGGATGCATTTCTGCTTCACCAGCTTCTCGGGTTCTCGGTTTTATGCAGAACGATCCTTTTGCCAGCACATTTTAATCCTGCTTTTCAACCAGCCGTGTTAAGCACCCAATTTGCTCCAAAATCACCCAGCCTGAACAAAAGGCAATAAACCCTTCCAGACCGCTCCGTTGCGGTAGCACAATGACCTGCGGCGAATGGAAATGACTCTGCGAGAGAAAATTGCTCTGAAAAGGGGACTAGGTTGGGAGAGTCTAATAAGGGTGTAGAGAATAGAAACGAGCCCTCAGCTGCTGAAGAGCAGGAGGGAACAAGCAAAGCCCGGGGACAAGCAGCGTGAACAACAGGAGCTCTATCGAGTGTTCAGGCCACGGGTGCTGGCTTGCCGGTTGGCCTCGGTCAAGTCACTTATCCTCTCAGATTTCCATCAAGTGCACGAGCTTTTGGACAAGCAGCGAAGGGATGTGTCTCATCTGCGAAATACATCTGAATCACACTGGCTTCTAAGGTGGCTTTACCAGCAACAGTGCCACTTAAACATCCTGAAGTACAGATAAAAAAATTAACACAGTGTTCAGAGAGAGAAACTTGCTGCTCCGCATTGTAATAAAAGGAAGGAGGAAGCAAAGCAAGTATTTTAAAAACTTCCCAAGGCCGTGGTGTGCTGGCTTGTCCCCACCGCTCTGCGAAGGGACCGGCAGCCCCCCACGTGCCGTGGGATGCAGTGGTTTGCCATGTAGGACAGAGAGGCTCCGGATGCGGGGTGTGATGGCGAAGCTGGCACTGGCTCCCGTGGGACGAGAGCTCTCCCAGCATGGGGGGATGTTACCAGCCCCACTTCATTTGTCACTGCTGATCTTACACACATTATTCATTTAGAAAGAAAAATTTTAAAAGCACGTCAGTTTTTTGCTTGACCTCTGGCACCTATTGATTGCTGCTCTGTAAAAGAAATTAGGCTCCCTTTGTGCTTGGAGAATATCCCTCTGCTGCTGCAGAGCAGCTTTTGAAGGTTATATTGAGCCCTACACACACAGAGTTATCGCGCACAGCAGCTCCAAATGAACCTGCCTCCATTCCTTTTCACATTGCTTTGCAAACATCTCCATCCTAATTAAAAGACATTTTTCACTAGTACATGAGGATGTTAAAAACTGCATATGAAGGTAAGATCTGGCGTGTAGAACGTTTCCTTTCTGTGTTTAGAGGAGGTAATGCAGTTCCCGTGGGTGAAAAATAACAATCTGAAAAGAACCCATCTCTTTCTGCAGAAGGAAAAAAAAAAAGGCATTTTCTGGCATTCATATTTTAATGCTAAGAGTGGCCGTTCTTGGCCTCAGTCTGCAACGCCTGTGTCAATAAAGGCGGGCTCTCAGCCCGATGCCCGGCTGATGGAGCAGGGGTTATCTCTGCCAGGCTGGGGGTCCCGGCACCCACAGCCCTGCTCCTGGGCAGCACCTGGGACCCGCACGGGGAGGGGACCACCGCTGCACCAAGGAGAGAGGCACCAATTGAAATGGTGCCAGCCATCGCCTTTTTCTCTTTTATTAAGGGCAAAAAGTATGGCATAAAGGAAAGAGCCAAGAACTTTCAGGAAAGAGGATGGGGATTCCTCCGGACACTAAATAAATATTATTAATCTATTTCTATAGACAGCATTCAGTGCAAAAAAGAGGTTGTACAAGCAAGTTGGTCGCAAACTGGGAACTGAAGTCAGCAGACACACACTTCGGGTGTGAAACCAATCCACCTGACCAACGCAAAATGCTAATACGGCTTCTTTTGGAAAAGGCAAAATACTTTGGCGTTGATCCCAGACTTCTTTCTCCTTGTGACCAGCCTGTATCAAGACAAAGCATCGGAGAAGCCAGACAACTGATGAGAATCATTAGCTTTTCATTACAGACTTTCATCTTGACAGAAGAATTCATATTGCATCTTTTGATTGAATGACCTGTTCAAACAATTAGCTGAATCAATTAAAATCAGGGACTAGAAGGGGTGGGTTTGGCTTATGACAGAAATGCACTAAAAACTCAACCCCGCAAATTTGTTCATCCTCCTCTTACAAAAGTGTCCAAAACCACTAAACTCACGGTGAGAACTTTCTTTCAATATTGCTAGAACGAGGGTTAGCAAAGAGGAGGAGAACATTAAGATCTAATAACTGCACCACACAAGAGTAAACGAATGACCTTGTTGGCTGCTGCGCGGTGGAGTTCTTCATTCGGCAGCCTCAGGGGCAGCGATGCATGGCTGGGAATGCAGAAGAACAGAGCAGCAGCTTCTCGGGGCCGGCCTGAAGCGATGCTGAACCTATACTTGAAGTGCAGATTTTCTATACCTTCGTTTTTTGTGTAAAGTAGCCAGATGTCTGGCCATCCCTAATTCTGGTGGGAGCAGTGGCGGTGATGCAAAAACATTACCAAAACATTCAGTAGAGAAAACTTACCTTTTTTAAATACTGACTTTCTTTTACAGAGCCCATGGATCCTCAGCAACGGTTTTTGTTGTAAGCTGAGAAGCATTGGGAACACCGGTCTATGTTCATAACTGCGTTCCTGTGGTTCTACAAGCAAGTTCTGCACAAGGCGGCACCCCTGATGCATAATCCAGTCTAGCGTGAGAGAGAGATATTGGAGAGGTGACAGAGAAGTGGTATTTGTTCCCAAGGAAAATTGCTAAGGCTGTCAATGTGTCCAATAAATCCAGCAATATTTTAAATATTTTCTTTTTTTATATTGCATATATGGCATAACTACATACACCCTTCTAGCACATGTAGCAGTCAGGCTGCGTGGCTGCTTTTCTCTGAGACATCTCATTTCCCAGAGGAAGGTCAGAGAAGTGAGCAGAGGAGAGCCAGAGGCCTTTCGCCCTGCACCCTCACTCCGGGCATGGATGGCCTGACAAACCCAGCAGGAGCTCCACATACAAAATGATGGCAGGTTACGGCCCATAAAATTCTGGTTTAATAACACCACGCGAAATTATCCTTGGTTTATTGAAAGGCGTTTAATCCCCAGAATGGACACCAGCATGGCAGCCGGTTCCTCACATGCTACTCAGAGAGAGTAAAATTGACTTTGTTGCAGGGCTTCAAGACGCGACCGAGCTACAACTTCAAGCAGAAAGTTTCATACATGAGTTGTTCTCATTACTGGGAGATGATAAAAAGCACCTCCCTTTTATCTGGTAATTCTCATCAGTGGATCTCAAATGCATTGCCACGAAGGCGGTTTCATTAGTTTCATTATCTCCACATTCATTAGGCAGGAGTAGAAGCACAGCAAGATGAAATGCTGCCGCCACGCTTCCCCAGTGAACAAGTGCCAGACGTGGAAAGAGGGGCTGTATTCGGAGACCACGCCAGCCACACTCCCTCATTACTTGATTAAAGGTTTTATTAACAAGAACTACAGTTATTGAAATAAGAGCTGCTCATTGAAAAAAGTTCAAAGTCCCACAGGAGAAAAAGTAGGCTCAGTCACTCTGCACCATGCACGTAAAAACACGCCACGGATCGCATTTATCTTATACAAACAACGCTCACACCACAGAGGGAAGGAAGGGCACAATTAGGCCAAATTACAGCCCACAGTGGGTCCTGCAATCAAGCAGCTATGGTGCGCAGGTACCAATTCTCCCTAGCAGACAAAATACATGGAAGATGAGACTCATCTGTGCGTGCACAACCAGACAGGGTTTTCTTCCAGCTGCAGCAGCAGCCGATGGGGAAGGGTGGCTCTGGGTGCCATGAAACGGGCCATAATTTGCTATACGTGACAGGGCAGACCTTGCTCTGGGCTGGTGCCTCCAGTGCCTTCATCTGTGGGGCTCAGATGTGCTCCCCACACCCCACACCCACCCCACGGCGCAATCGTGCTCAGAGTTAGTGAGTCAGGGACCCACGCATGTGCCGCAGACAGGCACTCGCTGCTCGGTGCCAGATGAGTAACGAGTGGGAGCGCGGAGCAAGCGGCAGCATTAAGGAGCGTGGTCCGATCGGGAGCAAAGGAACGAGGTAGAAACAATAGGGAAGCAAGCTACCGAAGGTAAACCATGTCATCTGTCCAGAGGAAGGTCCTCATCCAAGACTGGCTTAAAAAGGAACATTGTTTTCCTTTCCTTCTCATTAGGGACTAATGAGGGCATGATTTTTCTGCCCATGCCATTGACTCGCCAGGCTCCCACGCTCCTGGAAGAAGCTGCCTGGGCGGGAGGCTGCTCTCATTTGCACCGGTGCCACTGACGTTAGCAGCCAACCCCTGGGAGTTTGTTCTCTTTCCACTGCGGTTCTGCAGCGTGTCACGCCTGGCAAGGGCATAAATTTACTCCTGGCTTTACCTGGGATGAGCAGGAAGAGTCTGTTCTGATCCCCAGAGCCAAAGTCAGGTCCATTTGCGACTGCTCTTTTGCGCAGTGAGATGCATCACACCCCTTCCTGAAGGGTATGGTATCGCTTGCTCTGGGGTGCTGTCTTAAAGCCCCTAACAAAATAGTGTGTGAAGACTGTATTCCCCACATGACAGTCTTACCGGAACAGATAATGTCATTCAGAAAAAGGTTTTGAATGGGGGAAAAGCTAGTTAAGCGGGCTGATTTATGGCGGTGCAAGATCTGTCATATCAGAGGTGAGTTCTGCTGATGGAAAGGATCATTAAAATCCCAGTGAAATCTCACCAGCTGCCCGAGGCTGACCTTAGGGAAACTCCTATTGAATTCCATTCAAAGGAAAAGCTGTGTAAGCCTGCCCGGTCCTTGCCCGCTGCCTGGCTGGCTTGGGCAATCAATACCACGCTGAGGACAGACCGGGGGAGCTGGTGACCCAGGGAGAGCTGCGGATGAGAAAAGGTGAGAAATGTTATCACGGTCAGGCTGGGTAGAATTCTGTATAAACTGGGACCGCAGCATGATCTCTGTTTCACGTTATGAAATTATAACTATTGGACACAGCGAAAATAGTAGGACAGGATTAAACTTTGCAGGGGACCAAGAGGGAACAGCAGCATCTACAGAATGGGTGCTGTGTCTGCCACTGACAGGAGAGGACATCACATTGAAATAGGAAAAAAAAAAATCAGTAGAAAAAACAGCGTGAGTCACTGGAACAAGTTGGTTGCGATCTTGACTGCTGGCATAATAACGGAGAGGTCACTGCAAGGCAGAGAGACGGGGGAAATGGAGGCATTGGTGTAGAGGGAGCAGACTGTGGCATCTCAGAAGAAGTGAGATTATTAGATAAAGCTTTCTCTCATTCTCCACAAATATTAAATAATTCCCATGGGCTATTTAAGAAAATCAGGTTAAGAGATCGGTTGGGAGAGTTTTGTTTGCTTGATTTCTTAATTCTCAAAGCAGCAGACTTTACATCCGACAAAATTTCAGACATAGCCTGCACTGCCAAGGCGAGGAGCTTTTCAAATGATGATGCAGAATATCCTGACCTTGGAATTTACAGGTGATAACTTTTCAATTCTTTTCTCAAAGTGTTTTCTAAATGCGTTTCATTGACACGGAGTCAGTTGGTGAGAGACAATGCTAATCTGAACCTCGGAAACCAAAAAGAAAGCAATGCAGCAAATTCCACCAGTTTGCATGTCATGGTCAGCGTTACTGAAGGTCACTCGAATTTCTGCATATTGATATCTTTTCTATCCCTGTAGGTCCTGCTCTCCGCTCACCTTTAAGGTAAGAAAGCCAGCAGTCTGAGCGGTGAGCATGCTGATAGAGGATCAGCTAAACAAATACTTACAAAGCAGAAACGTCGGAGTCACAAAGCAGTGAAATGCCTGAAGGACTCCAATGAATGTCACTGTTTCATGGAATATAGAATTGCATTTTATACTGGCAAATTTAGAAAAACACATTTTCAATGACCTTTCCTGCCATTCCAAATGAAAACAAGTTCCAGCCTTATCACAAACTTAAGAGTCACTGATATAATCAAACGTACAGCTGTCTAGAACATTCATTGACTTAAAAGAAAAAGCAGTAAAATTTCTTTTCCATTTTTAAATCACTTTATGGAATCATTTCAGAACTGCCACAGGCAGCTCCCTGCAAACATCTCTTTTCTGCTTCGTCCCTTCAGGATTGATGGCCTTCCTAGCCTGCCCTGCGTGCATGTTCTGTGCATGTGCTGTGCACTCCAGCTTTTACTTGGTATAAACTGACACCGTTGCTTTGAAAGTTTTTTTTTAAATTCTAAATTTTAGTGCAGCTTGAGACAAAAAGGAAGACTTATAGATCCTGCTTAATCAAGATTTCAAAGGAGCTATATGTATTTTTTGACAATAAAATGAGTTTGCAAAATGTATTACTAAAATTATTGATTTTCCTACTGTGAGTGTCTGCATGATTTGATTTGGTTTGTATTTATTGCTTCCCTCCTAATCAGCTTATAGTTATTTCTACTAAGAATGTTATTTAGATGTTACAAGACTGAAGAAATTGAACTGACATTCCAGCCAAAAAGTAGTTCAGATTTATGTATGTAGCTTTAAAAATGTAAGGAACGTCTTACAAAGCAAGCCCATCCCCACAATTCCTCCTCCAATTCAAGCATGGATCATAAGTTTGACACACAGAGCTCACATTTCTATTACAAAAACTACAGGGCATCCCTCTCAAACCATGGGTTGTTTCAAGAGATGATGCAGGAAAAGACAGACTCTTTTTTGTTTCACTTTGTGGCCCCATATAAGAAAGCTGGTCCAGTTGCTACAAAGAGCCACTTGTGTTTAACTACGGCCCTCGTACAATGTTAACATTCGCAGTTTATCAGGAGGATCTCATCCCACAATACTTGATACGCTGTTGGAGGAACATCTGAATCTCACATTTATTTAGTCCAGAAAGCTGATGCAGGTCATAGCAAGGAGTCCTAAGAGATTAAAAGTCACCATGTTACCGCAATTCAAAGAAAAGCGGAATGGCTAGGTTGCCCAGGCTGCTTTGAGCTCCTTGCCCAAAATGATAAGATAATTCATGTCAAGAGATTCTCAATTTTTTCACCCATAAAGCCTTGACACAAGGTAAGTCCTCCAAGTAGGACTATGTTAAATGTCCCTTTTTTCTTAATTTTGCTGTAAAACATTCTTACCTGAAAAACCTCTTCAGCTCTGTTCAACATTTACTGTAGATGTCTAGGTCAGAAAAATAAACTATATTTATATATAGCATCTGAATAATAACTGATGTCTCAGAGATCTCAGTAGCCAGCTGCAAGTTAGACTCTTCCTCTAGCACTAATTAAGCAGAAAAATAAGGAGTCATTGCAGTTATGTAGAGCCATCACTGAGCTACAGCCTTTCATTGGCTTTCTCTATGCAAATCAATTAAACATCCAGCATAAGAGCAATTAACCTAGATACAAATTAGACTAGCAGGGAGAACGTGTTTCCTTGTATTGGGCCCTTTGTTTTAGAAATAAGAATCATCCATATTTAAGTGCACTTTTTTTGCCTCAGTTAAAAACAAGTCAATAAAAGAAGGAAAAGTCCGATGTCACCGGGAAGAAGCTGGGCGCAGCCGCTGCTTTTTTTACTGCAGTAAAGCTGAGGGGAAAAGCAGAGTGACAGCAAACAGAGGAGACAGACAGACACAAATGCATATGGAGGAGCCAAGCCCACAAACAAATTAGTAACAGTTGCTATCTATCATCCAGTAACTGCCTGCAGAGTTAGGTCCGTGCATTATAAGCATAAATCCTCCTAGATTATAGGGTTTATTCCCAACTGGAGCAAATGTAGGCATCTCCCTGAAAGCAGTGGAGCAACACTGACTTCTATTTGCTTTCGGTTTGCCCGAGAGCTCCCCACCTCCAAGCCTGGATGCCACACGGAGCTCTCAACCCTTTTACACCATCAGCAATTCTAGCGTGCTAAAATCCGAGGAGTTTCAGGTTATGTGTTAGGCTGGGGATATTCTGAGCAAGCTACTCCACAGAGGAGGTATGCTGAAAAACTGATTCTGAACGTAGGGGCGGTTTGCACATTGACCCTACCGCTAAAACAGCACCTCCCCATCTGCGTGCTGCCACTGTGCTGAAAAATGGGACTTCCATCCCAACGATGCCTCTAACTGCTAGCGTGACCTATGTGCTGTGATAACCGATGTCGAAGCTGGCCGTTGCGGTGGCTAACTTTCTCTGATTTCCAGCCGGCAGTGATTTTTCTCCATCATTCCTCGGAAGCAGCGCTCTGGAAATGGTTTTGCCCTGTGGCAGCGCTGTCAGACGGTATGTACGACTCCAGGAAAAGTGATCATAAAAGGAGGCATTGTGGCCACTTTTCAAAGTTATATTTTTAGAAAGGGAGAGCTGGGAAAAAAACCTCTCCAAACGAGGTAGGAAGAGCTATTTTTGATCTCTTTATCACTAAAAGATTGCTATCCTGACCTGTGCTATTTTCTCGATGGCAATTTTCAGGGTAGTTCGGTTTGAAACATCGGACCATAGACACAGGAAAAATGACCAGTGAGCCATAAATCCAAGCAGAGCGTAGAAGCATCAAGGGAACAAAGCCATGTTCCTTCCTTTGCTTTTCATCTAAGCCAATTAAATTTGAGTTTTTCTTTGCCTGGGCTGTGGCTCGGAGCTGATCCTTTGCAATGCCTGGTCTATTGTGTTCCTGAATTGGCCAGATTGAAGTCCTCAGAGTGGTCTTATGGCTGCTACATTTTTTCACTGTTTTCTGATAGGTGGGCAGAGGATCTAAATCCAATACCAAACCCATCTACATCAGTCTGGCAAGATAACAGGGCCATAGCATCAGAGGTGCATCCAACTGATGATACAGAATGGTACCAGAAAGGAGACTGAGGCTCGGGGTCTTCACTGAAGCTCATTCCTTTACTTGAGTAGGTGCAAGTTTTCTTCTGACTCTGTTTCGTTAGCCTTCACCTCCAAACTCTTTCCGCCTAAAAAAAGCTACTCTAGGCAGTCTTATTTCTGCTGTGTCAGTTTTTGGCATCTCTGGTACAGGAGGCTACAAAGCAATTGTCTGGTCAGAACGAAGTTTTCCAATATCTGTCTGATGTACCTGGCCATCGCTCCAGAAATGTTGTCGTTAAGAAGGGTCACAGTTCATTTGTGTGCTGAATCTGCTTTTTTTTTTTATGCTTTTCACATAGCAAGTCCATCGCACATCTATAGTTAGTTGGTCAAAGCATAGTTTAAAGAAGCAGTGGAACGGAGTTCAACATCCAGTTCCGGTAGCTTGGACAGAGGTTTTGCTGGCCAAGGACTCAATATACTGCTTGAGTATGTTTGTGGAAAACTGGAGACGTGAATATCTGTCACGGGGATGGAGGCACAAAATCTTCCTTTCCCTCTCACCCAAGTGTGTGCCGTTATCTCACAAAACACCAGAGAAAGCTGCAGTAATTTACAGAGGGATGTGAAACTTCTCTTGAATATCTTTCTATTATTAATCAGAAGACTCTAGGCTAAGTCCTTCACTGGAGTAATTCGGCATTCTGCTCCTCTGTGAATTCACACCAGCTAAAGAACCGGCTCTTTGAAGCAAGGCAGGAGGTGGCCATGAAAGGGAACGCTGCAACTACAGACGTCGTAAAATCAGTGTGCAATGCAGTGTCTTAAAAATGCAAGGAAAACACCACTGAAAGATGTAGGTGGGATGGTAAATGTTTAGCTTTTAAAAGTTAGTGAAAGACTGAAATACATTTGTAGCTGTGAAATCATGCTTGATGTTGACACTGAAGGAAAAACTGAGCTCTGTGCGTTCAGCGGCTCTTGCAGCAAATAAATGGGGGAAAGCGAATACCAGCAATGAGCTCAGTGATGATCTGTAGGAATTTGCAAGAAATTTTCATTCACTGGTAAATTGAATGCAAATGCGGCTTTAAGACTGTGCTTTCAGCAATGTATTATCTTCACACGCAACATGAAGCCTTTCTGCACAAGCAAAATAAAGCAAGTGTCTGGAAATGTTTGATTTAAGGTCCTGAAATACAGCCACTGGCTGAATGGGAGTGAGGAAAAGCAAAATGTGTTACGAAAATGTTGTTGTGTTACAGTTCTGCCTTGAGAAAGTCCAGCTTACAACAGAGAGAAAATGAACGTAGAAATTTTTCAAAGTCCAAGCCTGCCCCAGTAGGACCTTTGTGTTTTCTGCTCTGTCGTGCTGTCGAAAAGCCCGGCGCAGCTGCGCTACCTGGGTTGCCCGGCCTCGCCACCGCTCTCAGCACCTCTGAGGCAGATGGAGGTGAGATGCCCACAGTTCGGTCCCCTTCCCTCTGCCGCGTTCCCTTACCTTCATTGTACCAAGTTGTCCCCAAAAGATACTGAAGATAATTTGTGAACAATCATGATAACCCACCATAAAACCTCCCCCAGAGTCTGATATTTCAGATCTCAAGATCCTGAACAAATTATGAAACGAAACCAAAAAAGTTAATGCTTCTAAAAGTTCAGCTTCCCGTGAAGCTGCCCACCAGCCCCACTCTTCCCTGTGACGGCCCAGTCCCACAGCGTGCTCTGCACTCCCGTACGTGCTGATCACTTCTTGGGTCCCTCAGCAGTGGAAGTCCTAAAGCCTTTTTCAAGAAGCACCCAACACTGCACAGCCCTAGGCCCTTCGTGCGTAAATCCAAGCGTTTTCTTCCATAGCCATTCCTATATAAATATTATTAGGAAATATCCTCAGCTGGCTGAAATGTCTGTCTTTGCTCTCTTGGCTCTGCTGGAATGAGACCAACTTACTCCAGCTGATTATCTCGGCCATGATTTATTATAAGTTTATGGTGACCAAATAAGGTTCTAGGACGTCAAGGTCTTCAGCTGATAAAATCGGTGGAACTTCCTTGGCTTGGAGCGTCACACCAATTCACATTACTCTGTGGTATGGAACGTAAAAAGTGGACCAAATTCTAGTTTCCTTACTCTTTTTTCACCCTGACAAAATTCCCTCCGATGTTACTGTTTGCCATCCTGGCATGGACATCACTAAAACCTATTCAGGCTTAAAATTCTTAAGCTTAAGTTTAATTCAGGTTTATATGAAAAATAGGCAGCTACTTACCAAGAGAAACTCCCTTTAAGCTGATAAATAATGGTTAATATTTCTAACCAACTGCTCTGTATTTTCTGTCTAGTCCTCTTCCTTCTACTGTTTCTCTATAACCTAAAAAAACCCACTCCCAAAAAAAGACTTTTTCTTCCACTCATCTGAGCCTACCATTTTTTAAAAGATATTCAAGTTTATTCATTATTATTGGATATATTTTAAACTTCTTTACCTGGAAGCAGTCAGGCGGTTGTGCAACTCCTTCTGTATTTTGTTTCTTTCTTTATTATTTTTTTTTTTAAGGAAGCTGCAGAACTCAGCCTCATCCCCCTATACCATTTCTTTAACGCAGGCCTGTCAATAGCGTATAATCAAGACTAAAATCAATGCTGCTGCTGTTCGCCTCTGTGGGAGTGCCTGTTCCTTCCCTGCTTCTGCTTCAAAGCCGGAGACGTCAGGTTGCTGTTTGCTCCCAGTACCAATGCTGGCTTGTTAAACTTCAAGGCAAAAAGTTCTCTATAAGCAGAAATATTCGTCTGCATTTCAAAATCTCCAAAGTGGGTATTGAGAGAAAGGAACAAGGAGTTAGTTGTTTGTCAGAAATTAGGCAACATTTTAGGCTGATTTCCCTGACTCATTCTACCCTTCAAATCACCTTCAGGATAACGTAGCAGGAGCACTGTCCCCCTGCATCTGATTACAGCTCAGAAACCAGCACTGCAAGAATCTGTTTTAAATTAAAACTATATATTCTACTTTGGAAGGATTTCTGTACGTGCTTGTAAATGCCTCTGTGAATGCAAACTTTTTCCCATCTAAAAATCCTGATTTTTTTAGGTAATCAATATGTATTATCAAAATTACTGTATTCTATAAAAGTTTGCATTGCTTGAATTTCAATATTGAATAAGTCAGTCAAACGCTATCACTGCTTGATTTTAAAGCAACAATTTCTTTTGCATACTGGGTGAACGGATTTAAAACAATCCATGCATCAGGGTGTTTAATGGAAGGGAGTTCTATTACAAAGTTCAGTATGCCCCTCCTTACTTGCTGTTCAACACCCTTCACTTGTTTTCAAAAGATTAAAAGGATAATAAAAGCTCCCAAGCACCTCTGTTAACCATATATTTTCTTTTCCCGTAAGTTTTCCATATGTATAAAAGCATAATCTGTTCCCCCCTCCCAGTCTTCACTGAACAGGGAAAAAGGCAGTAATAAACCAGATTGTAACATATGTTTTTCCCTAGAAAGAAACAAATCGCAATGCCATAATAGACGGTAATTTTGTTTTGACTTCCAACTAAATCCAAAGGGATGCTTTTTGCCTACGGAGAAAACTTTTAGTAAAATAAATGGAACAGATTTAGAATCTGTGATTGCCTCAATTATAATAAAACCTTTTCTCTATGTTTATTGTCTAAAGCTCCGGAGAGGTTAAACCGTGGTCTGGCTGCCTGTCTTTGCAAATGCAACCCAGCAGATAGCTCGGATAATCCGGACTTCTCCCCGGACTGCAGTGCTGCAGTCCTATGACAGCATCATATTAATGAGCCAGCAGAGGTACAGCGCTCCATGTGTGGTTTGCAAAGTTTAACCCTGTCCCTCAGACTTCCCCAACTCCCCGCGGCGGAGACGCAGCAGCGCCAAACCCAGCAACCGTGCGTCTCCCAGGGTAAGGGCAGGAAGGCTTTATATATATCTGAGCATGCTTTTGCCCGGTAACAAGATCACCTGCTTCAAAATTCACAGACTGCTGAGCACAGGCAGCCCCCTGTCCAGCACCTTTCTGATGAGGAGTTAAAATCTTCCCCCTCCGCATTTCTCCACTCTGCAATGGGAGCTGGAGCAGGGCTTTTTCTAGCACAAGCAGGTTTTGGGTTTTTTTTTTTTTCTTTACATCTTACTAATCAATTGCCTGTGTAGCTGTAATCCGCCCAGAAGGAGTTCAAAGTCGGGATGCGAGCAGTCACTGTAATGCAGCCCATGCAAAGGACGTTGTACCATGTCAACACGATTTTTAACAAGGTTTCACAGAAGGAGAATTTATTTCTAAGCAATGCACCAAGCGTTAGAATAAAATGTGAGGGTGGGAGGGGAAGAGAGGAAGAAAGGGAGGGGAAGAAGAATCAAGACCGAGGATTTTGGGTGCCGGGGAGGGGGGTCTTTCAAACTCTTGTTTACTGCCCGGCTGCTCCAGCACTGCAGCGGCTGCGTCCAGCCCCCTCCCGCAGACCCCCCCTTCCCGCGCCTGCCCCCCGCCCCGCAGGGACGAAGCCTTGCGGGGAGCCCTCTCCCTGCCGCAGAGCAGCCCAGGAGCCCCCCCGGCCGCCCTTCGCTGCTGACCTTCAGGTGTCAGACCCCGCTGGGGACGGGGGATGAGGGGGGGCTGCATCTCGGGGGTCCCCTCT
>Ga0065711_1005608_pt1 | contig 21402 bp, 5 predicted proteins | sample Hoacrofraction12_FD_59098 | JGI IMG/M metagenome (GOLD analysis project Ga0065711, IMG submission 59098) | Hoatzin crop microbial communities from Cojedes, Venezuela - Epithelial fraction 12 v2 (version 2) | ecosystem: Host-associated > Birds > Digestive system > Esophagus > Crop | place... | reverse complement strand
GTTGAACCTCATCAGGTTCCTCTCTGCCCAACTTTCCAGCCTGTCCAGGTCATGCTGAATGGCAGCACAGCCTTCTGGTGTATCTACCACACCTCCCAGTTTGGTGTCATCAGCAAACTTGCTGAGGGTATATTCTAACTCTTGAAATGTTGGTAGTCTCTGTGGCTAGGAAATGTGTGACAGCACTGTGTAAAGACTACTGCAGGAGAACAGGCCTATATTTACATATTTTAACTCTATATTGGGCCATCACGATAATCCAATTTGACATTTAGCACATTTTCTCTCTTTTCCTGATTGTTCCTCCTAAATTCTCCTGAATAACTTCTTGCTTCAAATCTATGAGTTGTGGCTGAGTCAGGTTATTAGATAAATGCCTGTGGCTAGGGAAGCCTGAGAGGTGGCTGTCATGGGAAGATTGCTCCCAGCCAGTCCAAATTTGGAGTTTTCTAGCTACTCTTCAGAATTATTCACCTGACTGCTGGAGAGGGACAAGAGTAGGATGGTTTCCATTGGGGTCCATTGGCTGTATGGAAACATAAGAATAAGGAATAGTGCTATTGAACTTTGCAAGTGCTATTGAACTTTGCTTTTCAGGTCCTTAAAACTCACTCTGGAGGAGATCCAAGGTACTTTGCCTCTCCTTCAAGGAAAGAGAACATTACTCTAAGTGGTGGAGTGTTTCTTCTGGGAAACTGATAGGAAACGTGGTTTGAAAATAGCCAGCAAAGGTGAAATGGGAATACATAATTATAGGGTAAGAGCAATTATCTCAGCTACTGTAAGGAGGTAATTTAATTAGATGATTCAGGGAAAAGCAATTTAGTTTGGCTTTTTTTTAAATTTATTTTTTTTTTTAAATCAACCTGTTAACTCTGGACTAGCAAGAGAGAGCAGAAAGAATACAAAGCAAAGATTGTCTGTAACAGGTAAGCGTCGTCTTCTCTGTGATGACTGGTTTTGAGGCAGGCTGAAGCTGGCAAGCTGAGAAAATTGGAAAGAGAAGGAGAATTCAGAGAAGAGATAGTGTTGTTCCCAGTCATATTCTTGTTTGAATTCCAAATGTCTGCAGATCATGGATTTAGTTTGGCCTATTATACATCTAACTTTCAAATCTGGATTGAGCTCCAAGTCACTGCTGAATTTATGCTTCACTGAAGAAAAGAAAAGAGATTAGATCCAGATCACTGATCACCAGAGTGTTTGCTGCAGTGAAAGTCCAGGTGTGTTTACTTAATTCCTTAGTTTATTAATCTTTACCTACTTCTTATAAATAATCTGCTCTTAAAAGGTGGTCAGATACCATAATTATGAGAACAATAAGACACTCTAGACTAAAGTTTTCTGAGTGATTGTCTGTAATAAAGCAGTTTCTCTGCAAAGCCCACATGTCTGCTTCATAGATGGCCTCAGGCCCCTGTAAACAATAGAGCGTTTTCTATTGAAAAATTTTGATAAATGCGCAGAATAGTCTGAGAGAAATGTCTAGTGTTGTCAATGGCACACTGAGCCAAAAGTTTTGCCAAACATTAAATCAGATTGGTTTTTTCTCCCTAGGAAATCTCTTTGATTCCACCTGCCATTTCTGTTTTGATGTTTTTGTTTAGTACCATAGTATGAAAATGTCCCCAACAGGCTTCTGACGCTAAGAATGGTAGGTGACTTAACAGAGCTCTATTTTTTGCCTTAAGTATCTTGTCTCCTTATTTCCTATATTGAACACTCCAGTATGGAGTTTCCTCCAAATTAGAACAGCAAGTGTGTGCAGTGGCTGCTGTGGGGCTGGCCTGGCAACTTGCTGGGAGTGCCAAGCAGCAGTGCCTATGGAGGGTGCCTCCATGGAAAGGACAGGGAATTCAAGGGCTAGGAGTCGGGAATGAAGTGCTGCAGATGCAGGGACCATTCCTTTCTTTTATCCTTGCAGAGGTTCTCTGAGAACTTCAGGTGATGGTAGATGACTGCGCTACTCTGCTCACACACTGTAAATAACCACTTTCTAACAGAGGGGCTGTTTTAATATACTAGTTTATCAGATACATATAAAAGAATAGTAATTGGATAGCTTAATAAAGAACAATGGTATAATAGTATAATAGTTTAATGAATAGCAGTATTTTTACTACAAATAGATGTAACTATGTAAACAGTCTGTATGAGTAAAATCATGGTAGTTATGGGGAGTTCACTGTTAGCATTATCTAATTACAAAGGATGCAAAAGTACTAATCTGGGTAGAGACAAAGGTATCTATGATATTTTGAATAAAATAGGAGGTATGGTCTTGAACAGGAGGTTCTTGGTGTCATTCACATCCCTGCACAGATTTGCTCTCTGACCTTCCCTAGTCATCGAGGTAAAGATTTTCCAATGCAGATGAAGTGCTTATGTCCATGATTTACCATTTAATAGAGATGGCTTAATTTTCATAGTGTCTGTGTCTCCCCCACCTCCTAATTCCAGTGCAAATCACGATTATGTGCAACCAACACGAATTCGTCAGCTGCGACTGTAATTACCCTTCATCCTTCCCACTCAGTGCAACTGATGTTAGTGGTGTTCTCCGGATTTACTGAGCAGAATTTCACTCTTGGTTGAGCTCTTCAGGCTAATATTTTCAAAGGCAGCTATAGGGAGTTAATGTCCAAACCTTACTGAAAATCAGTGGGATATCAGTGGTTTATTCCCTTGGATTCCTTTGGAAAAAAAAGGGTCTAGATTTGCTGACTTTGATTGTTCAAATATACGGTGGAATTTATTTCCACCCCGCAGGAAATTTTTATCAGGTCTTACTCAGAGCCCAGAGCTGAAATATCCAGATTGGCGATGTTGTATCAATGATGGTAGTATAACTATGATGTGATTTACTTCCAATCAAGAAAAGAAACACTGCTTATTAGCCTAACTACAGATTTCTGTACTATGCTAATACACTTCCACCCAGCAGTGGGAGGAAATTTTTTCCGTTACCTGTTATATTTCTGTTACAAAGGAATGAACTTTCATATTTCTCTAGAGCTGGGAGTACCCCTATTCTACATGGAACTCCTCAGTTTTTAGGGCTGATTTAAGATGAAAGGATTGGCAGGGGAAGAACTAAAAGCCCTATCTCTCTGTTTTCATTAGCACAGGGCTGGTGTGGTGCATGATCCGGAACACCAGATGATGACTGCAGTAAAGGTTGCTGCTGCTCAGTCAGCATCGTGGGCAGGGATAGTAGCTCTCTGTTAACTGTCTATGGGTAGTTTCCTCCTCATTCTTCACCTGAATGGAGGGAAATTTTTTCCCCATCCCAGAGGGATCTCTAATTCAAAGGTTGAATTTGATGGCCATTAGGGATCAGCTAAATCACACTGTCCTGCCTATACTTCCATTTGTGGAAGTGTACATACAAACTGCTGTCACAGTGTGGTTTATGCAGGGTAACTTGTCAGCCTGTTTATACGCTCGTGCACCATGGTAATGTGAGGTGATTCAAGGTAGAGAAGTTTCAAGGAGACAAGGCAATCCTTGTATTTGAGATCTCTAAAAGAAGAAAAGTTTTCTTTGCATTGCTTTAAATATAATATGTGCTTTTTACAGTGTGAATAACATTCTTTAATATCTATATTTGGTTTAGCAACTACAATAAATCTGACTCTGGAACATAAGCCTAGAGAGCGTCTGTTTCTTTTTGTTGGAAGCATTAACCATGATAGTTCTGTTTCTTTCATAGGATATTTTTCAGCTTTCTTTGCAAAACTTTTCGTTTCCTATGAAGGGTTTTGTCTATGTTTGCATCTATCACTGGAGCTTGTACAAACTTAGAAGTACTTTCGCAATACGCCAGCAGTCATTTTCCTTTCAGTTTTGTCCATTTCTAGAAGAAAGAAAGAAAGTTGGCCTGCTATGGGGCTCCAATACAGTATGTTTCCTCTTGTCATACTGATCCAGCAGGCAAAGATCACAGAATTTTTTCCCCTCAGATGGCCATAAACCATTTGACATTAGAAGTTTTCAGGTAACTGTCACTAAACCAACATACAAGGAGCATGATTTATCACAGTGAATAGAGCTGGCTCAAAAATATTCATAAGTCGGTGAACATTTAAATCTCAATCTAAAAATGTTGCAGGTAAGAAAAAAAGAAGAGCATTTAATAGAAGCTTCAGGCTGTAATCTCTCTCGGTTTTACAGACATGCTAGCATATGGATTCACATGTGTCTGCCATGTGGTAGAGTTTGTACCTCTCAGAATCCAAAGCAAATAATATTTTAAGCTTTCTTTTTTAGGGGAAGAAAGGGACAAAACATTCACATACTAATAGCTCATACAACTGAAGGGGAAAAAGCTCAGCCTACTTGATCTGTGTAAACAGAGAGTGATATCAAAAGCTCCAACCTGGGATGTTTAAATGGACCCCAACATACCAGTACTGGAGTAAGAGAGGTGAGGCCAGCTAACACTTGTACGTAAAGCCTCCAGGGCAGGAGGTCTGGAAAGAGGTGAGAGTTGAAAGGCAGTGGGCTGCTACACCAGCCAGCGGAAGGCAGGTGCCTGGAAGGGCCCATCCCTCCGAAGGGGAGCTGGGCACCGGAAGGCATGCTGCACCAGCTGGAGAGGACGGCCACACCCCCATGCAGAGTCATCCTAAGCATCCTCTCTGAGACTGTGCAGGGCTGAGCTCCATTAACTAAGGGCAGAGACTAGCTGGCAAATCCCAGTCTGATACATACATAAATATAGCAGTCAGCTCAGAGCAGGTGGACTCTTTGGCTTTCAGGCGGGACGGGCCTGAAGGGTCTGAATGCAGGATTGCTTGTCCTTTATTAATAATTTATTTAGATCTATTTTTTGTAATGATTTATTATTTAAGTGTTGCTTGTGTATATCAGAAGAAGAAAACAAAATACCACATACACTTCAGTGTGTTCTTACAACACAGCAGATACAGAAAATGCACCTCATTTAATTACTGTCCACTATTCAAAATACTCCAGACAGTATATTAGTTCCAAAACAAATTACCCTTAGGGATTTTTTTAGATTATAATATCCAGGGTGTTCCTATATATACAGCAGAAGGGTTATTAAAAATAAATCAGATTCTTAATAATGGAATCATTCCCTTGAGTACAAGAGCTGAATGGCATTTGCTAGTTGAAGGACAAAACTTTCTGTCAAAGTGGAGATTCCAAAACTTCTAATCAATGCCAGTGAGACCCCGTCCTTCTCCTTCCCCACAGGAGACAGACACTATTTAGCTGCCGGGAGGCAGACAGGAGGTGTATTTGAAACCACACTAACTGCTAGTGCGAAGGTGTGATAGGTGACAACCCCACCAGACCACTCCGACTGCATGACAGCTGCCTGCAGTCAGCCGCACGCTGGTAGGTATAGATAGATGCATTCTCCCGGCGGCACCCTGCAGACAGCCGCATTCTTCATGTCTTGTGCTATAGTCAGCTCACTTTCAGTGGCTTATATTGTAATCAACGACATTCTTATATTAATATGCTGTAGCCCTTCCTCCTCAGGGCTGTGTTGCCCTGCCAAAGTCACTTGCTGTAGTCAATCAGACAGACACTGCCTGATAGGTGTATAAAGGAGGCAGAATTTTTTACCAGGAGAGAAGAACATATGCCATGGGCTGCTGTGGCATTATAACCCCACGCTATTACCAGATCTCTGTCCTTTAAAGTATAATAAAGAATCATATGACGTAACCATATGCTGGCTTCCATAGGATTTCACTGAAGTCATTTTACTATCAAAGACTATGCTGCCTATTCCCAGGGGCCTCTTCTCCATCTGATAAGCCGGAGAGTCACACTGGATTTGTTGTTTGTCCCTAAGGCATAGCTCCCTTATTCACCTGCATACTGGTGGCTGTGTAGATGTTGCCTAATGGGCAGCTGAGGCCTCTTAAAGTTTCTCAGGACATTTACATTAACCTCCTTCCCCTCTATTCTGCACCCTGTTCCCCAGATCTTATTATAATTACAGAAACTGTCACTGAAAAACAGAAGAAAACGGACCATTGCTTTTTCTAAGTAAAACTGAGTGAAAGGCCATAAGGGGGAAGAACTAGAAACTTCTCTGGCCTCCACCATCTTAATGAGCCTGTTAGCATGTAGAAATGCCTGGCTCTCAGTGTGCAGAGAGCTGACAAGCACGTATCATTCATTAGGTTGTGTTGCTTTATACAGCAAGACTTTGCCTACAGAAAGCTAAGAATTTAGGAAAAAAAGCAGTTCCTTTTTTTTTTCCCTTGTGGGTTTTTAAATTAGTGGTGGATTGCCTTTCAGGCTGGAAGAGATTTAGACAGGATATATCTTCCTGCATAACACTTCACCTACTCTAGAAGAACCCACAAAAGCCAAATGTCTACCAGGGGCAGCAATTACACTCTCAAGACACATCAGATATTTTTTGGGATGCTGCCCTTACACTGGTCTAATATAAGGGCAGTAGCAATGTGAGAGAATTGCTGGAACTAATATGGGTTCATTTGTCTGTTTCTAGTTCACCTCCCACTGATACAGTCAGCTACTACTGTTTTGTCAACCATCACTATTTTCACTCATGTTGCACTTAGGTCATTACTTGCTTCCTTCGAGATGTCAATAATAGTAAGTTGCAGGACCTCAGCTGTTCCCTACTGTGGACTACACTGTGCAACCCAACGAACTCATTTTGTTTACCTTTTTTTTTAAGACAAGAACCTAGTCTATATTTTAGTGCTTGTTTAGAATCAGATACATATTTTTATACCATATAAATTACCATATGCAACAATTACCATATATAACATAACATATATAACTATATATAACTGCATCCAGTTCTGGGCTCCCCAGTTCAAGAAAGATGAGGAGCTACTGGAGAGAGTCCAGAGCAGGGCTACGAAGCTGATGAGGGGACTGGAGCATCTCTCCTATGAGGAAGGGCTGAGGGAGCTGGGCTTGTTTAGCCTGAAGAAGAAAAGGCTGCGAGGGGACCTAATAAATGCTTCTAAATATCTTAAGGGTGGGTGTCAAGAGGATGGGGCCAAACTCTTCTCAGTGGTGCCTAGTTGCAGGACAAGGGGCAACAGGCACAAACTGAAGAACAAGAAGTTCCAGCTGAACACAAGGAAAAACTTCTTCACTTTGAGGGTGATGGAGCACTGGAACAGGCTGCGCAGAGGGATGGTGGAGCCTCCTTCTCTAGAGAAAGAGAATTCATCTGGATGTGGTCCTGTGCAGCCTGCTCTAGGTGACCCTACTTTGGCAGGGATGTTGGATTAGACAATCTCCAGAGGTTGCTTCCAACCCTTACCATTCTGTGATTCTGTATAATAAAATAATTACCATATATAAAAATTACTGCAACTAAAAGCTTATAGTTCTTTGAATCAGTAATGCATCTTTGGATCATCATTTGGTGTCAACTCTGGGTGACCCATAGTGTCACCTTTGGGACACTATGCCAGAAAAACTGTCTTATCTATATTATAACAATACAAGGCCATCATCAAGTATGGACATTGAAGGCTCCAAAGGCATTTTTCCAGGCGTAGAGGTGAAGTACCTGCATACTGCTCAAATTCCTGTGCAAATAACTGCGGTCTGCTTCTCCAACTCTTTCTGTAGCTTTGATAACAACTTTTATTGTTGTATGAGCTTTCTGAAGCTGTTGGTTAAGAATGGTTAAACAGTAGATGCATATAAATAAAGCAGAGCCCTGTGTAGTGCGTCACTTTTCAGAGAACCTGGAGATCCACTGGAGTTGAAAGGTGCTATCTAATTGCATCTCAATCAAGATGTCCCCTTATTCACACATAGTGTAGCTTCATTGCATTTACTGTTGCTGCACGTTGTGCAAACTGGAGTAGAATCTGGTTCATTAATTCTAATTCTGTTCTGGCTGGACAAAGAGACGATGCGCCTAGACAGAGTTGTTATTGCATATAAAAGAAGTGCTTTACATATTTTCAAAGTATCATTAAGATGCTTATTTGGCCTGCAGTCTAGGAGCATCTCCGAACACAACTCCAATGACATTGCAGCTGTTGTGCTTGGGCATTAAAAAGGCAGTCTTTCCTTTCATTGTAATCATTTAAAAATTACCAGTCATGTGCGGACTCTGAGAGCCTGACCCTCAGACCATGTGAGTCAGGATGGGAATCAGGGCTTGTCTTTCCATTGAATTGTGCATGCATTGAATCACTGTGTGGATTTTGAGTGTGCAGCCACTGACACCAGATAGCGGACTGTTTACTGAAATAATGCTAAGTAGTTAACAACTAAGGACTGCGTTCATGATGGCAAGAACAGCATGGGTGGGAAAAGGGGCTTTTCAAGCACTTCCACTAGTTTAATGTCAGAATTCCTTCTCTCAAGTGAAATGAGGCAACTCTTCGGCGCTGTCAGCAGTAGGACAACCACCCCCACAGCCTTCTACTCTACAATAGCCCTTTGAATCTGCAGGAGCAACTTAATGGTTAATCTGTGATTCATTGCAATGTATGAGTGTGCCTGTGTTGGAGGGCTAACATCTCTCTTCCTGCAAACAGCAATGCTGTAAGAGTGTAATCTTACCTTATGTTACGCTTCAAACGGCGTTCCCTTTCACCACGTGCTGTATCTGTTGTTAAGCGTTGGCTCCTTCCACAAACTTGTCAGCCCTTTTTTTGTCATAGAGGGGGGTCCTATTCTGATATTGCTCCAAATCAGTGTTGCACAACTATAGAACATGGCTGAGAGCTGTGCTGCTCCTGGCAGTACAACCCTGTTTGCCGTAAAGCCCCGGGAAAGGGACTTCACGCTCTATCTTTGTGTACGGGCTTCTGCTTAAAGGATGTAGCGCAGTGCACAGTCATTGCTAAATTGTCAATAAGTTGCTCGGGTTTTATTTTGGCTGACACTGTCTTCACTGGATTTTGTCTTGTTGGCCTATATAATGAATCATATTATTTATAATTTATAAACATATAAATTATAAACAAATACATATACATATTTTACAGAAAAACATATTAGAGGAAGGCAATTGATAGGACTTTAGTTTGTGCAGCACCTCACATCAGATGGCAGAACTGTAACAACAGCCTAGTAATAATAGACAGTAAATCCTCAGGTTTATGCAGTAGGAGCAGAATCCTTGTACCACATTGCCACCTGTCATAGGATCATAGGAAAATTCAGGTTTGAAGTGACCTTAGAAAGTCTTTTAGTCCAACCTCTGCTTTGCAATTTTCTTTGCCACGTACTACAGAAAGTACATTCACAATGGCAGAGTGAATCTGAAGTAGTTTCAGCATCTGTTTGCAGTGGTGAGGTTTTGTCTCCCATAGTAATGCTTGGCAGTAGGTTAACAGGCAGTGGGTTAGTTCGGCAGGAATTAGTGGTCTTTAAAAGAGCCACAGCACACACACATCTCTGCAAACGACTGAACATCCAGAGGACAGTCTGGATATAAACATGTGCACAGAAGCCTATCAGTAATATGGAAAAAGAGTCTGGAATTATTCTAGGACAAGTTCATAACAAAAATAAGCAATATTTTAGGAAGTGAATGACAACACATACTAAACATTCCCTTTCTAACCTGCCTTCATGCAGCTGAATTTTCTTCTGAGATATGCATCTGTCTGAAAGAATTATTTTAGTTCTGTCTCAAATATTTAATGTGATCAATAGGAGTGAGAAAATACTCTTCGCTGTGGGAACAGAAATGTAAGCATCATGAAGAAAGAATTGTAGTGAATGTTACTGTAAGAAAAACTGACCTTTCAGTTTTTTAGTTTGTCATAGAAAAAAGGTTTATTAAGCCTCACAGAACAGTGCTTTAAGTCCACAAATACTTCATATGTCAGTATGATCACACTGCTGTGCTAAGTGGTTCAAAGGATTTCCGTTCATGTCTATTACATGCACAGCGGTTTTTCTCTTTCTTCTTCTTCATCAGTTTTCAATTGAAGCAACGCCTGTAGGATCTTTGTTAGACCACCCAAGAACACTGGAAAACAGGTCAGTCCTGGGCATTGAGATCCACAGCTAGGCTGGTTGCTTTAATGCTATAATTTTGTCTTCTACTGCCAGAGTCATCCAGGAACAAGGCAGTGAACTGAGGGATCTAACCTCACATCTGCTGAGGAGCTCATCTATGGTCTTCACTTTGATGTTTGGTTCTATCTCTTTTGGATAGAGTACATGCACTTAAAATTTAGTATGCTTGAATCTGGTAGCATTCAGCTTGAGTCAGATCTTCAGTACTGAGGATAAAGGATATAAGACTTAAAGAAATGAGAGGAATATAAGTTTCCCAGAAAGTGACCAGCATGGGCAGGCACTACATACGTCATGTTCATAGTTTCTGAGCTCTGTAATGCCTCACCTTGAACTGTAGTAATTTGTTCCAGACAATCAACTACTCTTTCTCTCTTTGTTTTTCTTCCTACAGATAATAGTACCATGTTCGGCACACAATTGGAATCTGAAGGGTACTGAGATGAGGAGAAGCATTATATTTTAGCCACACTGTACTTGAAGGAATTAGCCTTGTTTCAGTTTCAAAGATCCTACTGCTTTGTACAAACTTGGTCTTCTCTCACCTTATCATTGAAAGTGACCCTTCTTAAAGAAATATGAGCCTGAGACTATTAATAGGGGTGTTTTTATCAAAGGAAAGAACCCTATAGCATCTTGTTTATGAAATTAACAACGCTTTTGTGGCTCACCTTTTTGGACTTTTGTCGTTGGAAAATGTTATCAGAAGCAAGCTAGAATGTATGAAGCGGAGAGCTGTATAATTAATTCTCTGGGCTGCATGCAAGTACTATAATGTTAGTGTCATGTGTCCGTGACAGGATGAGCAGGTTGAACTGCACTAACTGTTGCTAATGGGGAAAAAGATAGCTAGACACATTGCCTGTCCCCCTGCAAAATCCTCCCATGGTTCTCTTCCATTATAACAAAGGTGACAACTGCTGCTTCCAGGGAACTACTTAACATTTGGCTGCCTAGATGCAGTATTGGTCTTTCTGGAGACAACAAAAGACTTTCTTCTGTAACTAAAAATTATTTCCATGTGCAAGTAATATCTGATTGAGGACATATGTCTGCAGAGGTCTGTTGTTTTTTGTCTGGTGTGCCTGCTTACTGATTTAAAGTCAGATTCTGCAACCTTACATCAACGCAAGCCCATTGTCTCCAGAGACTGAGAACAGAGTTTGGCTCTGGCACCAGAGAGGTCTACCACAAACCATGTAATTCCAGTATATGTATGATGTGCGACTTGTAACCTTGTTCTCTGCAAAGTAAGTGATTTGTACATCTCTTACGGAGACACAATAAAGAATTCCAGCACTGCAGCTGAAATTCCTTCTATTTTAAATTGCCGTCCTACATTTACAAACAACTGAGTTTCTCTTTCCCGCTTCTGTATAAACAAAGATTGGGGTATAAATAACCTTGAATACTTTGTAGATTGAGTTTGTGGTGGGATGAGTGAAAGGTCAGAAAGAGGCTGAGAGAAAGCACTATCCAAATAGGATAAAGAACATCTAACACAAAAGCTGTATTGTTAAAAAAAAAGGAAAAATCCCATTCTGCATTGGTGTAAACAACTCTTACCTGAAGAAGGGAGTGATATGTGAATTCCAAACCTGGGTTGCAGATTTAGAGGCTTTCCAGCTAGGAACTAATTTTTAAAATATCAGTCTGTGATGCGTTTTTCAATCCAGTTTTAAAGAGTTTGAAACCCAAATTCTAAGTAACATTTTCTTTTGTATTCTAAACATCAGTGATGTTTATTAGGAATGGGATCAGATTTTGGCAATTCAATCTTATTTTATTTGTGGAGCTTCAAAGAGTAGCACCACTCTTTCTTCAGCACAGATGCCGGAGTCTAGGGATTTCCTAAAATTGCTAGTAGAATATCATCCTGGAAGTAATTTGTCTTTTTTTTAAAGGAGCAAGGGCACAAGAAAGAGGAAAAAGGCATAAGATGTCTTCCTGATTTGTGCAACATCCACACACCATGCAGAAATTGTTTGCCACTTCAGTTCTATTGCTGTTTTCTTATTTTTTTAAGGCAAATTTGTCATTGTATTACAAAAAAAAGCTGATATGTAATAATAATTGCTGTAATATTACCAACTGTGTTCTTTGAGTAGATTTTTAAATTCTCTTGTACATCTTTCTCCTTAGTTGAAGTAATAGTAAAGAAAGAGGGAGGATATTATTTTTACATTACCGTTAATTTAAAGCTGGGAAGCATCATTAAGGGAAGTTTAGTTTTGTCTGCAGTAGAAAGTACTATACATGCTGTGCACAAAAGTGTGAGACATACAGCTTATTATGCATAGACAAGAACCAGAAGCAAATCAGAAATGGATAAGAAAAATGGCTTTACTGTGTCATTTGTAGTGCCTGCAGTTTAAGGATAGACCTTTTTTTCTTGAAAATAGGACACAAACCAAATAATATCTGCAAAACTTGTCAATATTTTAATGAAGTTTCATGTTTTATGCATGCATTTTGCAGAAGCTAGAAGAATCCCATACAGGATATTGAATCCCAGTGTTTCCACCTGATCAGACTAATACTACCTCTCCTTAAAGCCTGGCTTACTGTATACCTTGAAGTAGCTTTTACTTCTATGTGTAACCTACTTACCCACTCCTTTCCCCCTTGCATTGTTAGGGTGCATTGTAGTCTTGCTTTCATTTGAAAAAATGAAGCTCTTTGAGCTGAAGAGGCCTCAGCACTTCTCAGGTGCTCAACTTCTTGCACAACCAGCCTGGGGGTGCCTCCTGTAGTATGTGCAGCTCAGGAGCCAAGGCCCTGGGAACAGCTGTCCCCTCATGAATCGTTCATAGGGGTGAGCTGTGATAATGAACGATCAGCTGCAAACAACGCATAACATTAAGAGAAAATAAATGCATTTCATTCTAATTTCATTTTTTTCCCCCAGAGGTGGGGCAGAGCCCCAGGTGCCTCCACAGCAGGAGAACTTCAGCGATGGAGGAACCTTGAAGTCCTGGCCACTGCTTTGTGGTGACCCCACAGGTCTTCTCAAGACCTTTCCCAACAGGAGAAGGTGAAATAGCAGTGATGACACAGTAAGAGTTTCAGTGCAGACTAGGAAGCAGAAACATTTGTTCATGCCTTTAACTTCTATGTATTTCCAGATTTTGGAAAATGCATGAAAAATTAAATGGGTGACTATTTTTTGGCTGGCTGGGGAATGCCGAGTCACATGCTGTTGTTTCTGCTCTTTGACTGGCTGCCTTCTATAGCTAATCAACACTGTGTCATTTTGAAATTCACATCTGGGAACTCTTTGAGCTAAATATGCACTTTTCATAAGCTCTGGCAACTGTAAAGCTCCGGCAACTGTAAGGCTCCAAATGCTTGAATATTCAAGGAAAATAAACACACATGCTAAGAACATGACAAAATAGAAATCTGTGTCAAGTTTGAAAGAACACTCTAGGATATCCTCTGCCCTCTGCTCCCTGCTTTCCACTCAGCTGTGCTCAGTCCCAGGAGTAGATGGCAGAAACATGTGTCCCTTATGTAAGATGTGCTCGCAATGCCCGTGACCTTTTGGCACCAGTTCAGAATGCAGTGAACTGGATTGTGCCAGTTTAAATATATCTGGTCATTTTTCAGTACACTGCTCAGCTGTCTACCTTTCAGAGCCCTAGCTGGCACCTCAGTAAACTCAATATGCATTTCTGTGTTTGCTAATGCTACTGGGTTCTCTAGTGGGAAACTAGGTATTATTATGTTGAGAGCATGGAACTGGGAACCGAAAGATCCAGAGTCACTGTTGGTGGCCGCTATGATTTCCTGCAAACTTCTGGAGACATTCTTCTGGCTTTTAGTATTTAGAGAAGATTTACAGACCCCCAGTCTAACGAAGCACACTTCTAATTTTGAGCATGTGAGTAGTCACATAGCATTTAGAGGACTGAGGCTTTGATCTCCTCAGAGTTCAGCTTCCTGTGTGTATTTCACAGGATCGAGAGATATTGAAGCACAACAAAGTTTGGAGACTATTAGGCAGAGTAATAAATCATGGGTGAAAATGACATGCTTCGAATTTTTAAAACAAATCTGCAGACTTTGATATGGTTTGCTATTACTTGCACCAGAAACAAGAAGGTCCTTCTGAATGAAAGAAAGGTTCTTAAGTCCTGCTGCTGTCTACTTCAGACTAATTCCTCCTTTTGACTAGTGGACTCCATGAAAGCATCATGTCTCTGCTTATATCCATTTTCTCTCTTTTGACTTTATCGCAGTGTGACTGTATGGAGACATGCAAAACGGCTGCAACAAGAATGGTCTTTAGTGATGCAACTTAGACAGCTATAGACAGGCATAAAGGTCACTGCCTGCAAAATTTCTCTGTCCTGTGAGACAGATTCAAATTCCAGCCTGCTCTGAGCATCTCCAGTTTTGATCTTTCAGTGTCGCTGAAAGGCTAATAAATATGATTCTTTAATAATAAGCATAAAGTACAAGACAAACATGGTATCAATGGAAATGGTTAAGCCTACACTCCTTGCTATAGCCGAATCAAAGTCACCATCATGCCTTGACTCCGTGGCAGAACACAGTCTGCAGTAAAGCTGAATAACTTGATTTCTAGCTGTGGATTCTATGGATCCTCCTTGCATACCGCAAAAAGGCCAAAGCAGAAGGGAGAAAGGAAAGATTAGACAGAGCAGTGCCAGTTATTTGGGAATGTCATTGTTTATCCGCATTTAGGAAGAAAGGGACGCCATTTGGCCGCATGGGGTGCTACCACATTGGTTCCAGCTAATGATCGTTGTCTGAATTGAGCTGTAAGAAGAACTGCCCATTGACCAGCTTTGATCGCTGTCCTCAACACGTGCTAATGTTTAGAGGGCAGATCACAGCTGCTTGCACAGGGTTCCCATTATCCTTTGCTGGGTATTGATTCTCCCTGTGGGATGTTTCTTTCCTAGCTGTGTTAATTTTCAGACCACATATTTGCATTGGTCTGTGCTGAGAGGGGTAGGCAGTGGTGCTTTGGCTATGTTTAATGGCCTTACCCCCTTCCCTTTCACACCCCTCCCCAATCCCTCGAGTCTTCAGAGACCACATCTGTTGGGATCCAAGTTTCCTCTAATTATGGAGCACGTTAGGTGACAGACTCTAAGAAGAATATCATTACTACTTTTGTAATTGCTTCAGGTGCACTCAAAAATTAATCAGAAAGTACACAATGGGTGTTTTGTTTTGGTGTGGGTTTTATTTCTAATCCTTTCTAAGCCTGAAGAATTGCTGCCTGCATGTAGAGCTCACACAAGTGTTACATGGAAGGGATAGGAAAGTATTTCATGAGGTTGCCAGGGCAGGGACTGTTGTGTCCCTTCAGTACTATGTTGGCGCTGCACACAATTGATTAACTGATGGACCTCATTTACCATCAAACCAGAGTTTTAGTATAGTACATTCACATTTCATTGGTATAAATATTATTCAGGGTTGAGTGGATATACGGATTTGTCTACTGGTAGGTGTCTGCACAGTGCCTAGAGCTGTGTTGGGATCTTGCAGAGTCTTCGTACTCCACAAAGCTACCTATAAGAGTGGTGTCCTAGCTCCCTACTGTAATAGGTCAAAGAAGCCTAAAACAGAATTTTTGCAGAGAAGGGAGCTGTAGTGGATAACAGCAAAAATACTCAGCAACAGAGGATTTTGCTTATTTTGGCACATATAATCACCTCAGTGCAAATACTGCCCCCTCATATGAAGAAATGCTATTAATTTTGTCTGTGTAACATGGAAATGGAACAACTAATTAAGGTTCTCTGAACAAATTATACCTTTGCACTGATGAATGGATCCCAGTTTCCAATCCTTCTTTAAGGTATCTTCATTTATGTGGTCTGTGTAGAAAGAAGAGAGTACATCTGAACCTAGTTAGCCCTAGTAGCTGGGTTGTGGTGTTTCTACAACCAATAGCAACAAAAAGATGAATGTAATTATCTTCAGCGCCCCAGTTTAAATGACTAGGTAGTCATGTGTAGCTGAATACCCTTTAGCATGGCACCAACACTCGGATTAAATCTTCTGGAATAATTTCCCAATGGAGGAGTCAGCATACGTAGCATTATTATAAAAATCACACTCCTTCAAGCATCAGGGTATCAAAGTAGTTACCTCACCCTGGAATTACAAAGGCCCAGAGATCATGTTCTAACACTAGGAATTTTCTCAGTTTTCTAGAATGTTTCATATACTGTATGTGCATGGCTTTGGAATGGTGAAGTCTACAGACATGAATGTTGGAGTGTCCTTTTTAACCTTGGCGTGTTTACAGTGCACATTTCAAAAATGAAGCATGAGTGGGCAGATTGAAAAAAGATGTAAAAATACACAAGGTACATTTGGAAAAAACAAGTAGGCAATTTCAGCAGCATCTGAACAGCATGCAGAGGATGCGTTCCTCTTTTCATTTTTTCACTGCTGAAGTTGCTTTACCTTTAATGTACAAAGGTTTCTGCTCATCCTGACTTTCCGAGGACTGCAATTGCTTCTGTGGCTGCTGGGGTGAGTGGCTTGTGCTACAGTGCATGCAGGATTTAAAGAGACGGTTTAATCCTCAGTTGCAGCACATCAGCTCGTTTAAGCAGCCGTAGTGATGCAAGTGTGGACAAGGGTGCAAGTAATCTCATTAATTGATAACTGCTGTATGCTTTTGGAGAGTGCAGACTTAAGCTACTCCTGAAATGAAAAAAGTCAGCTGTTTAAGATCAGCTGGGACTTCTAATTCAAAAAGTAAAAGAAAAAAAAAAAGAAAATCCCAGCCCAACAGAGAGCCTGAGTCTGCTCTTGCTTAAGCTTGGATAACTCAAGAGAAATGAAACACAAATTAGTGCAATGAAGCCAGTGTAAAAGCAGTAAAAACAAGATCAGAATCTGTGCCCAAGAGAGACAGCATATGTGAATTTTATAGGAAGAAGGTGAGTGGGAAGAGCAATGTTAGTAAGGAACGGATAAAGACCAGGAATACTTATTAACTGCTTCTTGCAATGTTCTTCCACCTTCCTGGGATCAGGAATGTTAAGAATTATCCCATTATTTGTCATACTTTGAACAGTTGTTTCCCAGCTTGTTAAAAAGGAAACATCCCAGTTTTTCCCAGGAAAACATTTCAGTTATCTTTACTGTGTTTTCTTTGTGGACCTGATTCTTCTCTGGAAGGGTACAGATCTGGAGCCACTCATTTGGGACCTACAGCATTGCATTGACATAAAGGAAGCAAAAGGGGAGAAATCTGGGCCCTCTGCCTGGAAAGGAAACTCATGAGTTAAAACAAATTACTGGGGGGGGGGATTAAAAGCACAAAAAATAAATTAGATATTCGAGACTTAAAAGAGGCAGGTGAAGCTGAGAGACAGGGCTTTATTGAAGTGGGTGGTGAGATAGTGTGCTGTGTAAGACAGGAGTCTGCTGAAAGAGAAGAAAATAATTAAATTCAAATAGAAGGCTAATTAAAAAATAAGAAGGAGAAAAGAATATCTTAAAAATGAAAAAAGGAAATAGAAGGCAATATGAAATAAGAAAATGTAAGTACTGAGAGGTAAGAGATGAAGAAAAATATCTTTATCTAAAGCAATTGTACAAAATAAAAAGCAGCAGCAATTTTATAAAAGTCTTTACCTTTGGATTGACAGACACCCTAAAAGATCTCCAAGAAAAGCAATTCAATTCAAATTTGACTCTAGTTAATTAAGACACCAAAGCAGATTACTGATTTGGACACCAATTCAATGCAGTTGTAGTGGAGTTGTCAATCAGTACAACTGCAATTCAAATTAGATACCAATAACAAAAAAAATATATAGAACTTGATCTTGCTTCTGCTGAAGTTATTCACAAAACTCTTATTGACCTCAATGGGACAGGAAGAAACCATCCTAAAGAAAAGCCCGTTATTGGGAAAGAGAGCAAAGGACAAAGGTTAAAGTTAAAGAGATCATTTGGGCTGCAAGCCACAATGTGAAGATGGAAAGTGAGAGCTTCCTTCATAACGGGTCTTTGCTGGTTCCTGTTCTATTCTGCCACGCTGCCTCTAGGTCAAGAAGAAAGCTGAGGATAGGGCTGTATTTTCACAGAATTATAAAATATCCTGAGTTGGATGGGATCCACAAGGATCATTGAGTTTTATTCTTGACTATACACGGGGCAAAATAAAAGTTAAATTGGGTATCTAAGAGCATTGTCCAAATGTTACTTGAACATCCAACAGGCCTGGGGGCACGACCACTTCCCTGGGGATCTTGTTCCAGTGCTTAACTACCCTCTCAGGGAAGATCTTTTTCCTAATATCCAGTCTGATCTTCCCCTCATGCAGCTTTAAGACATCCTCTCATTCCCTGTCACTGGACACCAGGCAGAAGAGATCAGCACCTCACTCTCCACTCTTGTCTTCAGGAGGTTGTAAACAGCATTGAGGTGACCTCTCAGTCTCCTCTTCTCTAAGCTGAACACACACAGTACCCTCAGCTGCTCCTCATAAGTCATGCCTTATTGTCCTTTCACCATCTTTGTTGCCTCTAGGCACATTCTAAAATTTTAATATCCTTCTTACATTTTGGAACCCCAAACTGCACGCAGTACTCGAGGTGCGGCTACACTAATGCTGAGTATAGTGGACAATTACATCTTCCCATCAGCTAGCTATACTGTGCCTAATGCACCCCAAGTATACGTCTGGCCCTTTTGGCTGCACATTGTTGACTCAGGTTGAGTTTGTCATCAACCGAAATCCCTAGAACCTCATCTTCAGGGCTGCAGTCCAGCCTCTTGTTCCCCAATCTGCATGTACATCAATTTCATAGAATCATAGAATAGAATCATTGAATCATTAAGGTTAGAAGATACCTCTAAGATCATCAAATCTAACCTCAACCCAACACCACCGTGCCTACTAAATCATGTCCTGAAGTGCCATGTCTACACGGTTTTTGAACACCTCCAGGGATGGGGACTCCACCACTGCCCTGGGCAGTCTATTCCAATGACTGACCACTCTTTCAGTAAATAAATTTTTCCTAATATCCAATCTAATCCTCCTCTGACACAACTTGAGGCCATTTCCTCTCGTCCTATTGCTAGTTACTTGGGAGAAGAGACCAACACCTGCCTCACTACAACCTCCTTTCAGGTAGTTGTAGAGAGCAATAAAGTCCCCCCTCAGCCTCCTCTTCTCCAGACTGAATAGCCCCAATTTCTTTCTTCTCTTCAAGGCAAACAGCATGGATGGAGTAGGAAGGAAAATGTGCCTTCTTCCTTCAGCTCAGCACACACATGGAAGAGGCATTGACAACACTTCAGAGAAGCAATGCTGAGCAGAATACTTCCTGGAGCTACTTCAAAGATGGTGCAGCTTAGTCACCACCCATTGTTTCATGCTTTTCCTGAAGATGCAATTCAACCCCTAAACATTAAAAGGATGAAGTCTTGCAAATCCTTGAGCATGCAAGTTATAATCCATGGACTAAACCAGAAGTATTCACCTATAAAACATATCATATACTTATGTCCCTGCTGGTCGCAGAAGTAATGGGTCTGGAAAGCAGCCTCTAGCCAGGATGCTGCTCAGGGCTCAGGCCACTAGAGGAATTTGTTGTATGCAGATCATACCTTCTGTGTGTGCATCAGTTCCACCTTGGGGAATTAAGTTGCTCTCTTTCTTCTTCAGAGAAGGCTGTGAGAACAAACCTGTGACATTTTAGGATAAATTGATAAAGGAAGCCATTCCAACCAATGGCACAGCAACACAGTAAAGGTCTGTAAGTGTCTTTTGGACAAATCTTGTTCTTGTGCAGACGGACATAACACGGGCTATGTCTCAGAACTTCCTACCTATTAGTCATTAGATGCAGCTGCAGAGCTTGGGTCTTTGGTCCCTGCTAGCCAGGGGAAGCAGGGGCACACTGTATGGTTCAGGCATGGAGGTGTGGGAGAGGGCATGCTGATTGGGGGTGTGGGGTGTACAGGTGTAATTCAAGACGGTATATAACCCAGTGAGTTTAACAGCCCTGCTTAATGACATCGTTACCATACTACACAAACTCCCAATGAAATTAATGGTATTTCACATAATAAAGTACTGTGCAAATACTCCGTTATGTAGAACAATAATGTGCCTTTAAAAAGTCATGAAAACATAAAATGAGTTTCTTCTCTGTAATTACATTTGAAGTGGGGGATCATAGGAATAAGAATTAAGAATTCTTTCCGGTCTGTTTTCCTTTTTTGCCTGTCATACATAGTTTCGTGGTTTTCTCCAGTGCAACACAGGACACCAAATATCTATGGTTTTTGTTTTCCTGTGTGTATGCCTGACTTGCAAATGCTGCTAGCAATGAAGTATTTTTTGTTGTTGACTGAACTGAAAAAACCCCACAAAATGAAACATTTGTGCTCATCCAAAACAACATTTGTTTTAGTTCTCTCCACTAAACAAAACACCAACTCTTTAGACTACCCAAATTTAAATATGATTTCCTAGAAATCACTATTGGCAAGTATGTGAGCATGCTGTTTTACATGGTAAGTATTCAGGAGGGCATGGATATATTTATTAGTACCTCCTCAGGGGATTTCTCTGAGAAGGTTTTCTGAACTCCTTTGGTCCTTTGCTCCTTACTTACTAGCACAAGATAAATGTGATAAATCCTGTATACATTTCTTTGCCTTTTTCTTATTCCTCTGGTATATCATTTACGTTGGAAACAGGTCCTCTGGCATCCTTTTTATTTCTTGTGCTGCTTTCTGAATAAAGCAGTGTTTCCACATGTTGAGCTGATCCATTAGCTATGTCAGGTCCTCCCCAGCACTTGAACATACATGTTTCTCTGTCCTGTGAGTTTTTTGACCCTTCTCCCTCACTGCTTTTATGTGTGTTCTTAAAATCCTTTTTGGGATTTTTCTATTCCTCTTTCTTCTTGGCAAACAGGTAGTTAAAGCTCATTCATCAGTCAACCTTTTGAACCAAATCTGGTCAAATCATAGTTGTTAGGATTACCAGTTCCTTAGGGTTCCTCATTTTGTGAGAACAGCTGAGAGGAATTCATAGAAATGTTTCACAGCTAAACAATTTTTCTTGTAACTTCATTGGTGACCAGAATTTGTCAGTTGTACTGGGGCAGATTCACCAGCTCATAGCAGGAGGCATCACTGCAACATTGTTCGTCACCTTCTCTGCAGATGTTTTTCTCAACAGAAAACTGAGAAATATAGTGTCTACAGAGAGAAGCTGATGTCAGAAGAATATCACAGAATATCACAGAATAGTAGGGGTTGGAAGGGACCTCTGTGGGTCATCTAGTCCAACCCCCCTGCCGAAGCAGGGTCACCTACAGCAGGCTGCACAGGACCTTGTCCAGGCGG
>Ga0065711_1005500_pt1 | contig 21404 bp, 8 predicted proteins | sample Hoacrofraction12_FD_59098 | JGI IMG/M metagenome (GOLD analysis project Ga0065711, IMG submission 59098) | Hoatzin crop microbial communities from Cojedes, Venezuela - Epithelial fraction 12 v2 (version 2) | ecosystem: Host-associated > Birds > Digestive system > Esophagus > Crop | place... | reverse complement strand
CTGTAGGTGACCCTGCTTCGGCAGGGGGGTTGGACTAGATGACCCACAGAGGTCCCTTCCAACCCCTACTATTCTGTGATTCTGTGATTCTGTAACAGTCAGGCAAGGGGCCAAAGCCATTGTGGAGTTAGAAGGCACGCTGATGTGTTTCTCCAAGAGTATCTAGACCATTAGTCTAATTCCTTTTTGTACCTGCTGATACTGTCAGCCTCCACAACCACGTACAGCAACCATTTCCAGAAGGTCGGTACTGACTGTGCAAAGTACTCTCTTTTTTTTAAGCCAAGTGCCAGTTGCAGTAACAATCCTCTAGTCTTAGTACTGTAAGATTTGGTGAATAAAAGTTCTATGTTCATCTCACTCATTGCCTTCAGAATTATGAAAGTCCCAACAATATCTTTCTTCTCCTCCACCAGCCACCTTCTCTGTAAACCGAAAAGATTCAGCCTTTTGTCTCCTTTCATGAGACAGCTGCATCATCCCCTTAACCATCATTTTGTATAGTGCACCTGTATCTTGAAGTAAGAGTACCATATGATACTCAGTTGTTCAAACAATACTCTGCACATGTTCCCCAAGGTTTTCTGTATTGGCAAAATGATGCTTTCTGGTTTATTCTCCATCCATCTCATCCATCTTCTGGTTTCTACTACACACTGAGGTGATTCCTTCAGAGAACTGTCAAGGACTAGTCCAGGATTTCTTTTTTGAGCTGTAAGTGCCAGTTCTGTGTTCAGAATTGTGTAGGCATGATCTGGATTATTTTTATCTATACGCATTACTTTACATCTTCCTGCATTGAGATTTATCTGCCACCTTTTTGCCTACTTTCTTAGACTTGTGAGATGCACCTGGAGTTTCTTGTCATAGTCTCTATTTTCTTTGTCCGCTAACCTCGGTCACAGTCTCCTTTCATATGTAGTCTTATTCCCTCCTCCTCCTTCAAAACAGATGCCTCCAGTCTCCCTGTCATTTCCCTGTTTCTGGAGGCTCCCACAGTACAGCTGTCCATGAGCTCCTCCCCAGTGGCTGTCATTTGCAGTCTCTCCACTGACCTCCTCCTTCAAACAACATCTTCACCACACCCTCACTGTATTCTCACCAGTTCCCAGTTTCCTCTTCTCTAGTTCTTACACCCATTTCTTTGTCTCCCACTCTCTGTATACCCATCTCCTGTTAAGTTCTCCCCACGTCGTTTCTTTCTTCCTACAAAAGTGGCCAATACCAGTCTCCCTGTCTAGACAATCTCCATCTCTTTTCAAGAACTTCTTGTCTTTATCAGGTTCTCCGTCCTACCCACTTTACCTGTTTTCCGTTACTCCTTCAAGCTGCTCACCAGATTATGGACCACTTGCTCCCAATCTAACTTTAATGGGAGTTAGTCCACTTCTCAGTATTATGCTCCGTGTCCAGCCTGCCTCAGTTCTCCCACTCCCCAGCCATGTCCCTCAGCCTTTTCTCCGAGATGCATCAAGTACTTCTTTTCTCCACTCCTTTCTCTCTGGCCTAGGTGTAGTCCCCTGTCCACTCATGTAGATTGATCCCTGCTGCCCGCTTACCAGCTGCAGGATGGGCACGGACCACCAAGGACAGACAGGTTTCCCTCTCTCACTAGTAGTGTCTAGTTTCATTGTAGAACAGCAGAACAAATACAGGGAATGTGCAATTTTCTTCCTAGACTGGAGGATCCTATTTCTCTGCAGACTTGGTCTGTCTGCTCAGCACCAACAGCCACAAAGCAACAAGGCATACTCAGTAAGCATGAAATCTTCAGAGTTCTAGGTTGCTAAACCGCAAAAGACTCTCCTGAACATTGTACTATGGAATTTTTGATTTTCTATAAATGCAGGAATTTGACATTTAGCACTTGACATTGTCTCACCATAATTCTCAAATATATTCTGTAAGTAAGCTATCAATACTGAATATATTATCGTATTTCAGTTTCAAAGTTCCTAATTTCTCATAATGATGAAAACAAGTGAGGCTTGATTAAACAAATTAGAGAAGGAGAATGGGAAGCCAAACCTGATGTAAAATAAAAAGACAGGAAAAGGAGTACTTGAACTAGTAAAGAACTGAGGATACAAGTGGAGAAATGCTATGTGTGTGTATCTTGCTCATAGAAGCAAAATAAAACACAGAAGCCATAATAGACAGAAGCAAAAATTGTCTAAAGAAGTTACAGAACAATGTATTGTTGTAAAAAAAACCCCAAACCCAAACATTTAAAAATTCATACAAAGTAGCAACTGTACATATAAAAGATGAAAAAATGGAATTTTATTTTAAGATGGTAAAAAGAAAAGGGGAAATAACTGAGATAAAGAGGAGAAAAACAGAACAGAAGGAAGGAGGTGGCTACAAAAGGAACATTAATGATTCTGGAGTGTTTCAAAGTATTGCCATAAAGTACACAAGCTGTAACTTTCTGAGAAGCCACCAAAGGACATGCTTGAAGAGGAAATGAAGCATGTGCCTTTGTGGTTAGCTGACCCAATTAGTGATGGAAATTGACCCGATTTAGTAAGCAGGAGATGTGCTTTTATAAATCACTGTGTTAAATATAATCGGTGTTATACCCATTTTAACAACATAGCTGTGACTTCTTCGATGCTTGATTGTGCTTTCTATTGAAGATGGCTTGTTGGGGCAATTTTCTTCTACACCATGCTAAACAACCCAGTATTTGTGAATAAGTGCTTACTTCACAAAGTCTATACTAAAAATAATAGACGGTGCTTTCATTAGGTGAAACATTTTTTTGTGAAGTCTTTTGTCTTACGGATCAGATTCATTGTTCATTTTGAATAGGTCAATCTCCAATAAACAGCTGAGCCAACTTCAAATAAAAATGCTTTCTTACCTTAATTTTACAAGGGAGAGCTCTGAAGAACGGCACCACTCAGTCTGAACCCAGGAGGAGAGCAAAAGCTCTCTTGAAAAGATTCAAAAGTTATTCCTTTGTATACCAGTAGCATAAGGTCAAAGTTCCATAATTAAAACATAAACTATGACGGTCATTTTAATCTAGAATTTTCTTCCAGAATTACAGCAAACCACATTAGACAATACATTAGGTAATTAAATGAGATCATTTTTGTACAATATAAAACCCAGCTGTTGAACAGGGGGGGAATTTGCCCAGGCTATAATAAGCACTACTTAAATCATGCAGTGACATTGTCAGTACTCCACTAGTTTTGGCTAAACCTTGAAAACTGTGCCTGAAGTGTCTGTCATCATCCCATCCCTTATGCCTCCTTTTCCTTCTCCACCTTATCCTTTTCCTCTCTCTTTCATGCCTTAGAGCTCATTAACCCATGCATAGCTTAGAAATACTTCTAAATCCCTTAGCAGTTGGAAATTGTCACTTTCACGATATAAGCGTATCAAATTATGAGCAGCAAAGATTGTTTTGAAGTTTCTCGCAATCGTGTTGGCTCTACCTCTTTGTGTTTATCTCCCTCATTTCCAGGCAATTGGAAAAATATGTAACAATAAAGGGATGTGATGGAGATTCCTGTTTTATCTCCTTGTTTCATGTGTGGCAGGGGAAAAGGGAAGATGCTGCCAAACTGTCTTCCTCTGCTTTCAAGTTGTGCATATATTTAGATTTAAACAACAGCGTTCGACTAGAGAGCAATTCCCTAGCTGCCTAAAAAATTGCTGGTGTGCCTAAATATTTCCTAAATTCCCACAACATTCACATCCCTTACAGGTATTTCTTTAGTGCTCTAACAGCTACAGAATTGGGAAGGTGGCTCAGCGCTCCTTGTCCCCTCATGCTCCACAGCTCTGCTTCAACGAGGGGGCCCAGAGGTGCCCCTGAGTTGCTGGCAGAGTGGCACTTCCAGGAACATCTTTGCCCCTTAGTGCCTCTGCCTCCGTCAGAGCATGCATCGGCCTGCCCTTCCCCATAACCTGCTTCAGCCTCGTGAGAGAAATGGAGGCCACCTACAAAATACCAAGTCTAATTGGTGACAGTATTTGCACCTCCCTGCAGGTATTTGTATACACACCCTAAGAAGCTGAGAGGAAATCTCTTCTGTGTCTAGATAGCCCAATATTGTTGAAGTTGACCACACCTAGACTGGCTAATAAGGTTATCATATCCTTTACAAAGGCTACAAAGGATGAACTCACTGTACATGAGAGAGATGCAGATTGCATTTTATGTTGCTGCAGGTTGATGCTGGTGTAATTAATGATGCGGAGTTTGGGAGCAGGTCTACAGTGTAGCACAGAGCACAAATTCTTCGTAGATGCAAAAACATTTCTGCATTCCTACTTGGGAGTTACAGCTTTTTCCAACCGAAGGAGCATCATGTCACAGGTTTCAAAGCTACCTTTCTTATCTGTTGCCATGTTCTTGCCCTGCCCCTTTATCTTTTCTTCCATAACAAAATACACCTTTCACAACGATGTTGAAAACTGCTCCATAGATCTGCATCCCTGTGACTGTCCGCTCAACCCCTGCTCAGATTTTGGCAAACACACAGCTCATGCTAAGGCCTGAAGTATGCTGGGAACAGTGCCACTAGGTCAAAGCAACGACAGCACGTAGGCAGGACATGGAAGCCAGGAAGGGCTAAAGGTCATTATGCAGCCACTATCACCTTCAGCTTACTGTCTCCTGCAGCCACCATCCTTGCATATCAGTTGTCTGGCAGTTCCTTCAGATTCCAACAACTCACGGAAACTATATAGACCAGACTTCCAAGCTGGAAGGTGCAAATACATCAGCTTACCCTCAAAAGGCTTCTGAAGCAGATCCAACAGCAGCTGGACTGCTTCCCGGTGTGACACAGGGGACATCCACACCATGATAGAGAAGGAAGGATGAGCACTCTCACTATCAGCTAGGTAACGGTTCTGCTCATAGGTGCACCAGTTACAAGTTGTGAGTTATGAATTGGAGAACTTGTGAGTTAGAAACATCATTAATTAAGTGATGAACTGGTGAATTCACATGGTAGACTAGTCTGCACAAAGGGGAATGAGACTTGTTCGCTGGATTTGTTTATTTTCTTTCCTAATGCTCATAAAAAAAAGTTCAATTTACAGAGTCATTTGTCCTGTAAGTTTGAGAGATCTGGATGGACCGTGACAATCCCCCGTTATCTCAGCACAAATAGATGAATGGACCAGAGAACAGGTTGTCTGAGGTCTCTCTCCGTGTGGCTAAACTAAACTCTTAGGGAAGAGTCCCTAGCCTGGGCTAGTCCCTGTACCCCAGCAGGTGTTTCCTAGCTGATAGCTGGCACAAGCCCCAAGCGTGCCAGGGAGCGTGCAGGTAGAAGGGACAGTCATGGGACAATGCTCATGCCTCTGCCATGAATCACTTTCATTCATGAGCACATATGTAGGCTCCCTAGCTCAAAAGGGGTTTCTGAACACCACCAGATAACCTTTCAAGCAAAGGCTTTTACCTGAAATTCCCCCATGTATAACAGAATTAAAAAGAAAGAGCAATAGGTGCATACTGAATTTTTAAGATGTTTCTGGTTTTCTTTCTGAAATTTGTTGGTGCATGTCCAAAGGAATTTTAGAGGCTGATAAGCCATAGCAGCTGAAGTTATGGCCACGCCCTTATTCCTATGAGCAGCAATTACGCTCTGTGTTGCACCAGTAGAGAAAGTAACAAACAGAAAAATACAGTAAGCAACACAAATCAAAATAATAACCCCTGTGTGTTTCTTGCAGGCTAGTAAGGATACCAGGAGTCAGGTCATGCCGCAGCCTGGTTAAAACTGTAGCAGGAAGGGAGTAATTTGGTTTAATGTGAAAAATGTCAGGAAGTGATAAAATTCCCGATGTCCTCCTCATCCCCTGCCAAGAACTTCATACATCTTAAACAAGCAAACACAGACCATGTAAAAGACCTACTTGTTTGCACTCCTCCAAGAGAAGGAATTTAGAAAAAAATCATTATCAATTCAATTCCATGCAACACACCAGATACTTTTGCTCTACATGTGTCATAATCTAATTCTCCAGTAGGCTGATTTCTTCCTCATGAAAACAGTAAAAAAAAAATCCCAAAGCAAAACCAATGAAACCCTTTCCCAAAGAGATGGAAGAAATTTCATCATCCCTGGTCTGCTTCCACAGCCATAGAGTACACTAGTCTGATATTTTAATAGATTTGAATGAGATGCCATGTATAAAGTTGTCTCAGCAATACCAAAACTTCAACTTGGCATGCACACACAGCAGAAACAGCAAGTCCAAATCTGTAACAGAGGTGCTCAAGGCACTGTATCTTGACTGACGTTGATTTCCCCGGTTAAGCGCTGAAACAGCTATCTGAAATGAGTCACTGGACTGACTTCAGTTACTGCTTGAGATAAATGAAAGTTGGAGAACTCTGAATCATCTTAAAGAGGAATAGTCTGGTAATGACAGTCAGAAATAATAAATAATTTATGGTCATCTTGCTTCACTGATTAAAACACTTACAGAGGTAATAATGAAATCCTGGACATTAACCACGTGAGCCATGGGACTATATTGTGTAAGTGATACATCATCTCATCTGAAATAACATCTGCTTTTCATTGCATCCCTGTACATAGTTATGAGTTTTAAGTTGTGTTTTTAAATTTATTTCTACATTTTGAAAAGAAACTTCTGTTAACACAGAGCTAATACATACTACAATATAAATGGACAAATTGTAAATATTCATATGAATTTTTGCATATACAGGACAAACTGATGAACAATTCACTTATTTTTCTTGAGTCTAACAATTTGAAGACATCAGTACAATACACTTTTCTTAAAAAATCTTTGAATGGTCAGTGTCCTGCTGATCACAGTCAGAACCTCATCCTGGTAAAGCAGCTTCTTCACTACCTCATAATTTTTTCTATATTTTTACACTGATTTTGACTCTCACCCTTCTAATTGGGATTTATGTGATACACCCTACTTGAAATATGACTTCAGTTCCAGTTCATTGCTTGTGATGCATTACTGTGGAGGTTTGTTGAGTATCCATCTAAAAACATCTTTATCTTAATTTTAGAAAGGAAGATAATACAAATATCATGCAAAAAGTTTTAAAGTTATATTGCTGGTATTCCCAAGAGGAAATGTCAGGTGTGACCAGTGCTCAAGCCTCCCAGAAAGCAGAGTGTATAATTTCCATGTGCCTTTGTTTCAAAATCAGACAAAAAGGATGGCTTGGGACCTGTCTTGGCTAGAAAAGTCCTTTCAGAAAGGGTTCAGGCATCTCCAGCTACCAGTCCCCCCCTAGTATTGTGTAATATCTCTACACAGCCTGAGATCAGACCAAGTTTGAAGTGCTTATAAGATGCAAGAATGGTGGTGGCATCTCCTCTGAGTCTGGTGCACTCCCAAGAGCCCTGAGCCAGGCACAATGTAAACTCAACTACTTACTGCCAAGGCCAAACTGCCGTGCTTGAAGTGCAGTAGTTCTGTGTAGAACTTTACAGGATGAGCCAGAAATGTCATTTTCCCAAGAATAAAATTATTCCAGCATCTTTCAAAGACTCTGAAATCCAGTCCATCAGTTGATTTGAACATTGTAAAGTAAACTGTCTCTCTCTAGTTAGATGTATTTTTAACAAAAGCTTATAATACATAAAGAGAAACTACAGCTATAATACAGGTTTTAATATGTAGTTTACATATTGAACTGTATATTTAAATACTACCTAAGAAAGATTTACAGGGGAAAAATGTATCATATCGTTTTAAGCACTTCTTTTTTCACATCTGCCCCATTTATTCCATTTCCTGTGACACTGTGTTTCAAACTTATTTAGGAGTTGCCTTTCTAAAGGTTGAAAATAGCTCAGGGCGATGACTACACAGGATAGAGAGGAGCAGAGGCAGGCAGGCAGCCTTCTAGAATTTGGAAGAAAACAGTAATCTCAAGAAGTGGAATTACAGCGAGTACTGTCACTTCAGGTCTGGCAGGGCTTGCATCGCCACCACCACACCTATGAATCCAGGTGAACCAAAGAATTCACAAAACCCCAAATCAAAACCCTGTTGAAAATTAGTGGAGAATTCCACGTCGCGCTTCGCTTTCCATTTTGCAACACTCCATCTCAATTCTTTTCTTTCATATCTTTAGTGTATTTAGTACTTCTGACTTCATCCAAAGGTTCAGGGTTTTCCTTCTGAAAACACTGGAGCATCATTCAGCAAAAAAGAAGCCCTTGCCACTCTGCCATGCCCATGGACTCCCTAGAGCCTGCATGCATGGGTTTTACTCACAGAAGTTCCCACTGAAGAAGAGAGTGAAGGAGAACTGTTTTTACGCTATGTTCAGCTTCTCTCCATTTTTAAATTGACCTTTTGACATGTTTATCTGTCCTCCTAGCTAAAACCTTATGGTTTCAGTCTCTTCCTCCCCCAGACTTTTTTCAGGGTTCTGATTTGGAGTTTCCTGTTGGACAGCATGTACTTGAGGTTCTCTCATTATTCATCCCTGGGGCTCTTCCACCCTCTTTCACCATCCTGGTTCTGCAGTGTATGAGCTGCACAGGAAAATGCATTCATAGCCCACATGGCTGGGAGCACTAGGTGCTTAGGAGCCCTTAAGGGCTCTCTTTTGTTCTGCCTCCAGTTCCAACAGGATATATACACTTGCAAGAGCATCATAGCATCCATCCCACGTTCTGTTGACACCACGTGCCCTCAGATCCCTCTCTGCTGAATGTTCCTGTGGTCACAACGTCTCTGACCCCTGCCAGCTGTCCACCCCAAGCCTGGATGCCCTGCTGAATGGCAGGCTCTGGGACTGAACCTCATCCCTTTTTGTAGCTCTTGCATTTTACCCATTTTCGGCAGAGCGTGAGCACAGGAAGATTACTTTCCGCACCCCACAGTTCTGTGTCCCACATTATGTCTCTTCTGAAGAACAAGACAGAGAGACAGACTCTTAAAAGAGCTCTGCAGGAAAATGTAGCAAACACGGTAGTCATCCTTTCAACTGTATGGTTATATGCCACACAACATGCAGAAACTGTCAGACAAGCAGCAAGGCATGAAATACGTGGGAATAGCTTATGGAGCTCAGACCGTTGAAGTAACTACAAAATCTGTGCAGGCAACGAGGTGGAGACGACTGTCTGGAAAGGTCAGCTGTCAGCCTTAGAAATGTTTGATGCCTACAGGCTACTCTACAGATTTTCTTAGACAAACAGACAGACTTAGTATCCCTTCTCTAATGTATCTCCCTGCCAGGTGTCAGCTCCATAGAAACAGAAGATAGCAAGTCAGGTCAACAGTGCTGTCTGGAGCCACAGGTTCCTGCAACAGACACCCTCTCCACCACTTGCAGGAAATGCCTATAGCTCTTAGGATGCCAGCTCTTACTGGGTGAAGGCGGAGTGTTTGTTCTGCCTTTTCTTTGTTCTGCAGCCAATTCCTGGTGACTCTGACAACAGTTTCAGTGCTGCAGGCATTCTAGTTTTCTGCGTTCAACAAAATACTACTAGATGACAGCCTGTGGTTTTGTGCCTGCTGTTCAACAGCACAGCATTGTATGGCAGCCTTGTTTCACAGGCTTGCAAAAGATGTTTTGCTGTTTTGATGCGATTTTCTGTGAGCCCACTGAGTCTAAACAGTGATCAGTAGTAGTGACTGGCCTAAAGCTCTGCTTTCCTGCAAACCATTCAAACACAATGACCATCAAACTTCAGCTAATTGTTAAGAAGTTATATAGCACATACGCAGCCTATAATTAAATTAAAACTGAAATGCACAACCACATTTCATCTATAGTTAAAGAATAAATCTAATAAACTATCTAATAAAATTCACTGAAAGAGGATTTGGAGCTATGAGTAAGAAGTTTCCTATGCAACACGCTCTGCGGTCAGGAAATAAGACTTTATTTGCAAAACATGAACAAACGGAAGTACATCAAAGATATCTGAGTCCATCATCAATCTCTCCTCCAGACAGAGATAACCCACAGGATGCTGAATTTTGGTTAACCAAGTAGGTCAAAAAAGCAACACAAGTGACAGGTTGTACAGGTTATTTTTGGAGTTTTAAGAGATAAAGTGATCTTAAGTCCCACCAAACTGGAATGGAAAATGGAACTGGAAACCCCAGGGGGTTGTTCAAACACTACCATCATTCTCTGCTGCGTATTCATGCGGGAATAGCAGCATTTCTTTCTGCACATCGCCTTTGTAACGCATAATTTTACGAGGTAAAGATATTACGCCCATGGGACCACATAAGCCACAGAAAAAACAAAAAGATTTGTTGATACAGAAACTCCTTTGCGCTACGTGGCAACTGAAAGCACATTATAGCCCTAAGCATTTAAAGTTTCCTGAGCAATGTGGGCTGACTCTTGTGGGGAAGACCACCATTCGCAAAAAATATTTTAAACCTAGCTTCCAACCACATTTGTCCTCCCCCTGCCTCCCGTTATCATTTTGCATTGGTTTTGTGAAGACACCTATAGCATAACTTGTCTCTAGTCCTGAGGTCTCAGCGCCTGAGACCTGAGATGGTCCCTGTTGTCCAGGTGCAGGCCTCAGCCAAGCTTTGAACCCATGCCAGTGAGACACCTCAGTACCTGGTAGAACCCCTCTATGCATTGTTTTCTATGGAAAATAAACCTCACTTTGAGGGCTAAAATCATATCCTTCTTTTATTTGGATTCACAATACAAATGCCTAGAAATCCAAAACTAAAGGGAGTGACACAGCAGGTGCCTCCTTTGAGTCTAGAGAGAGGCTGAAAAGGTTAGTTAAGAGTTCAGGTATTTGGCCAAATTGTGGCTATTATGCTACGTGAAGTAGTTCACACTTTCACCCTTACAGTGGATAACTTGGTGGAACCAAGAACACAAAGTTCTAATTGCTTGTGAGTTTGAATTCGTATCGTCAGTATCATGGGATTGTTCTGTGCATTTTAATAACACACCTGCAAGGCTACGCTACAGTGACAATTTTAACATAGTAATGTGTTTATAGTTAAAGAAAACAAATAGAGAATAAATCTGAGCTGAGAGAAGGTGGGCTAACTCATGAGGACCTGCAGCTCTGGGCTATCCAGTGCACAACTTGGGGTTTAAAATGGTGCAGTTAACATTAAACCTTTCCCACAACATCGTTTCTGTAACACCCGTGGGTCAGCCTGTCCAGCCTCTATGAAAGACCATAGGTCTCTGACATCTTTTGCTCACTATCGTGCTGCTTCTAATTTTAGAAAGAAGAGCTGACACATGTCTTGTTTTGTTTTCACTGTGCAGATGTACAAAAAAAAAACATTAACAGCTTCCATGTATTTGTTTGGAGTGATGATCTTCGCAAAGGACCTGGTCAGGAGCTTTCATTACTTGGAGGTGACAATTTTACCTCAACAGGTGTCAGGGGTATATCTGGTATCATTCTCACCATTTGTGTATTTACCAGGTATTCATACCTCAGTATACTAGACTATCATAGAATCATAGGTTGGAAAAGACCTCTAAGACCATCAAGTCCAACCGTCAACCCAGCACCACTATGCCTACTAAATCATATCCCGAAGTGCCACATCTACACGTTTTTTAAACACCTGCAGGGATGGTGACCCAACCACCTCCCTGGGCAGCCTATTCCAATGCCTGACCATCTTTAGTCTGCCTTTCTCCCTTCACAAGTCACATACATTCATTTAAGCCAATTAGCTGTATATTCCTGTTACAATGCCTTCAGTGATGAGAAGACAGTGGAGAATACAAATTCAATTGTATATCTGTATGGCTCACAGATCTCATCCCAAGTCTATGATGCAGAGAACTCTACTGTCTTCCAACAGCTCTGGTTCAGCTCCTAATCAGCAGTCAGAGGACATCATAAAAAGCTTGTCAGCTTAGAAACACTCACAAAACGTCAAGTGTTTGACTAAAGTTACCCAATGCAATGAGCGTTTTACCACAAGCAGAACAGGGTCTGTATCTTTACTTCATTGTTTCTTTCTTGCATGACAGGTCTAACTTCTAGTGAAGAATGCAGAGCTGTGGCTGGTCCTTTGAAATAAGTTAATGACCAAATCCATGACAAAAACCCTTTCATCTGGTAAAGATTAAAATGCCCTCTGCACAAACTTGTGCAATCCAGACACTGAAGCACGCAGGCAGCATGCTGTCTTGCTTTTGTGACTCTTAAAAATTATTGATGTGTTTGGGGAAGAGCCAATGCAGAAAAGAAAGCACTGTCTGGATGATAATCCCTTAATTATGCTGCATCATTTACTGCTTGTATCCTTCAGGAAGTCCAAACAGGAAACCAAGCCAGCTGTGTCTCTAACGAGTCCCAGAAGACAGCGGAACATAACACTTTGTTATGTTATGATAACCAGGAAGCAGCCCATTAAGTTGTTTTAACCTCATTCTCTTACTTGTCCACTGAATAACTCAGCGAGAGTCTGCTTTAGGCACAGACTCATGGCATTAATATTTAATGTAGATTTGAACCCTTTTCATATCTTCTCTCCACTGCGCTGCCTTCCCACTTTCCTTTCTGTTGATATGCACATAGAATCATAGAATCACAGAATGCTTTGGGTTGGAAGGGACCTTTAGAAGTCATCTAGCCCAACCCCCCTGCAGTGGGCAGGGACATCTTCAACTAGACCAGGTTGCTCAGAGCCCTGTTCAACCTGGCCTTGAATGTTTCCAGGGATGGAGCCTCCGCCACCTTTCTGGGCAACCTGTGCCAGTGCTTCACCACTCTCATTGTAAAGAATGTCTTCCTTCTATCCAGTCTAAAACTACCCTCTCTTAGTTTAAAACCATTGTTCCTTGTCTTGTTGCAACAGGCCTCACTAAAAAGATTTTCTCCCTCTTGCCTATAAGCCCCCTTCAGGTGCTGAAACGCCGCAATAAGGTCTCCCCACAGCCTTCTCTCTTCTAACATATAGGGTGTTATCTGATCTCATGCTGATTCTGATTCTGATTCTGTATCTGTTTCAAATGAAGCTAATCCTCATCTTTTCCAGCAGTTACTGATTAAATCGTTGACCTGCATTTGTTCTGCGTGGTAGTTCATCAGTTAACAAAATAGAAGCATTTAAAAGTTGTCACTTGCTAGACCCAATGTGGCAGAAGAACAGATATATGGGGCCAAATCTAGGGCCTCTACAGCCCCTGAGACAATCGTTTGTCTCTGACTACGGCCAGCTGCAGGTTCCTGTGAAAATATTAGCTGAACAAGACCAATGAGAGTTTTCCTGTACTTATTATACTCTCCTGTTTTCCAGTAATAGCTGTTCAGGCATCCTGTCAGCAGAAGGTCATGCCCATATTCAGTGGTTACTAATTAACTTTCCCTCTATAGCTCTGTCTAGTCCCTTTTTAAACTTCTTATCTTTCTTGCCTCCACAACATCCCATGGAAGTGAGTTGTACATTAATCATTGCGCACTAATCACATGCTGTGATTCAAGAGGAACACTCTGCTGCTTTTTCTTAATCTGCCACACAATAATTTAGCTAGCCAGGCTTCTCTCTGATTATGTGAGAAAGGATGAACACATCTTTTCCTGCTCACTTTCTCCATTACCGTTCATGACTCAGAGGATCCCTCCTTGGTGCTATATTTCATTGGTAATGGGAGGACGAGAACTGTCCTCTTTCCAAGACGCTGGTGCACCTGCTTTGATGCAACCACCTAACATTATTTGATGTACCTAACCCCACTTTGAATCTTGACCTTTTTAGTGCTGATGTCCACTCCTTTCCTAACAACACCAGATAGTGAATCTGACAGACTGCTGCTCATCACTGAGCTGATACTTTAAGAAAGCTAGCACAGTGACATCAACATGCCTTTCCTAAACACGGACAGCTGATGAAGAGCCAGCTGTTGGTATGGCTAATATTGCTTTTCCACAGGCACAAAAAGGCTTTGTATTTTTCTACACTAAATTTAAATCTCTCATTTTCCCAAATAGTTCTGTGACAATATTTAATAAGACCAAAACATAGCTCTTACAGCATGTTTTAATGTGCTTCACTAGCCTAAATACTTCTGTAGGACACACAGAGCCTATCACCTTGCCTTTTTGAGAGCAACAAGCTAAAAGTCCCAGATCCCAGCACAGATGTCGGTAGGATCCCCCTGAGAGCTCTCCTGTCAGGTTAGCAGCACCAGTGACCTGAGCCTGTGTAAGTCAGACAGCGTGATATGGATCTTTTACTGTTTTTTTCAGCACTCAAAGGAACTAGTGGATTAAAGGACTCCTGTCAACAGTGGCAGGGGCAGAGCATGCTGGTCTCCTCCTTCTCTACCTTGTAGGAGTCTGGTGCTATTATCCAAGAAGAAGAAAAGAGGTTCCTGGCCAGAAGTGATAGACAGGACTTTGCAGATCATCTCAGGATCAGATGGAGATGAACCCCCTGTTACTCCACAGATGATGGAGGAAATTCTGCTAGACAGAAGAAAAAAGGGGGCAACGTAATATCAGAGGCATCATGGAAATCGCATTCTCATGGCATTTCTGAAGCTCAGTGATCAGGATAATTAATCCATTCTGGTGTGAATTGCATTCATCCTGCAGCTGACTCACACAAAAGTGCCAAGTCTGATGTTGCAAGAAGCACCAGTGTTTCACACTGTAACATGCTGAAGCTGCTCCTGGTCTGTGCCAGCGATGTTCCAGCTATTACAATCTGTGAATGAATTGGCAGGCTGAAGAGGCCAAGTGAGTTGTGAAAACATTGCTCTTTCTTATTGCCTTATCAGTACAGACTGAGCGGAAATCCAAAAAGATCTGTGGCAAGCACAGATTCCAATAAATCCTTAAATTTGGACAGGAACTGGAAGAGCAGCTATCAGAGAAGTATCTCAACTATTTCAAAAGGCCTGTGGAATCTCACTCCAAAATCCAAAGCGTTTATGAGGAAACAAAACCCATCCTTTCGACAAAGATATTAAAGAGCTGGATATTTCTTTTCTTAGCACACTGGGTTGAAGATTAAATCTTCCCAAGTTTCTCACCAGAAAGCCTAAAGAGCATTCTAGCTCCTGAAGAAAAGCCAGAATTGCAGTGGTGAGAGTGATTCAATCTCATGCTTCACTTGTTTTGGGACAAAGAATTCAGCCCGGCTCTCCCACGTCCCAGGCAAAGGTTCTTCCTGGAAATTAATTTGGCCAAAATTAATGCATTTTTAGAAGAAGTTTAGGTTTAATAAATTGGTATTTTCCAATGACTGAAGTTTTAATTAAGAAAACTCTGTTCTTCTCCAGTGACAAAACTTGCCATCTTATTTTATGAAGTTGCCTAATTAAGTAATTTCCCGTCTCTCTTTTAAAGCACTTGCAAAAGCACTTGCAGTCAGAACAGCTTTAATTTGAGCCCAACTGTACCAATATTTACTCATTGCACTACATAATTAGCCAAAAATGATCCTAACTGCTTAAGCACTGACGCCAGCTTTTTCTGCTTTTGCAGAGCCTGTTAAACTCAAAAAGTCCTCTCTGTGTTTTCACCACTTATTTCAATCAACAGTGACATGTAAGAGAGAAAAAATGTACTGAGGGCTGATCTGCTCCTTCTAATATGAATTGTCAGGACTGTAAATGAGCCACAACAAAACCAAAGCTCTGGTTAGCAGTACAGTACACAAGCTGCTTTTATGGCAAGTAGAGCCTACCTGGAGCAGCAATCACCTGTCCTTAAGGAAGAACGCTTTCATCCTCTTGCTTAACTACAATCTTCATGTAGTAGGAACTTAACAGTTAAATATTTCAAGGGCTTATAAGGAAAAGTGGGAAGCTGCCAAACCCATATTTATGGGAGCATAAGTCAAGTGAAGGCTTGCTTTTCTGCAATTTTATCATCACATATCCCGTTCATACTCGTAATCTGCTAACAGGGCAATTCTCATTGTGCATATGCATGCGGGATAAGAGCCTTGCCCTGATTTTGGGTGGGAATAGGATTTTACCCCATTATATGCCTCGAGTATCATTCATCCCTAAAATCTGTATGCTCCATTCAGGTTCAGCATGGCATCTGTTCACGTGTCATATCAGTGACTGGGAGCAAGGCTGGCTTTCCGGGAGCTGACTGCTTATGTTAACTATCAAGACAAACCTTTATACCCCTCCTACGCAAGAACTGCTTTGGCAAGCTGTTCTCCAGCACGAATCCTATTTGTTCTGAGCCTTTTGTGCAAGCGTTTTGGGCAAATGGATTTACTGTAAAAGGTATCTGCAAGGCTTCCTTATAATTCTCAGAAACAGCTGTTTAAAGGAAGAGCTGTCACATGTCACAACCAAATACTCTATAGGAAAATTCCTCCCCCCCCAAAAAAAAAAAATTATGTTTGCTTTTTTCCTTCACTTTTGAAAGCCAGGCTCATTGCACAGCTCCTCTTCTTTTTTCGTCCACTTTTGAAAGACAGGCTCGTTGCACAGCTCCTCTTCGCACAGCGAAGTGCTATGTATCTCAGTGAAGCGTGCATGTCTTTCATGTGGCTACTTTTGCTTGCAGACCTGATCTGCTTCTGACTGAAGTTATCGGAAAGGCTCCCATCACCTGCAGGGAGGTGGCGATGGAAAACTGGAGAATGACAGCACTTTTAGATAGGTTTGAAGAGACTCAGAAATATTTGCATCTTTATAAAGGCAAATCAGTTTCTCTTTTGCTTCGTATGCTGTGAAGTACAGAAGGCAGCCCTGATCCTGCTTGGGGTACTAAAGCAGCAGAAATAATGAGTAACTGTGAGACTGCTTGAGTGCCATGACCAGCGTATATAGCTTTTGTGCAAACTACAGCCCGCAATAACAACCTGCAATTGCTCTTGAGAATCTCAGGCTCAGCTGGAAACATGCACAGTTTCTGTTGACATTTCCACTGGTTTTCAGGAAGCCAAAATTCTCAGCCCTCATTCACTGCATGTCCTTCCTGACCTGGCTCTTCTAAAGCCCTTCCACTTCTGCGTTCAAGTTATCCACTGAGCTCGTATACCCACCAAGTCCTTAATCTGAACAGAAGTGGCATTGAAGGTAAGAGAGCCCTAAGAAAAAAACCAACCTAGGGGTCTAATTGAAAACCTGTAGATATCTGTACTCCGATCATGCTGCTGCCAGCCGGTATTCCTTTCCTCCAGGCATTGCCTCTTTCCAGAATCACAGCCTGGGCATCAGTTTCTAGATTTTTTTTTCCATTCCACCCTAAATCCTTTTTTGCTTTCAGAGAGGGCTGTTTTTGTTCTGCCTGGCCACATCTAGCATAGTTTGAACAGCACCACCTCACAAATATTTAATTAGGTACTACTACCGAAGCTGTCAAAGTTGCATGTCCCTGTCTCAGAACCTTCAAACGTAATGCAGCTTCTGAAAAGAAACAGCCCAAGAAGCTTCTGAGCTGTGCCGGGACAGGGTAGAGCAGTGCTTAAATGACAGGCACATTTTGGTCAACAGCAATCAGCAGACTAGGGATGAACTGAAAGGGCAGCTCTGTGCACTTCGGAATGGAGACAAGCTGTCAGAAATGAAGAAACAGCTTCTCGTCTCCCTGTGTTTCAGGTTTGAGCCAATTAGTCTCAGGCCAAATTCCCACTGAACAATTAGTCTTCAGCCAAATTACTACCAAACAATGTTTCTGCACGGTATCTGATGTGACAGTTCTATTTTATTAAGAAAAAAGCTTGATGAAAACTCTGGGATCTTCCCCAGCACTCTCCACTGTCATCTGCATCGCTGAGTCAAAAGCTGCTCTGTGTTCTCACACCTTGTTCTTCCACTGCTGCTGGTGGGGATGTCTTCGCACCACACTCAGCTGCTAATCAGTGGAAATTTCACTCAGCCTTTGACTAATCCTTAGAGGCGTTTCAGCCCCGTGTAACCCAACCCAGCGGGGTGCCAAGCCACGTACTTGCAGCTGGTACATTTATGATATGTTCAGCAAGGATGTGCAGGCAAAGTGCAGGTGGACGGGAGGAGGTTTCACCCTCCCTGGAGGCTCCATCTCCTGCTTTCCCATTACAGGGCATTTCCAGAACGGCTTCGGTTGGCCCCTCAGTCCAATGTGCCAGTTGTAGACAAATAGTATTTCTCTCCACATGCAGGCAGGAGCTCACTTTTTGTATCATCCGCATCTTCACAACCACAGGCCCACCTCTGTCACTCGACCCTCTGTGGAAGGGTGGGGGCAAGGGGAGAAAAGTTCTTCTTCCTTACCACATTGCAATTGTGTTTATTCCTAGAATATAACTTGAGTTTCTTCCAGCTGATTTTCAGCTTGGCATGCAAAAGTCCCATAAATCAACTAAACATGATAAAAAAAAGGGGAAAAAAATAATTTTATTAAAGGAGTTTGCTTTACAATTAGCTTTATTAGGAAAAGTTCCTGCGAGGATCTGCTTAGCAAAGGTATTTCTTATGGCAATATAACCATTAGAAAGCTGCACACTGACTGTGACCTTGTAGTTCCGAAGTATGAATTTCAGATCTATTTTTTTGAAACCATTTTTAATTGATTTTTCTTTTTCATTTCTTCCAAGTAATATCAGGGGTTTCACAGGACCTGTAACTGAAAATGCAAATGTGCTCTTTACAAAATTACCAGGGGACAATCAGAACCCAAATTCAACAGAAAAACCTTGAGCAGCTTTTATAGGCTGCATGATTGATACAAGTGTCAACGTCAATAACCTAACCTGTTTGTTAGCTAGCTGCTGACGTCCAAATTCCTGCAGTCAGAATAGCCATTGTGTAAATTACCCAAAGAACAAACAGTGAAGGAAAAAAATGCAGTGTTTTGCTGATTAAAACAAATAACATAGGGTGGAAGCTTATTTGGAAAGGAAAAATAAAAAAAGGAAATGTTGAATAAAGGTTCTTTTGGAAATGCAAAACCAAAAAGTTAATTATATAGCTATATTGTTATTTGGCCTGTGAACCTGAACTAAAATTGAATTGTCTGTTTGTATACAATGTGTATTTGTTTCCACAGGCTTAGAAAGGTAGCATGTGGAAGAGGTGCTAAGGTGAATTTTGCATAATACTATTTGCAACCGCCACTGAAGACTTCCAAACAAAACCTCTCAGATTTTATGCCATACTGAGTTCAAACATTCAGCAATGAAACACAGCCTCAGAGTATCAAAAGCACACCTGGTAGTTCTGTGAAGAGGTTAAACCACACATTTCTCCCTAGCCAGAAGTAAAGGGAAAATTTGGTCTGCTGGAAGGGACTCAGCCCTCCCTTGCAGGTTGAGTCTGGTTTTTGCTCACTGAAGGTTTTCTTTTTAAGGAATGTTTCCAGCATGCTCCAGGACAAGCTCCGATGGTTTAATGGGGTAACAAAGAACATTTTGTCTACTTTGGTGCACACAGAAAAAAGGTTAACTCTGAAGTAGTCCACAAAAACTCTGATAAAGCTGTTGGAACTACAGACAGAAGCCTGTTAAAGAAGGACCTGATGTGTTAAACTGATGCACGACTCCACAAACCCTTGCACAGGACCTTGGAGGAAAAAGTTAGGATGTAGTTTGAAGGGATTTCACAAGGCCGTCTAAACTGTGCTTTTGTCCTGAAGTATGGACGGTAGATCTGCAACATCCTGATGGATATTTAACATACTCATAAAGATTTCATAGTCCTCCCCATCATAGTCTATTTCTGTGCTTAAACCAGAAAAATTTGCTTTAGCAGTAGAGCTTTCCTAATGTAGAACTAGGTTTCCCTAATACAGTACATAAACATTTATTGTCCTATGCAAAACTGAAGAGATTACTGCTTGCCCTAATCCAGTGAAGATGGAAAACAACTGTTTGCTATCTTCTTGCCATTTTTGAAGTCTGTTATCATGTTATCAATATTCCATTAGTCTTCTCCTATATAAATGAACTCAGTTGTTTAAATTTGTTCCCAACAATTCATATTTTCCAAAACTCTTCTCCCTGGATCTCTGTTCTGGATTTTTTCCAATTTATAAGCATNATTTNTNANNATNTGATTCTCAAAACTCAGTAAAGTTTGAATGCCAGATAACGTCTTCCCAATAAGAATAAAGTAGAATAAATACCTCTTATCTTATATGAAAAAGAACCCTGTTAGTACATGTCAATACGAACTGTCTTTGTTTCAACTGCTTTGCATTATTGACTAACTCAATTTCTGATTGACTTTGTTTTCCATATGCCTTGCAGAGCTGCTATTGCCTAATCAGTTCCCCAAATACCACTAAATTCTTTTTCCTAGTATTTTCTTTCTTGGATTTATCCTCATGTACCACAATCCCAACATACCAGACTCACTTTGACCTTTGTTTTTTCGTCTTCAAAGTGCTTTCACCCCTTCTTACTGGAATTTGAAGTGTACATTCATGAAACTAGTCTCTAGTCCATCACCAACATTGTTAACCTAAATGATCAGATTAGGTAGAGTCAAACTATTTCCAGGAATTATATTTGCAACGTTGCCTTGCAATATCCCCTGTTTCACAGAAATACATTGTTGACTTCTTGTCGTGGTTTAGCCTGGCTAGATGCCTTCACTGACCTCAGTGTCTGCAGAAATGTTTCTCCCACATATTCTCACCCCTCTCTCCAGCTCCAATTGCCTTTATTCAGGTTTTTTTCCCCTTCTTAAATACGTTATCACAGTGGTGCTACCACCATGGCTGATGGATTTAGCCTTGGCCAGCATCAGGTCCATCTAAAAGCTGGCTGGCACTGGCTCTGTTGGACATAGGAGAAGCTTCTAGCAGCTTCTCACAGAAGCCACCTCCTTGTAGCACCCTGCTACAAAACCCTTGCCACCCAAACCCAATAGATTCCACTCCTCGCCTCTGTGAATCACATATTTAAGAATTATCATTAAAATCCACATTCATTACACAATCTTCATAAACTTCTCTCACGTCAACAAAAAAAGCATTCCCCACACCAAAATCAAAATAACATCATCACAACACTGAGTGGAAGTGGAAAATTTACACACAATCCACCCCTCCTCCCTTCACCACATTTATAACAACCAAAATGACCCACAATCATTCCACTCTCTTAACATTGTTCAGTCCATGTTTTGCCCATTACCTCTCCAATTACTATCCTCATCTTGAATTCCTCATGCCCCACATTGGGCACCAAAAAGGATTGTAGTGGATTGACCCTGGCTGGAGGCTAGGTGCCCACCAAAGCCACTCTATCACTCCCCCTCTTCAATGGGACAAGGGAGAAAAAAATATGACAAAAGACTCGTGGGTCGAGAAAAGGACAGGGAGAGATCACTCACCAATTGTCACAGGCAAAACAGACTTGACTCGGGGAAATTAGTTTAATTTATCACCAATCAAATCAGAGCAGGATAATGAGAAATAAAACCAAATTTTAAAAACACCTCCCACCCCACCCCTCCCTTCTTCCCGGGCTCAACTTCACTCCCGTTTCTCTACCTCCTC